>Ga0058701_10000425_pt1 | contig 29557 bp, 19 predicted proteins | sample AgamicOrMae_FD_97039 | JGI IMG/M metagenome (GOLD analysis project Ga0058701, IMG submission 97039) | Agave microbial communities from Guanajuato, Mexico - Or.Ma.e | ecosystem: Host-associated > Plants > Phyllosphere > Phylloplane/Leaf | place: Guanajuato, Mexico | collected 2012-06-04 | reverse complement strand
GCTTTTCATCCTTTGTGGTTGATTTCGTTGCATCAAATTTCTACGCTTATTATATTTTTGTGTTGTGACTGTACATGACTTGTAAATTGTAGTCGAGATCCTCAGGGTGTGCAAGTAGAGGATTCTTACTGAGGGAGTCTGTGCCCACCAGCAAGCGAATCTCTACTTGTAGGCTCTCTAGGAAGAGCTGCCTGGGGCAGAGCTCTTGTTTGCATGAAAACGATGTGTGTGCCTTGCTTAAAGGCGCCCGATAGGGGCTACGGACCCCGCAAGTTGCCAAGAGAGTCGCGAACATGGGTCACGTGACGACTCGAAATAATTTGTATCTAGTTCGCAAATGCTGGACGATACCGCTTTGAGTTCACGTTGTAGATAATCTTTTAGATTTCCGGTGTGTCCCAAATCCAGCATGGCGACTCTGATTTTCTTCTGTCACGGGATCCTTTTTTGGGACGCTCTACTGAAGAAGGGCGGGTGGATTAAATTGAGTGGGTGCGAAGACAACGGGCTATTATTGTAAAAACAGTCTATACTTGGAATTCTAGTAGAAAAAACGAGGAATTGTTTGTTGTAGCTTGTTTCTACCTGATGTCGTAGTGGGGAGAGGTGTTCCGAACGGCAAAATCTGTGAACTGTAATAATTCACTCACGGCAAAAGGCGTAAATCGACTTGAATTATCGGAAAAGAAAAGGCAAAATGTCTTGATCTCAGCGTCGTGCCTTGTAGCTGTTTGGAATGATTGTGGTTAAAACGTTGAGGACACTTTTCACCCAACCTAACTCTGATTTGCACTTTTCCTTCCGTGTCCGTTGATTTCTGTCTTAAAAGATGGCACTGAATGTTTGTTAATGTGTGACCGACGAGTTGAAAGATTGCTTGTGGAATTCAATCGAAACGATTTAAAGAATCTCTTGAAACGTTCATTGATGAGTTGTGTAAATGTTGTGTGTTTCCCGCCCGAAGCAAAGAGAAAGTCCGTATTAGCGTTGGAGTCTACTGCACTTGCTTTCTGTGACGATACTTCGTCTGAATGTTGTCCGAGACACCATTCGTTTGGTCTGGTGTGGGGAACGAGTTGAAATAGAGGGAGCTGTTCATGCATGGGGAGACAAGGCGCCTGCAGAATAGGCTGCTGCTGGTCCTTAAGGCCGGCCCCTGTGGAACGCAGGGTAGGCAATGGGAGGACGCACGGGTTGCGCGGGTTGCCTAGGCGGAGGTCTGCAGGCGCTCAGTCCAGGACGAGAGGAGTAGGTTGAGTCGGCTAGCAACTAATGTCACGTGTTATTGTGCAGGAAATTCAGCCAATCTGCGGAAGGAGGTGATCCGGAACAAGATTCGTGCCATTGGGAAAATGGCCAGAGTGTTCTCGGTACTGCGGTAAGTGTTTCTGCTGCGCTGTAAACGTCACCATGCGGTCAACGAGCACTCAAAATAAATCTTAGTGAGAAGTAAGCCATGAGATGGTCGGTTTTGGAGCCAGCGTTTAGGTGTCTGGTTAAAAATCAAGATCTGGTTCAATATGTGTACCCAGAGAGACTCATTTAAGCCGGTTCTTTCGGAATAGCAATGTTTTGTTATAAGGAAAGTAGGGAAAGTATTATAAAGAAGCTTGAAGTTTTCATGTTCTGTGTATAGGAGCTCTTCTTATTTTTCCCGTTTATGTATAGGAATCCGAAAGTGGGCTCTGAGCACATAGTTGTTAAGTGGATCTCGTTAAGTATTTAACAAGATACGAAAAGAAGCTCTAATTTTTTGTGCGTTATGTAAAGACGAGACCTGCAATGATTCCGTGACCAATAGCTCGTTAGTAATAGCATTTGACAGTTTTAGGTACACATCTATGTTTTCATTTTGAATTACAGAAAATTATCCGTCGAAACTCGACCTAGCGTAAATTAGCTTGAATTTAGCCGTCTTCAAGTCTACCTCATTAATCCTACGGGGGTGTCCACCGAATCTGTAATTCTGAAAAACCTAGATAAGTCGGAGAAAAGAAAATGGTATAGAAGCGCCAGGATTATGTTTTGTTTTATTTTCTTTCTTTGTTTTGGAATATTATGTAGATTTAATTGATAACCGAATTCGCGACTAGCGGGTGGTTTGTTCTCCGAGTTTGGAATTCCGTTGTATCACTTACAATTTAATTAAAGGAAAAAAAGGACGGAGAGAACACGAACTTTGTGCGGTTTAAATACAGGAAGAAAAGGTCTCGGGAAAACACAATATTTGTTCTGGAACACCTGTAAGGGTCGGGGAATATCTCTAGCCAGTTTCGATGGGCACACTGACCATGCAACTTTTCTGACAAAATGATCGGAGTTTAACAGAATGTTGCGTGATTGCGTTTTCACAAACATGTTTACACTGTGAGGGCGGCCGGTGAATGAAACGAGTTTGTGTTTCAGGGAGGAAAGCGAAAGTGTACTCCAGCTCAAAGGACTGACCCCCACGGGATCACTTCCGCTCGGCGCCTTGTCTGGCGGCAAAACATCACTGAAAAACGGTAAGCGAGGAGACGGAGCCCGGGCTGGCTGTGACTGGCTGGCGGCGGCCGAAGAGTGGGATGGGGCAGGGTGAGCGTGAGCGTGAATGAAGGAGAGCTGATGTCTGTTGCGCAGCGCTGCAAGGGTTCTCGCCCAACCACAAAATCACGTCGTTCGCGGAGGCGAAGGGCTTGGACGCCATCAACGAGCGGATGCCCCCGCGGAGAGACGCTTCTCCCACGCCGGCGTCGGAAGAGGCAAAGCCGCTCACCAAGACGGACCAGCCCTCCACCTCCAACTCCACCCACCACTCGTCCAAAGGACAGCATCATTGAACTCGTCGCACCCTCTTGCGTCGAGGCAAGCTGAGGTGAGTTGCGCCAAATTAAAGGTTATGCTCGAGAGGAAAGGTGATGCACCTTGTCAAAGTTGATGCACCTAAGGGGATGCACCGAAGGTGATGCACCAAAAGGGATGCACCCAAGGTAACGCACCCTAGGTGATGCACCCGAGGTGATGCACCCAAGGTGATGCACTCAAGGTGATGCACCCGAGGTGATGCACCCAAGGTGATGCACCTAAGGTGCTGCACTTAAGGTGATGCACTCAAGGTGATGCACTCAAGGTGATGCACTCAAGGTGATGCACTCAAGGTGATGCACTCAAGGTGATGCACTCAAGGTGATGCACCCAAGGTAACGCGCCTAAGGTTATGCACCCAAGGTGATGCATCAGTTTAAGCAGTTTTGTAGTAAACGATTTCGTTGTAGACGACGTTGACTGAAATGCCGTATTGAAGAAGTTAATTTTCTTTTGTTTGGCTACCCGGACCACATTGTTTTGCAAGATGGTTGAAGCTGAAATTGAATGGTTGGTGTGTTCCAGATCGTCTCTCCCTCACTTGCCCGTCCCCACCTTAAATGTTACCCCTGGCCGCCTTCGCTGGCCCGCTGTGGCCTGCCTTGCCCCCGTGAACCACACTGTGGGCCCCGACACCACGCCACGAAGGCGTGTTGACCATGGCTCGCACCGCCATGGCGCCGTAAGGCGACCGCATCGCCACACCTCGTCTGGCCTCGCCTCGCCTCGTGTTGAAGGCAAGTCGTTGGCGCAGCTGGCTGCGTCTTCGAGCGCCTGACCACAAAGCTGACCTCACCGACCACAAAGAGGGCTGGGCATTAGGCATAGCATCGTATCGCACTGCGCGGGGAAGAAGGCTATGTCGAGCAAGCTGCGAGCATCAAAAACTTTGTGTCTAGTCGCGACGTACCTTTTCTACTTGTTACATGCCTGCTTGCCGCCGCGTCGGTTCGCCGGTCCACCGGTCCCCCGGTTCACCGGCACAAGGGAGGGTGGGGAAGGTGGGAGAGCAACGTGTACAAATGAAATCGGTCGTGTTTTATTCCCATTTGGGTGGTTCCTCTTTTTCGTTGCGGAGTGGCTCGCTCGTAGTGGCCTACTTCTAAGGTGATCGATCACGGAGTTCAGCAAATGCTGCGATGCAAGCTTTAAAAAGAGGATCTTTGGGATGTCGAAACGAAGGTGATTGGTTCGCTTGTTTGCGTGGCTCTCGAGATGAAATCACTACTCTATTCAGTCGCCATGTTCATGGTTGCAATTTTGAATTGTGCCTTTAGCGGTGTTTGTCCTGTCCTTTGGGTGAGCCACTTGTGGTGGGCCACGCGCGGTGGACCACTCGCGTTGGACCACTTGCGGTGGACTACTCGCGGTGGACCATTCGCGGTGGACCACTCGCGGTGGGCTACTCGTGTTGGACCACTCGCGGTGGGCCACTCGTGTTGGACCACTCGCGGTGGGCCACTCGTGTTGGACCACTCGCGGTGGACCACTCGCGGTGGACCGCTCGCGGTGGGCCACTCGTGTTGGACCACTCGTGGTGGACCACTCGTGGTGGACCACTCGCGGTGAGCCACTCGCGGTGGACCACTCGCGGTGAGTCACTTCCGCTGGGCCGAGTGAGTGGAGCGTATCGAACGTATCTCCGATTTTAACAAGACTTCCTGTTGACTTATTGCATGTTAGCTTAATTTGTTACGAATAAATCTTCTTGTATTCTCCTAATGATATGAAACTCAACGTTTGGTTAGACACTGTCGATCGGACACACTGTCCTTTGGACGAACTCGTCCAACTCGGATATTGCCATGAAGCTTCGACTTCACTACTTTTTACCTCGCCTTTAACTTTTTGCTGAAAGCCAAACCAATATTTTAACACATTTCATCTTGCCGTTCAGTTTGGGTCATTTTATTTTGTTCCTTGTCGGTAGCGAAGTACGCTTGTAGCCCAACAGTCGTAGGGCGGGCCACTGGACTTTTGCTCGAAGAGGCAGGCGCCGAGGCGCGGCTCCCAGCCCAGGCGCCCCTGGCTCAAGAGGCGACAAGCGTACTGTAGCTGCAGGATGCACCACAAAAGATTTCATATCTACTTAAGAGGCTGTCCTTTTGCTTGATTGTGCCGAAGTTTGCATCTGTCATCCTTTCCTACCTTGATTGAAACCAACAACAGAAAGATCGTTCCGAGACTGTGGCTACGTTTGGTGCACACTGCAGCTACGAATTCTGCCACGTGCAGACGAAGTAGGAGTAAATACGTTAGTTGAAAAATGTTTTCTTTATACTTTGTTTTGTTTTTGTTTTGTCATTTTAAGTTTTTCATTATATCTGAACAGTTTATTATGAAAAAAGCGATGCATTATATATATATGTGAAGTTGTGCACAATATTTCTGTATGAAATATCAGTAGGTGGAAAGGTACAGTGATATTCCTGAGTGGAAGGTGCGTTTGATCGAGGAAGATTTTCACATGAATTCTTACGAGCCATTTTCATTGCATTTGAATTGGCAATGAGTGAGATTAAACTATAACACACATTTAAGGTTATTGTTAACTAAAGTACAGAATTTTGTGTGAAATGTCCGTGTGCAATTATGTTGAAAACGCTTTTTTATTTTTATTTTTTATGCACATTTTTGCTTGTTATGACAAGTAAACATGATTGCCATAAAAAGAGAGATTTGTGCAAGTTGGAGCGGATCTCTGGCTGTGATTTTAATTAATTTATGTGTTAGCTGTGGTACAAAAGTTTCTTTTACTTCCTGGCTTTCGTCCATACCGATGTCAAGATACAGAGCCTGTCCTGTCTGGTCCTCTCAAGGGATGGATCTCCGACGGGGACTCCCCTTGGAGGATTCCCTTGGGGATTCCCTCGGAGGATTCCCATGCGAATTCCCAGGGGAATTTCCCCAAGAATCCCTTTAGGATTCGTGAGGATTTTCGCGGGATCGATATCCTTGGAAGGCCTGACCCCTTTACCGGCCGGGCGGCTCCTGCAAGGCCCGGCCGCGTGCGCCCGCCACGCTACACCCATGTGAAGTGCGCCTGCCACGCTCATGTGATGCACGCACTCACGCTCGCACGCACGCACGCACGCTGGCCTTGTCGGGAGCTGTGAGGATCAACAACAGGAGTTTTTCGCGCTTCTTTAACATGACTCATTCCTTGCCAAATCTAACATGTAAGTACTTACTACGCCTAGTTCTCGACGAAAAATGTCAGCCTGTGTTTGTACATATCAAAAGTTTTGTATCGTTTAGTTTGTTTTGGCATCTCGCGTGGATTAACTCTATTCGGTTTGGGTGGATTGATTCCTTTTAAAGTGTCACGTCTCGTTCCCGTTACGTCGCAGTAATCGTCACAGACACCCTTGGCACGTCATCCCATATCATTTTAAGTTGTATATATATGTACAGTGCGTATGTATATATGTACACAAACACATCCACACGCACGTACATCCACCTGTGTATGCATGCAGTTTCCGTTAAAATCCGTTCAATTTTTGGCTGATTCGCTTCGAGGGGACTGGGCTCTGAATTGTTAACATTTGTTTGTTATTAAAATTTGTTTTTATTTCGTTGTGGTGTGGTGTGCTATCATTTTTAGTCATCAAATCGCTTCAAATTATCTATGTGCTGAATATTTGCTCTCGATCCTTTAGAGTAAAAGATGACAGAAAAGAGGGAAAGAAAAGAGATTTTGATAGTAAAAATAACTGAATTTCCATGAATGTACATCTTCTAGTTCTCTCAAGGATCCTTGAAAGTCAAGGATATCCTCTAAAAGACCCTTAAAACTGATGTAAGATCGCACTTGATTTTCACCTCACTCATTTTACTCATGTTGTGCGTGCGTGGATATGCAGAAGCAGTATACTGCGCATATGCTAATATATGCTAATAAATCAAGTCTTAAACATTTTGTAAATAGTCGTTGCATTAATAGGTACTGCCATCAAAGTTGGAGGTCCAGCAGTGAAAAGCATACCACATAAATTCTTTTATTCCCCTACAATGTTTCTTGATTCGCTCAGCGTTCGACCTCGCCGCGCCACGCCTCGCCACACCTCGCCCCATCCCGCTATTTCCTACCCTCAATCCCTCCTTCCCGTTCTTCGCTCAATTCTTTTTCGGACCTCTTACAAAAAGAGGTGGGATTCTGCTCTGCAATGGGGCCGTAATATATCAAAATCGTGATCGCACGAACCACTAGAACTTTCTACGGAGGCGGGACAAAATATTTTGAGCGATAAAGATAAGAGAAACAGAGGAACGTAAAAATAATATCCGTTGACGAAGCAGTACTGTACCTTGGGAGGGCTGTGACGCATGGAAGCAAGTACAGGTTATTGAGATTTTCGTTTTGTCCAAAGAAAATCGGCGCGGCAAGGCGTGATCTTATACGCAGTGAATTCTTCAAGAATGTTTTCTGGGAGCCCCTTCTCCAATTTCTCGAACCAATTTTAGTTTTTTATCCGAGTATGTTACGCATAGGAAGCGATACAAGGATGAGCGACGGTTTCTTGATCCCCGAAAGCGTTACTTACCTTGCTTCGCGCCTTGGTGGCGGGACTGATAAAAATCCGGGACCCGTTCATAAAACAAAAACAAAGAAGAAAAAAAAAGAAAAACCGAAGGATCTGAAAATGTGTGAAAAGTAACTTTTCAAAAGGAACGTACCTATCTTTAAGACTAACGCACGCGATGGTTGCAAGGCCGAGGAGACGCATTGAAATGGAGCAATGTTCCTTTTGCGGAGGGAGCATACCTGTATGTGTATGAGCGGGAGAGGCATGGCAGAGTGAGAAGGAAGGGTTGATGAACTAATGGAAGTGTTCCGAGGCAACGCACGCACGGCGTATCCGGCGCGCTTGCATATTCTATTGAGGCGCTGAAGGCGCTGTCTGCAAACAGCTGTGACGAACCTGGGACCGATAGGTTCCGTCTTGTTGACTATGTAACCTAAAGCTAATCTGTATGTCGTGATAATGGGTGGAGACCGGAAATACTCCTTCTAATTCAATCTCCACTTGCGAGAAAAAGAGTAAATTCGTGTACTTAAGCTTAATGTAGTGTTCTTTTCAGAAAGGAGCGGAAAAATGAGATAAGAACTGAATATGACGCGCATATTTTCTTCTTTTTGTCCAACTTGTTACGCTATATTTTGTGCATGAAGTGCGAAGAGAAGTGTCCATGTGTAAGCAATGATCCTGCCCCGGCGGGTCACGGAACTTGTGTAGTACACGCGAACGCAATAGCTATGAATGGGAAAATACTCTATTAACAAGTATTTTTCCAAGTGCTATTACTCTATTGTTATTAATGATTATAATACTTAAGGGAAAATAATTACTTTCTAAGGATTTTTTCAAGTGCTATTAAAATACCGTAGTCCTCATTCTATCGACTATATACGCTTTAAGGTCAAACTGTTGTCTTTGAATTATTCCACCTCAAGTGAAATAAATACTGGTAGCTTAATTTGTATGTTGGCGAGCAAGAACGGTTGCCTCTCGTTGCTACAACAGCTTGTTTCAACTTCCGGAGGGAAAAGCTCTTGTAGCTATTGGAGTGATGAAACCGAACCGTTGAGAGAGCGAGTTGAGCAGCGCTTTTAAGAGCAACGCTTTCAGAAGCCGACTTTCCTTGAACGTGTTAAAATTGTGTCTCTCAGTTCGGCTGCGGTCGCTCGGCTTCTGCCGCCCTTGACAAGTGTTGCTAGGCCTTCTTGAGGTCCACAACTGTATATTCAAATTTTCTATTAAAACCTTTCATGCTATCTTCATTTTTTCAGTACCTTCCAGTAGATTAGTCATTGGAAACGATTTATCATTGTCTGCAACATTTTTATTACCTGTACTTAAAGAGAAAAGGGGGTTCGCTACTTTTTGTGTTTTCTATGGCTGGCCAAAATGTGTATCACTCTGAAAAAATAAATTTATTACTAAGACTGGGTGACTTTTCCGGCAGGGTATGCGATACCGCTACCTCCATCTCTCAGGAAAGGACACAGTTTAATAACAGACAAGACTTTTACATTATACTCATCTATGCGTCCAAAACATTGTACAAAGTTGGATCGGTAATGACAAGGGTAGAAAGAATCAGTTACAAGGCAAAAAACACATCAAGCATCGAGTCATCGCCCCACCGAAACGGCGGCAACTTGCTTCTTTCTACAAACCAAAAAACGTAACAAAACGACACACCATATAAAACGTCAATTACTCGCAGACCAGATTCTCTAATAGTCCGAATTACTTTTCTAGAGTAAAAATTTTATCTGGTCCCATAAACAACTTAACATCTCATACTTGACATTCTACAAAATAAAGGGGGAATCATGTTCACTTTCAATCCCACATATTGTCTCTTAAATACTGACTTGAGGACGAGATGGCTTGTGAATCACTTTTTAAGAAGACAAAAGGCGAATCTCGAGCACGAAAGCACGCCTGTGCGTAAAGTGGCGGCAGGACATTTCGGTCTTTAGTCATAGTCGACGTTTGAGTGCGACTCGATTTCAGAAGTGGTGTAAAGCCTACATTTCGAACAACTGCGACGCGCTCGTCGATTCCCTGTTGTTTTTAAAATCAAGCTCAACACGAACGCTATAATTTCTCTTCCAGTCTCATTGGATAGTGGGTCGAAAGATAAACTGCTAGTCTTTTTTCATTTTTCTCCGAGAGCCATGCTACATTTCCCACCTCTTTTTTTGCTCGAATTTTCGTCCGTTCTGTAAGGTAGAAAAAAACAAAAAACAAATAGATTTTTTTGCGTTAACATTTACAGCAAAATAACTCGACGTTAACGTGGGTGAGTGTCGCCAAGCCCCTCGAGAGAGAGAGAGATGTCGAGCGAGTTCTGAGTCTCGTCTAAACCGAATTCCACCTTTAGGTTTACAATGTTCCTATTTTCAGGCTGATTAATTTAGTGCTGCGTCGTTTTAAATTTTTAGACCGTAGGAGTTTCGTCTTCAACGGAGGTTTCAGCAGAAGTTACGGTTTTCAAGACTTGAGTACGAATATTTTTTTTTTCAGATTCACTTTGGCCATTAAATAAGGTTTTAGAGGTGTGAAGAATAATTACCCTCTGTCAAAACTGTAATTTACTTATAAATTCGCCCATTTAAGGGCTTTCACAAAATCACCGGAGTACTCGAGAAGGTAGACAACGAAGTCGTTGGCGTCACTAACCCAAAATAAAGTGTGTTTTGACATACCGATAACGCAAAGAAAGCAGACATTTAAAATGTTAAGGACCTTGAAGGAATGTGATTGCACGTTGATACGATACAAATATAAGAGAAATTGCATTATTATTTACATTCCGTCGAAGAAACCCCTTTGTACATTTCGATAAATACAAAAATTGGCGTCATTGGTATGTTGAGAGTAAAAATGCAATCGTAATTCTCATGTGCTTTTTGAAGATTTCCGAACTAGTAAGTCTCGCTAAGCGAAACCTCTCATAATCAGCCTTAACAGAAATACTCTGTCTATAAGAGGGCGAGGATGAGAATATGATTTACCAAAAAAATCCTTTCAATAAAAAAAGCAGTAAAAATACCAATTAATTTGTCCTAACAAAACAAAACATTTTCTGTACTCAACCAAGGTGCGTATCCACCGCAATATAAATTACTTATGTCGAACCTAAATTACAGTACACGATCTTGTATAAAGCCTACGCTTAACAATCAACAGTATTTGAAAACAAATCTACACAAGGTGAAACGAGGAAGGATCTAGGGGAGGGGAGGGTAAAGGAAAAAGGATCACAGCAATGTCTGCTGTACAGTCTTGCTGTCTTGCCGAATGCAGGAAGGTCTGCCTTCGCAGGTGCTTCGCAGGCCAGATCGGCTTGGCGGCAGCGGCGGCGGCGATGCGGCCCGGGTAGGTTTTCAGCCGGGCGTCAACCGAAGAGCGCCGACCACGAGGGTGCGTCCGCGACGGGGGGCCTGACGCTGACTGCGTTTAGGGCTTCGGCGTACGAAAAAGATCAATCGATGTTGATCCGTGGCAGCAGGAAACCTCTCCTGCTAAGCCACATCCTACACAACAGTTAAGAGAATATCAGCCATCCGAAGGAAAGAGCGTGATAAGGTGGTAGGAACGCTATACTATCGACTGTGGACTGCAAATAAAGAAACATAAGGGAGACGAGTGAATTAAAACTAAGAAAAAGCATATAAAAAAAATATGGCTGTTGCCATTGACCGGACATGAATTAATATAGAGAGACTTGAGGCACGGGACTCAAATTAATACATTTTAAATGGCGCAGTCGGGTCGATTGACACCCTAAAATATACGGTATAGCTTTTCTCAGAAGGCCGCTGGACGAATACAGAGCAATAAAGAATTTCAAAGTCGCTGTGAACGTTTTTTTAAAGACAAAAAACACAGTTTGTGCAGTATGCGGATCAATGCACGCACAGTTTGTGAGTGCATTTTTAAAGGAAATAATTGCTTTATCTCTAAAATCGACGCTGAAAAATTCCTTACCCGACTCCGGTACCCAGGAGCAATGTGATAACGTTTGTGATAAACACAGTGTAGAGAACTTCCTTGGAAAATAGGCTGTTTTTGCCAATTTTTGTCTGACGAATGCTGTAGGTTTTCGTCTTAGGGTGCTTGAACTTCCAGTCCCTGGAACGAAATCATATCATTCTAAACGGAGCCCCGCGAGAATGAAAGATAAGAGGAGATGAGAAAGACATACTTGGGAGGAAGTTGATCAGGCCGACTGCTCCAGTCCCAAATCCAGTCTGTGGCTGTTCTTTCTAAGTCTGTTTCCTGCACAGATAATTAAAACAAATGGTTTAGGTGATTATGACGCTAATCCCAAACCAATTTGACAGCTGAATTTCGTACCTTGCCGCTGTAGTTAATAAACACCCCTGGTAAATCATCCTGTGCTGATAGCTCTGTGTTCGGACTATTCGGAGGAGATTTCGGGCTGTAACAAACAAAAAAAGGCTTAATATCGTCAAAAGAACACTTCCAAACACTCTTAAGAAAACTAGAATTTGTTCATTTGCTGTTATGTTTGCAGTGAATAAGTGGAATAAGTGCAGGGGTTGGTACTACGGCAGAAGGGACGTGTTTAGTGCGTCCAGCGCCTCCTGGCGGTTCATTACCGTTCATTGGATACCGTTCATTGGACCTGGAGCGGAGCCAGTCGCTCGCTTGGAAGCTGCTCGCGCTCGGAAGAATCGCTATTAAAACGACTTTGTTAGAACTCTGCTTATATATTTTTTATCGTAGAGCTTTACGGTGTTGTGCAGTGATTTGGGTAGTGTTTGAGAGTAACACAGTGCAAGTGCAGTGATGGAGCAAAAGAATTACGACGATCATGGAAGAGGTGGCAGACACTACGACTCCGGACCTCCAGACCCATATTACAGAGATCAACCTACAGGTACACGTCGTTTTCCTCGTTAATTCCAGTTTGCTCAAACTTGTTCCGAATAACATTTGAACTGTTTGGCTGGGAAAACGTGTCAAAGCCGTTTAAAATGTTGCTTGCAATACGTAACAGAAAGTGCCATTTGACTGGCATGGGCGAAGCGGAGTGCGCATTGCTACAAAATGGCCGACTGACAGAGGACTTGACCAAAACAAAGCTTCGACTCTTAGGGTAGTCTAATCATCGCCTATCTGAAAATGATTATATTTACAGTAGGTCGAAGGCACCTTGTCGCCCAATTTTTAATTTTTTTAAATGGAGACATCGTGGCACCTGCTTTAAACTCAGTTATCTAACACGTGCGTGAAAATACACAGCTTCACGGACAGTTTTATCTTCAAAAGACTTCTTCCATTTGCTTGTTCAGATACTAGAAAAGTATTAGCAGTACGGTATTCCAATGCATGGTGGTGTTACGGTAATATCAATCTTTCATGATGAAATCGAGGAGCGAATGATCTCTGAAAGTAAAAGTTCAAGAGGAACGAGTGTTTGTAAATTAAGGAGTTTAAGACTTAAATTTCCAAACTGTGCATGCCTCTACAACGATTACGACCGTTTTCACCTGTTACAAGGAGTCTAACGGCGTCGCTTTTAAGTGCATGCAAGCACAATCGAAGTGAGGCAGATTAAGAAAAATGCTAGGAACAACGGATTGGGAAAATCAAATCGATTGGCAGGTACACTGTTTGAAAATTTACTTCATAATCTATATTTGTTTCAAAAGCGGAGTCCTGCAGGACTTCGGGTTTTGGAAAACATTCGCTCCCCGTTTCACTCCGTTCTCATAAACTGAGAAATGCTCCATTCGTAAAGGTCAACGGCTAGACGACGCGTTCTAATCTGAGCCGATTTACGACATAAATAAATTTAATGGTTTTCTTATTGTTAGCAGTGACTATTCCGCTAATATTCTTGCTCCTTGCGTTTGATTTGCCAGCGCAACGGCTAATTACGATATTTTTGTAAGATAAAATCGCCGTCGGAATAAGCTTTTGGAGGATTGAAAACATTTCTGGCGGATCCGGAAAGTGTTTAACCGTCTCTTGCAATATCCCCACCGTTAAGGACGTAAAAAACGTCACTCCGTAAGCTTTTCGAACAATAAGGAGGCATCTGCACGAAGCTGAACCCAATCGTAACGGAATAATAGTATCTGATCGATGCGAAAGTTTGCTATTCTTATTTTGCAAACTGTCCTTAAAAACAAACGTTAATTACACGCAAAACCTCCCAAAAAAAATCTTGGAAAGATCTTCTAAAAGGGCTGCGACGTTGAGGTACAGTCGAGCATGTATGGCTGAAGTTAGTTTTTTTTTCCTGTGTTGGCACAACTAACATTAATATCGGGAGTTGCTTCCGCGTTTCAGTCGATTTCCATTGTCTTGCCAACCTAAATTCAAAGGAACATAAAATCAGTCTGCCGTTTATGGCCTCGACTGTAGCACATTGACTGTTTACTTTTTGACGGTGCTACAAGTTTACTTGTCTCTTCCTCTTGACAGTGTCCGAAAAGAATAATGTTGGGTCGATTATCGATGTAGAGTAAATTTCGAGCGACCGACTTGCGGCGTAGAATTACTGTGAGTAGGATTATTTGAATCGAAAGCAGATGGGGACAAGTGAATTTCGAACTATTAAAACTAAAGAAATTTTACTGCAAAGCTCTCAATCAGAATTTAAGATTTTCTGGGAAAGGTGCTCGTCTGAAACTTCGCTCCGCCCAAAAACCGTCAGCCCCGCTACGCCACCGCTCTGCTGTCGCCAAGCCTTACTTTTCGACTGCGTTAAGATAGTAAGAACGACCTAGGTCATGTGGACAGAAATTAACCAACCTTGTCTTAAAACCTTCCCAACGCCAAGACACATAACATTGCATAAAAAGAAAAAGCATATAAAAAAGGGGGATCATTGAACCAAGTTCTGGACAAATGGATTTGAAATTGAAGAAAAATACATGGCCCTATTATAACGCTAAATTTAAATGTGTTTTTTCTCTTTAGAATTGGATTTAAAGTAGAGATTTTAGCCAAAAACTAGATTGAGGCAAACTTTATAAAATAATACAGATAAAGAAAATAGGGGGTTACTTTGGAAATAACAAAGAAAAATACAATGCTCATATTTTGCTAAATGTCCGTAAACTTTGCGTTTTGCGTGATTTGGAAGCTGTCAAACTTGCCCCAAAATCACCGTAATGATAATTTCAATACAGTAAAATATGAACTCTCTCAAACGCACAAAAAAATGCGGGCTTCGGAGCAACTTTATGGTCAGCGGATCGGGCCGATCTCGTTCTTACAACCTCAAGCCGCCGAGGAGCACTGTACGGAATCATGTTCGCTGATCCAACCTAACAGGTTGTATTCCGTTAGCTTTTATAATGCAATGAACGGTCGAACCAAGGAATACAACCCAAGGTAGAAAAAGCAACATTGAAAACCTTGTTCAATTCCAAGCTGACAGTGCAGCGGTCAGGGAAGGTAAGGTTAGAAGTCAGGTTGCGCGGGGTTATCGTTCCCAGAGGCACGAGGAATGCCCTGGATGGGAGTCAGGGGGGGGGGCACGGACCTTCCTCCAGAGGCATGAGGAATGCTCTGGGGGGCTGCACTGACCTTCCTCGGGGGGTGAGGTGCCTGGAGGAGGCGAGGGAGACCCTGGCCGAGCTGTTGTTGCTCTCTCGCTGGGCCTCCCGCAGCAGGCGGATGTACTCGTCGGCCGCTCCGCTGGCACACTGCGGTCCGCTGCCGTACTGCGGCAGCTGCAGCTGCAGCGGGATCTGCTGGCTTCCGCTCAGCTCCACCCACGATTCTGAAAACCACACAATTGCTTATAAAATACAAATTTTCAACATTCCTCTTAATTTCTTTCTCTGCTCTGTAAAAAAAAATAAAAAAATAAAAAAAAAATAAAAATGAAAGGAAACATCTGTTTTGGGAAAAGCTATACCGGTTTTGGGTGTGAAACTTAACCAATAACAGCCCGAAATATTTGGAGTGAAATTTAGCTTAAGAGGAATTAGAAGGATTTTTCCCATTAAAATACGAAATTTTAAGCTTTGAAAAATGCCTTAATTATTAAATTTAAGGTTTCTAGAGGGGTGATATTTTTTTAATTCGGAGAATACTGAAGTGAAAAGATCCTCTAAAATAATATTTTCTGTTTCCGAACGGCATCGCTGGGCGGTAGTTAAACGCGGGGGTATAGCACGTATTTTGGTCATTTTCCACGATAGGCTTATGTTCAGCCATATCATTCGAGAGGTCTCGGCGAGAGCTTCCCATTGATGTGGCTGAACCAAGGTCTATGTTGAAAAATTACCAAAATACGTTCTACCTCCGTTGTAGTTTCACACCCAAAACAGTTATAGAATACCCCAAAACGGGTGTTTTGGCTTTACTGTGGGGTTCGTGATTCTAACTCAGCCAAAAGTGCCTGAATGCGCTAGCGAACTGCGCCTAAGGTGTCTTTGGTTGAAGCTAAACATACTTGGCCCATTCTTGGTGTTTCCAAAAGTTCAAGGTGGGGTTCATTCTTGCACTGATCCAAGAATCGCGACATTGAGAGTAAAATGATTGTTGAGAGGGTGTTGAATTAGTTGGTCCTTCTGAGCGATCCTCCTTCAGGATATTTATTCAGGGCTTTTTCTGGGGGGGGGCAGACAGTGAGCTCCGTGGGAGTGGCTGAGGCAATACCGCGGGGGTGCAGTGCAACGGCCCGGAGGGGGCGGTTGCCCCCTTGGTCGGGGGTCGCCCTCTTGGTTGGGGGGTTGACGTCCTCCACCGATCGGAAAGGGGTGGAACAGAGACAGAGCTAAGCACGATGGGAAGGGGAAACTGAGTTTCGGCAACTTTTGTCGCCAGAATCATATTTAACTCATTACGCTATTTTTTTTAAATCGAGAATCGGCCTTATCTATCTCTTTTTAAGCAGTAGCCTTGTATGGTTCTTTTCTTTTTTTGCCAACACTTTTTATACCGCTTTTTTAAGAGAGGGACATTCCAAATCAGCATTATCTGGTTTTGTCTAAAAGTTTAAAACCCCATTTTACTGAGGTTGGGTTAGTTTGGGGAACAGTCTGGATAAGGTGTCGTCGGGTTTGCTCCGCTTAGCTTTGCTCAGGTTAGGTTAGGTTGTTTTCAAAAAGTGAAATAATGTAGAAAATGGATTGCCACGAAGATGGGATGTCACGCAAAAGGGATAACGCGCAAAAGGGGTATGGCGCACAAGAAATGTCGCGCAGTTGGAAATGGCGCACCTGAAAAGTGGCGCAAAATGGAAGATGTCGAACAGATGGGATATCGCGCAAAAACGAGTCGTGCAAACTGCATTAACCCAATTAAGACTCACGATCGGGTTTCCTTGCATACCCACATTTCCATGACTTAATACTAATTAGAAATTCTTATTTCCACAGTTTCCCGACTAAGCCTTCCTTATTAATGCAGACGACAGTTGAGAATAAGTTGCACTTTACTATGGACTGAACATTTCCAAATCGCGAGTGTACCCAAGAAATGTCGATTCCTATTACGAATTTGGAGGTAAAGGGTAAATCGAGGACGTTGCGAGCAAAGAGAACGAATGATTCTGGCTCCCCGAAAGCGCAACAACAAGGTATGAACCCCCCTTTTTTGTGGAAAATTCCTAAATTGTTGATTTTTATAATGTTGATTCCCAGCTGGAATATTTTAGGTACGGGAGGAAAGAAGGAAACGGCGAGCGAACGATTCCGGCCCCGAGAAGACCCAGAAAGGTTTTCCGGATTTTGTCGTCTTTCCCCAACATGTTTATTATTTTGCTCTCTGTGATCAAAAATTCTCGGTGGGCCGAAAAATTTCCGGCGCAAAATCTATTCCGGATTGTTTCCCAGTTGCCATTTGGCCTGACGGATAAATGTTTGAACCGCATGCCTCGTGGTTCCTAGTGTACGCCAGACGAACATTGCCCGTTTTTTTGGCACCATCGTCACTTGCGATAAGATTCGAGTCCTATCGCGTTTATTGACCGCTTTGGCAGCTGACACGTCGAAATTCAGCCAGCAGGACCTCTTGAGGGCCAATATTTTGGGATAGAAACTGAAAGTAATGCGCCGGGACTGACCACTGCTCCCCCCCTCTCTCGTCCCACTCAACCGCGACAGGAAGCGAGGCGTGAGGCGGGACATCAACATGTGTTGAAAGGATTTCAAATCTGCCACGCACTTTATTCACGATGCACACCACCACCACATGTTAGTGAGCACTGATAAGAAATCGGATGATAATGACGAAAACCGCTTCAAGAGGCAGTTTGCGGTCGGTTTCGTCAGAATTTCTATTACAGATCCGTCTTTTCCGACCTGTCTCTTCTCAGTAACCAACGATAAACCGTTTCCTGGATTTGCAAGACGGTCCACCGACTAAAAGGCGCAACCTTCGCTCCGTGCAATTACCTTTGGCCTGGCCCAGGTTTGTACTGGTAGCTAATGAGCGCAAGATAATTGAATTGTTGATTGCATTCGCCCAAATGAGAGCAAAGGGCGACCCACTTTTTACCCACTATTTGGACGAATAGCGATGTTACTGCCTTTGAACTTTGGCTGACAAGATAAACCTAAACCTGATCTAATGATATTTTGTCGCAAAGCCTCGGATCATGCCGACTGATGCCAGTAATATTTTTTTTTAATTGGAGAATTTTTCGAAGCACCGCAACCAGTGGGGAGAACGCATTTGTCAGTTGGGAAGAAAGAAAAAAAAGTTGAATTTTGAAAATTTCGACAGAAATTCAGCCTATGGCTGGAAGCCGTAAATGCTTCAGATGAACTCCTTCCTCTTTTTAGAGGATGTAACCTTTCACAACAAGCCTTCCCTTATGAATCCACCTTTGTTTTCCAAACCCTAAAATCCAAAAACCCCTCCCTTTTCGTGAAGGGGTACCCCCCTCTAATAATAATAAAAAAAAGAAAAAAAGCCTCATGTTCTAATACAAATAAAGTTACGCTGAAAATTTCCGCGCGAACGGATATTCGCGCAAACTATCGTTCGACATAAAAAGAGCGACACTCTCACGGACAGGTCTGACGTTTTGCGAAAAACCGGTTTCCCAGACCCGTTTTGAAGGGTCTACAAACCAAATCCGGTCTTATCTATACCAAGATAATTTGCGCCATTGAAATATTGCATTTGACTAGGACATAAAATGGTCCCTGAGGGACTGACACGTTTTAGTAGCGGGTACTTCTTTAAAACCATAAACGAGGAAAGAGAAAAAAAAAGAAAAAAGAGGGAAAGACAGTCGTATTATTTCAGGGTCCTTGTTTTCAGGAGTCATCTTAAATCCGATCTTAAATTGAATAACAGGTTGCGTAATTTTGACAGGTGGTCATCGGGAACATTACAGCAGCCAAGAAATGCGTTGAAAATACGATCGTGGCTATTCACAATACGATAAACATCGTGAGAAGGACAAGAATTGTTTTGGGATTTCCGCGATCGTTAAAATGAAATGTGCACCCGAACCGCTGGGTGGTTTGCGCTCCTTCGACTGCGTCCGAGAAATTCGATTAAGCGCTTCAAGGATGCCGCGACGGTACGCACTTATCCTGGCTTGGAAGCCTACAACATTTCCTTTTTTCTTCTTCATTCGGAGCACACCCAGGCAAGGCTTCCCCGTGGGCAGTAATAATGCATTTCTATAGGAAGTGGTGGTGGTTGTTGTTCCACAAAACCGCCCACCTCGTCTGTTTACAAAGCCAGACTGAATTTTTGAATTCTTTCATCTTGATTATGCGGCCTTCATAAAACAGGCGAACGAATTGTGGATCAGCCGCCCCTTTTAATTACTATTTAGTTATGTTCCTCCAGAAAAAATCTCTTGACACAACTTTGGCTTTGATTTTAAATTTCAGGTTTCTATTTAACAATGAGAGATGAAGAGGAACATGTTGAGTAAAAATAAAAAATCGACGTTTCAACCATATTTTCAATTTTTATGTCAAAAAATTGCTAAATTTCCTACTTTTTTGTCAGAAAAAAATGTGTAATTTTCTTAGAAAAGTACTCGGACCTTGCAATTTTCCATGGATACACACAAAATTTCCTGTTTACTAAAAACATGCTTAAAATGATATTTTTAAATATTTTCCAAAGCAACTTTTATTTCATAAATTCATTTTTTTAGCTTTGAATATTTTAATTCAAATTGTTTCCACACTTAAAAAAATTATCGCAATATTGAAAAAAATATCGTGATTAGTTTTTTTGTTTTAAATCAGTAATTTTTCTACGAAGTGACGATTCACACGCTGCCTCGTTTAGGATGTATTTGGTTTATTTCCGTGCGTTCAAGTCGCCTCCCATTCAAAATGTATTAAGCTTGTCTCCGTGCGTTCAAGTCTCCTTTGCATTAACACAGGCGTGCTAATAGATCCGACCTTTTCTTTATATACAAAACTGTATAAAACCTTCAAAATTTTGTGGGCACATTTTTTGTAACACAATTCGATTAAGAACTCGTAAAAGTTTTGACAACGGTCTGTCGTCGAAAATCGGGCAAGTGGGCCTGTCCTGCCCACTGAGCAAGCGCGAGGAAATAACTTACTCCCAAGTAAGATCCGCAATATGCGACTTGGATATATCCAAGCTATGCGCAATTTTTTCAATGACGTCTAGGAAAGGGAGAAAGATCTTGGCGCGCGGCCGGTTATCCACTACAAAGTAACTTTCCGCTGACAAATATTTGGTGACAATTTATGGTGAGAGCCTTTACAACTTACTATCACGAACACAGGCAGGCCCAACAATGTTGAAATCTCTGCAAGATCACAATAGAGGTAGTACCCGAACTTGCCGCCTCCGATTCAATCGAAACTTGCAGGACTTTCAGATAGAGGTATCCTTTCATATCTTCGTCAAAATTTCAAGTAAATCGTAGGCGGAAGTTTAAGAACGCCCCTTGTTAACATAAAGACACCTATGCACGTATCCTTTCAAACCCAAGAAAGTCAGAAGCACGAACGTTCTTTGAGCCCGTGTATTTGACGACATATCGCCGAAATTATAACCCTTCCTCGACGGCCGTTGTTTATTTGCGACTCGGAAACGTTACCCGGCCATTGACATTTTTTTTTTGCCTCCTTCACTTTTGCCCATAATTACTGTAGAGTACGATAAGCTAAGCAGTATTTCGACCGGTTTGGACGAACGTCGCCCTATACAGCACTTAACTTTGCTCTGCTGCTCAGGTCCGGCCGCACTCGGCACGGCTCGGTCTGATCTCGCTCGGCTCGAAAGTTCCTTGACAACTAAATTACTCTGCTCTTGTCGAGTCTATTTACAGACGTCTATAAATAGACGTGTTGGCTGGACAAAGGCCCCGTGGGTTGCCTACTTGAGTTGTCACTAGATAGTGTGACGCAATAAATCAGACTCATTTACGAGAGCAAGCAGACCTCTAATTTCATACCCAGCGAAAGTTACAGATTCCATCTGTGAGTATGACTACCAGAGATTGCTTAGAGTTATCAGTGACTTTCACTGATTGTGAGTTCATTGATGCAGACGTGGCTTTTTAAATACTGAGGTCGATATTTAATCAAGCTATTAAATCGATTGCGACTTTGTTTCAGACTGTTTTTCAGCTTTCAAGATGAAAAATGCTTTGCCTTCACTTTTTTCTTTCTTCCCTTTTTTTCGTCATTGAGTCGAAACGTACGTACTGTAACTTACTCATCAGGTGTCCAACAACCACAAAAAGCATTGCCAGGGATTTTTCAGCCAAAACAAGATTCGAATTTTCAAAGCGGAAAAAGTACAGTATTTATGTGGATAGTAAATTAAGACGAGGAAATGCGGAAATTCTTAAATGAAACTTTGAAAAAAAAAACTGACATTTCGCTCGCTTTCTTCGCGATTTCGCATTTGATGCGTTAAAACACTGTAAAGAGAGAATCTGAAATTCAGATGCAACGAAAGTCAAATTACTGATCTTAAAAATAACTTCAGTCGAATTATGTTCTGAATTTTACACATCATTTTTAATTTCTATGAACTTCTTATTTTAAGAACGATATCAATGAAATTCGATGAATATTTGCATTTTTTTCGGACCAGTAATTTGATTTTTGTCGCATCTGAAATTCAGATTCTCTTTTTACAGTGAAGCACGAATAGTGGGGGAATTTTAGCACAAGTCTTGTTTTAAAATTGACCCATCTCAAAATTTCTAGAAACCAAAATCTTACGGTTGCTCATCTGCCAATTCGCCGTCATCTTGAATTGGAAAGATTGCTCTGAAGATGATTGGGATTTTTAAGGACTTGGAACTACATGGCCCTCTTTTGCCGCAAGGTGGCTGAAGTTGTCGGTAAAGTACGTTTGTAAATTCTAAGAAGTGTAGGTATTGATTTAGGAGCACAAACTATTTTTTTTAAAGCAGACGTTTATTGGACCGAAAAAGTGCGGATTTCAACTTTTTCTTGGAGTTTAAATTGGGCAACTTTTCAGAGTGCGCAGTTGTGGCGTCACTTTTGTCACCTTTTTCCTAATGGGTGTTAATGGGAAAACAAAAAGAGGCGATGTCCGGCAAACTTGGCTCGAAAATCGATGTGCGTGACTTGAAAGTCTTCCCCGCGGAAAATCTCTCGGAAAATGCTCTCTATTGATCGCGAGGCAACTTTTCCTTTCGAAAGGTTGGTAACCCAGAGACGAGTCCCCACCCACGCCTTTCCCGCCTTTGCCCCCGGCGCGGGCGCGGGCAAGACCGGACCGGGCCGGGCCGCGCGGCTGTGACGTCACCTCGGCCAGTCACCTCTCCTAAGGCCTGGACCAAATCACTCTTACTTGTCACAAGCTATATTATCTTATCTTACTTACATATTTAGGCTCGGCTCTTTGACCCATAACAGCCCGGAGTATTTGGAGGGAAATTTAGCTTAAGAGAAATTGGAAGGATTTTTTCCACTAAAATACGAATTTTTAAGCTTTGGAAAATGCCGAAATCATTAAATTTAAGGTTCCCAGAGGGGTTAAAATTTTCAAATTGAAAGAATACTGAACTGAAAAGATCCTCTAAAAATAAATGTTCCTGTTTCCGGACGGCATCGCTGAGCGGTAGTGGATTAACGTTATTTAACTATGGAAAGTGACCAAGATTATTGTAGGTAAAACCGATATCTCCTTATTCTGCTTGTCAGAATATTCAGTCGTTTGTTGTTAACTTTCATCATTGAGATTTCCGGTCATTTTTCTAAATCGGTTAACTTTTGTTTTTCTTAAAAGCGTAGCTCGAAAACTGCGCCGATTTTCATGCACATTTTGGGGCTTTGGGAATACAGATCGGGTTCACACACTTGTGCTGGGTCATATCAGCTACGGTTTCAAAACCATGCCTCTCTCATAAAAGCCCTGCCATAAGGTAAAAAAAATCATAGATGAAGGCAAAATATTTGTCACCCTCGTGACTAGCCTACTTGGGAAAGAACCATGACCTCGATAAGGTTAACCCTATGGTTACGTTATTACAGGTTATTCGACAGCTGAAATCCACACCCGTCCCGAGAAAAGCCATTTTACTTCGTTGTAGACACGTGATAAACATACCTTGCGAATATTTCAGGCTAGCTACACGGGTTACTGTACCAGCAATAAGAACCATTGGGACATAGGACGAATGAACAACAAAGTGAGCACTCCTACTGCAATGACACATCTTGACATTGCAATGTCAAGAGGGTACTCACACTCTTGTGATAATATCCTAGTCAAAACACTCCACTATCAGTCCCATTCCCGCTTAAGCTTGTGACTAAAATTAATTATCGCTGCTAAATATTTTCCGCACAACAAGGAGAGACAATAACAGCTGATACTGCAAGTTTATGTTAACACGCTTCGAGCTGCGTATAATGCCTTGGTGGCCTGCCCCTTGGTATCCTTGACAATCAAGATTTAAAAAAGAACGGTGGTGCTGTTGACCCGACGTGCATTAATACAGGGAGACTTGAACGCACGAAACCACCCTAATGCATTTTAAATGAGAGGTGCTTTGAGCGCACGGAACCCTAACACATTTCAAATGGAGCATACGGGTCAATAGACACTCCCTTAAAAAAAGGAGACATCTTGAACTGGAGTATCGCCGAATATGAAACCTCAAGTCTCTAATACCATGACGAAAAAATACCCGTTCCGGGTCGACCAACCTGTTCGGAGTATGAAGCTAACGGGTATTTGACTTTCGTTAATTTAAGAAATCGGGAAATCAGCAATGAGTTTCAAAGCTTGGATTCACCTGTGATCAACCCGTGATCTATACCCTGATTCACCCTTTCATTACTCATGAGGATGAAATAAACGCCTAAGTTACGTTTGTGCTTCGTGCCTCGCTCCATTAATCCTCCGCTCCTTTATCCATGTCCGATTCCATTCGAGGTTAAGCTCGGTTGTGGGCCTTCTGCCTCACTCCGCTGTCGCCAAGTTCGGTTCAACAACGAAAGGTGGAACACAAGAGGTGGAAAATTCAATTAATCCTTATTAACACTGTCGCCATATCGAGAGTAAGGGCTTAGCGAGAGTTCCCCGAAAAGCCCATTATCACGGTACTATCAATGAGCCATTGATGGTTGTGCAGCGAAACCAAGCAAAATGCGCGGTGTGTAATCGTTTAGCCATCCTATCCGAAACACGATAAACCGATCCCAAACAAGTATCCTTATCAATCGCAATATGACAAAACATGTGACTTAAAAGAACCATTTTTCAAGTGTAGAAAAAAACGCAAGACTGAAGTGAGAGCTCTTCCCGTAATCTGTTTGTTTTGATCCGATGACGCGTCTGCGAGTCGCGAAATTGAGGTAGGAACTAGTTGCAAGACCTTGCTTGGGTGAACGACCACGACCACGACCGTGAGTGCGCTATGCCAGGCGACCTTGGATGCGCGCCGCATCAACGGCGCACGCGGCGCAACTGCCGCCATCGATCGGGGGTCCCCAACCTCGCTCGCCGCGCTAAACTGCGCAACCAGAGTTTGTCCTTTCATTAATTAAGGGAGGCTGTCAAATACTAAATACTCGTTCGGGTGCGCCTTGTGCCTTGCTATGCGTACACACAGCTGTGCACGGCCTCCGCGAACTGACTTGTGCTGATTCATGTTCATGGCGCAGCGTTGCCGCGTCGCCGCCTCGCTGCCGCTCTTACGTTAGTGGCGTGGTCAGTTTGAGGATTCCTCTCAGAGCCATTCAGTCCACGTGCCGCGCCGCAAATTTTTCTGTCAACCTCGCAAGGACAAACACGAGACACGAGAGCTAGTGGATCTCGCTCCCCACCGACAGTCATAGACAAATCTCCAACTTGCGCAATAGTTTACTGTATAAGTTGCATTTTCTACCTTTTGCGTTGTACGGGTACGGGTACCTGTCGACGCCAAACCAAACAGCAAGAGCCGAGCGAGGCAATTCGCCATAAAAACCTAACTCGTTTTCTATGCTTCGAAAGTCTTAAATAGCCGTTCAAGACGCCTAAAATATCTTAAGGGCCATCCATAAACTACGTGCCAAATTTTAGGTCCCTTTTTTTTCCTCCCTTCCCCTGAAACTACGCTTTTCCCCGTAGGGCAGCTTGGGACTTGCAACTTCAATACCCCTCCCTTACGTATAGACAATCCCATAGAGTAAAGCGTATTTTGCATGTCTACAAATTGCATTAGTAGGAAGTCTTTCCACCGTGTTCCAAGTGTAAAGAACCGCATTAAAACTACAAGGCCTACGGTTTTTTTTTTCAATTCATAGGTTTGTGTATCTGAAAAACTAACTTTGATACTCGCCACACCCGTTTTACCAACAAACCCAAAAAGGTATAAAGGTACCTAAAACACTTGACTGGAAAAAAAAACTGTAGGGTTTGCATTGCCTTAAAAGTGGATGCATCAAAGATGAACCAATCGCCAGCGAAAATGGCAGTATCACATGACAATTTAGTGGACTTAGTCCCTGGTCTACCCCACGTTCCTCAACCAAACGAGCCCGGGCCACAAGTAAACCCTCCCACTTACTATTCTCACAATGCATTGGATCACGTAGAACACCCTAAGGAAGTGACTATTCAGTGCGGCAGTCGGTGGTTTGCATACGGCGAAGCACCATTGCGCGAACAACTACTTTTGAGAAAGCGTTCATCGAATATCTGACTTATCGGTGCCTTTGTTTCAGGGGATTTGAGGAAAACATTGGGCGAGTTAAGATAACAGATGTTCGGTTGCAATGTGGCAACGCTGCGCCGCGCGGTTCGCGAGCTGCGCTGTTGCCTTGCCGTGAGAAAAGGTAACAAAATATTTACAGGATAAGTGACGCAAACTCGTCGTCCCGGACGGCTATTTTTTCCCTTTCAATCGGATCTAATCACGAAAAAGCACGTGATTTTCGTCTCTTTCGCTTTAGCGCGAAATAATTGGCCATTTCCGTCCGCTAAATTTTTAGATTTTGCTTCTTGATATCGTGGGTAATTGATTTAGATTTGGTTTTAAATAGAAATGGTAAATGAGGTCGGATAAGGAGCACCTCTTTTTTAATCATTACAGGTTGTAGGACAGACCAAGTTTGTCCGTATGAAGTAGATTTAATTTTTTGTTCATCAAATCGCTGCTAATCGGTCCAAACAGAAAAAAAAAGCGCAGCAAAGAGGTTGGTGCTCATCATTAATGATAAGAGCGTATTGTGACTTTACAGGAAAATCATACACCATATCCCCCTCCCCCGAAAAAAAAACTATTAAAACAACTAATTGACTTAAGAGCGAAAAAAAAGGGGGAGAACGTAAGTTTTCCGATATTTCTTCGTGTAAGTAAAGACGACTCCAAAGCGTTATACAGATCTTCAATCGCGTTTGAATGTTTGGCGTTTTCTTCTGAGGCGAATCTAAATAATGGTCAGATGTTGAGTTTTGTAAACAAGGCGTGTCGCCGTGTCGGGCGGATACGAAGTGGGCAAACTGTAAGCACGTTGAAGAGCTTATCAAAGCACTCCATTTTCGTCCCGGCGATTGTTCACGATACCTTGAATTCTAATTAACCTACTGGCCCCCTTTTCAGTCCGCGACAATTTCCTGTTAAATGTCCGGCAATTCTTTTTTAGACGTGCGCCATAATGAGCCTGATGCCGCTTACTTTTCGGAGCCAATTGACTTCTCCACAAAATATAGACTGTAACGATAAATTGAAATTGAACACGTACTAAATAATAATTTAGTTTTAGACCATCATACATTTTTTGAGCATTATTAAATTTTGGTTATAGTTATTATATTTTTACCTGATGTACGTTGGTTGATGGTATAAATAATGATGGGGAAAACAGATTTAAATGCGCGTGATATGAGTTCACGATCATTACAAACTCCGAAAGACTTGAGGCACAAAACGCGAGGTAAGGGCAGGTCGGTCAGTGCAATTCAGAATTCTACAGCAAGCACTCGAATAATTAAAACAAATGTTATTTTCCTTGTTTGCCTTACTCATACAAACAATGACCCACGGAAAAATATGGTTAATTGAATGCCTCTGGCATTATTTAGTGAACGGTTGTCAGTACTCACTGATAAAATGTTGTGATATGCGCAGAACTTATTAATCACTATAAGAATGAAATAATTGCAACGTACATTCGGTATAAGATCAGATGGTAACAAAACAGCAGCAACGATGGCATGGTAATTGGGGTGAGAGGGCCATAGACATCGTTGTAGACCAATAATAGATACTTCCATTTGAACATAAGAGAATGACCGCCTCTCGCGATTAAAAATAAATGAAAACAAATTTGCCTTTAGTAAGTAAAATAGTTATGTCAAATAACTATGAGTTAAATTTAAGGCTGTAACAAATGTAAGTTCGTAGCCCATAGCAAATGAAACAGTATTGTTACTACAACAATATTTTAGTCACCATTGGCAAACTTTCTTTGTTACGGAAACGAAAAATTTGCTGTGGTAGCCATTTGTTTTGCGGGTAGGTTAAATATCCTTTCGGTGGCTAATCTGCCTATCCGCGCGGTTTGACGACGAATAAGCAAAAAGTTGAAGCTGTGAAATTTTGAGTGCGCTGCGGTCGCGCGCCGCGCCGCTCATCGACTTTCTTTGTTTAGCGCACTTCGATAAGGCGGATGACGCATTCAGTAGAGAGAGAGGGAAGTGAGTTGAGCGCAGCTCAATGCTCTTGGCACGCTGCACCGATGTTGCCTCTTCCTCGTCAATATTTTCCCAAGTTGACGTTATTCCTGTCACTAAATTGAGGCTCCACGAGGCGAGGCGGCCGCACTGCACTCGCTGCCGAGCCGAGTCCCTCCAATTGACGACGATTTCGGAAGCGAATCTCGGATGGGTGGTTGGGTACTCGGGTCGCGGCGAGAGGTGCATAGCAAGGGGCCCCTTGGGTGGAATGAACATACGCAGCTTAGAGCTACCTAGAGGGTATTAATCCACCTTAATTGCGACAGAGACAACTTAAATGGGCGATCCTAATCCAGTCCTTATTATGGCTATCTCATGACGCATAATGACATGATTTTGGTGCTCTTAACTCCACTTGAAGCAATACCCTCTTGCAACCTAATCTTACACGCTAAAACATGTAGTAGTGAAAATTCGCTTTAGCAGTGAAAATTCACTCCTATTTAACCCGTAACAGCCCAAATTATTTAGCTAAAATTTAAGTTAAGAGGAATAGGAAGGATTTTTCCGCTAAAATACGCAATTTGAGGCTTTGGAATATGCCTGAATTATCAAAATTCAGGTTTCCAGAGGGGTGATATTTTTTAACAGTGACAATACAGAACTGAAAAGATCCTCTAAAATATTTTTTTCTGTTTTCGAATGGCATCGCTGGGCGGTAGTGGGTCAAATGTTTGACCTCTGGTATACCGATCTGGAACAACTCTTTCTGGAGCGGTAGACTCAAGGGTATGCTAAACCCAACCATGCGGATCAAACGGACTTTAGCCGATTTAAGTCTACAGAATGTTTAAGTATCAATTTCCTGGCTAATCTTTTCGAAGATAGCCTCTGGGAAAGAATTCTTTTCTGCAGGTTCCATATGACACTTTTAGCAAAGGAAATGCTCGAAACTTGGGGTCTGTTTTTCGCCATAAAAGGTTAACAAAGATACAATAAGATAAATCGTTTAAGGAAAGCGTATTGAACTTCGAAGTTCAGTTTTAAGAATTTATAGCTGAGATTCTGGCCGGATTTCCTTTAATAATACACTGCAAAGAAATGCGTAATTCAAGTATGGCTTATAGTCGTGAAAATCTTGTTTTAAATACAGGATATAATGCTTAGATCAAGAAGGGCTTGTAAGTGAATTTCACCCGTGATTCGAACATAAAACTTGAATCAAGTATCGAAGCGACATGATTTGACCTAATTTTTATTGAAAATAAGGTCGATAAAGTACGCACAAAAAAAAAGGTTTTCAGTCATTTTATGATATTCAAATGTGTTACAAATCCTACAAGACACTAATCGACTACAGTGTTAGACAACGCAGTAGTTAAGGTTATTTCGGAGAGATTCTTTCATGTGCGCACATGAAATAATCTCTCCAAACGCAGATCTCCCTTTCAGAGAACAGTGCATTACCTCTTGACTACGGACTACGTTTTAAACGGGGAGTCTTGACTTTATTTAGGCAAGCGCTTGATTTAAGATATCATGAACTCATTTTCAGTTACATTATGAGCTTAATTGAATATTCTTAATTCAAATTGTGCAAGACTAAAATTAAGATCAATCGGACTAAATGGAGGTACTTTTGCCTAGAATAAGATCACAAGATAGCCTAGGCTCGACCTTACTTAAGTCAAACCCCGGACGGATTAAGCATGATCTTAATTCATTTGTCTTTACTTATTTGTAAAGAGTGTCTGGTTTAGGGTAAGATTTTGTCATGTTGTACGGGCGATCGAGGCGAAATAGGTCATTGAATACTTCGAGCAATTGTTGTTTAATTGCTTTATGCGCTGAATAATGAATGTGCTTTCGTCCAATACGTTGAACCATGCCTACTTCAAATGACCACCACGTGCAAATACAGTAAACCGATATTTACAATAATCGTAATACCTAAAGAGCAATGCAACTTGATGACGCATTGTTTTCACAGCAATCTGTGAAACGTGCCATTCTTTTTTTTCTGGGTTGACCTTGAGGGAGAATCTGCTCAAACTGACGAGCGGGGGGGGGGGCGCTGATACATGGGTCATCGACTGAGT
>Ga0058701_10000423_pt1 | contig 29756 bp, 25 predicted proteins | sample AgamicOrMae_FD_97039 | JGI IMG/M metagenome (GOLD analysis project Ga0058701, IMG submission 97039) | Agave microbial communities from Guanajuato, Mexico - Or.Ma.e | ecosystem: Host-associated > Plants > Phyllosphere > Phylloplane/Leaf | place: Guanajuato, Mexico | collected 2012-06-04 | reverse complement strand
TAGAGAGATATTTTATTTTTTTTTTGTATCTATACAACACGAGACCGCTCTCTCTCTCTCTCTCTCTCTCTCTCTCTCTCTCTCTCTCTCTCTCTCTCTCTCTCTCTCTCTCTCTGTGTGTCTGTCAATGAAGATGGTAACCGTTTCAAGTGTACCATATAAGCGCTAGACTTGCAACTCTTCCCAGGCGACTTCTATTCCTGCACATCTTTATGTCCCGAGATAGTGTGGGGATTGTCCAGATGCTACGTCATGATGATGGTCTCTAGAGACATTGATAATATTTCTAGCAGGAAATGTGTGCCGGTCACTTCCTCGCTCGCCCGTTGGCGAGTCCGCAACGGGCGCTTCGCCACCAATCGATTTGGGACGCATTATGGAAAGCAATGTCAACCGGCTGCTTCTCTTACTTCAACATCTCATCATCACAGTCAACATTCGAGCAACCAGTTTGATAAGCTTGTGTCGTATATATCAGTGTGTATATACATATATGTGGATACATATTTGCTTCCTGGAGTCATTGGATTTGCGGTTGACACTTGAACTATGAGTGTTATTTGACAACAGTCGTTCACATGTATCCTCTACATGAGCCGCTGGCTAGCCCTCTTCCTCACATCATGCTACTTCCTAACATCTCTCTATGCTTCATTTGTACTGTCTTCGCTTAGACTGGCGTCGACGTTGAAGAAGCAAGTGGTTTGCTTAGAACCTGATGGAAAGGCTGATAATGGTGGCCATTAGTCTGAGGGTACCGTTGATTGTTATCCGTGTTTGAGTAGGATTTTGACATGTCTACTTTAACATAATGAGTTTCGTTAGCATTGCCAATGGCGGCGCTATTAAATGGAGAGCCTGGGGAGGAGGTTGAGTTTCCTATTTGATTTTTGTTTTTGCTTTTGTCCTTGCTAATAGCCGTCGTCACGAGATTCGATCTATCTGCAGCTGTGCAGTCATCTTCATTCACACTTCTATCTTCATCATCTATCTCGCCTTTCTTCTGACGAAATGATTTATTATTGATTGAATTCTTATTAAATTCTTGTGTGTTCCTAGTTTTGTTGTTTGGTTCGTATTCCTTTTTGTGCGCATTCCAACAAGAGCCTAGACAATATCTTCTAACAAGAAATATGATGAATAATAATAATAAAATTGCCAGAAAGATTATTCCAACTACCATAGGCCATAATCTATCACCATTCTTGAGATCATTCAATATTGAATTAATAAAGTTGTCGCTATCTTTGGGACTTGAGATGCTTTCATTTGGTGATGTTTGATTTGATATCGAACCACCATCTGGTTGACCACCAGTTGAACCAAACTTATAACAAGTGGCGCTATGCGGATCGAAATGGTCGGCCAAACATTTGCATTTATTTTCATCACAAACGTGATACTCGGACTCACAATCGGAAGATTGTGAGCATGTCTTTTGTAAACATTCAAACGTTTCAACACCGTTATTTTTCAATATAGTTGCCCCGTAACCATTTTGACATAAGCAACCGTGCTTTTTTGTTGAACAAAATGCATTGTCTGGACATTGATTATCATGGTTGCAATCTTCATTCAATCGACCTGTCATTGTGGCGGTGTCATCATGAGACATTAAGCAATTGTTAGATGGCTGTGAGCAAACATAGTCGCTAACAACGTCTAGCAGTAAATCATCATCTGATTTAGGGTACTGCGCGGCAGTTGTCGAGGGATGAATGAAGAGCAGAACACCACTAGCCAAGATGATCTGACAATGCTCATGTCACTGAGCACACAGAGAGTCTACCATGATTGGCGAAGTCGGCGACTGCTAATAAACCCAATGATACTCACGTTTCGGATGGCAGTAGTAAACTTTTGTTGATGGATTGTATAAGCTGATGAAGTCTGTTCCACATAAGCAAATACCGTCGATGCACCTTGAATCACTTAAACATTGGTTATCAGTGAAACAAGCATCGTTGACTAACGCGACTGTGTATCATTCATCATGAGTGGTAGACCACGGTGGTCGATCATTCAGAAGCCGTTGAGTATTTTTAGTCGATGATTGGATTTAGTTTTCCAGCAAATAGGTGGCAGTGAAGTCGAAATGACCATGGACCATGGAGGAGCATGGTAGTGGACCATGACGTGTGCGCCGAAGGTGGTTGGATGATTGCAAGTTGGTGCAAAACGTATTTGGCACAATCAAAGTCCAAGTGCGAATAACGACCGTGAGCAAGTTACATTTCAGCGGAGGGTAGACATTTCGTGGCCGTGCAGTCGTCATCAAAGCGTAGTCAAGATCGATCATTTTTCAAAGCATATTTCAGAGACCACACATTGGTCGTTTTCAGTAATTTCCAGTGGTTTCCCGTACGAGTCCCATTTAGACCATTTTTCGAGGACATTTTCATCGTTTTTTACCATGCATAGGGCATGTGAGTTGAATTTGTTTGGAATGTGATAAGATGTTAGTTTTGATTGCGGTTTTGTCTTCAACGACAAAGTGTGATAAAATTACTGTTTGTTGTGCCGTAATAGATAAAGATTAAAAATAAGCGCTTAAGGTAAGCTGAAAAGAAGCTCAGGAGTGAGTCTGGCAATCAAGCTCAGGTGAGACCTCATACCACTGGCCGACTCGTTTCTCGAAGGAGGACGAATCAAAGAAGAGATTGCGGTTCGCTGGATATTGGAACTTGAGCAGTTTTCAAAAACCTCGATCACAATATGAGCCTGAGGATGAGCCTCGAGGATTGATTCTTTGCTAGGAACTCAGTCGTCTAGAACGATCATTGCTTCTTTGCCCATGGGATTCGTGGATCCTTTTAGTTAGATAACTTCCAATGTAGTTGTTGCAAACATTATCGCCTCGGACAAACTTAAAGAGTGGCACCGAAACTGATGCGTAGGCGTTTATCTGGAAGTGGACTACTTGGTGCGAGGCTTTGCCGAAGTTGGACGCTCGTCGAGGTGCCACGATCGGGGGATATTCGGTCGGATTGGCAAGAATATGACCTCATGGTAAGGCTTATAATAGATAAAAATTTACAGGCTATTTGTTAGTCTACCGATGTCCCTTGAAGACCTCATGATAGTAAGAGTGTTGTTCCAGAGTTCGAAGACGCTTTGCTCATATACTTAAGTATAGGTGTATATGTATTAGCGTCCACTATATTAGCGCCAATGGTCTGACCGTAGGCGTGGGCGTTGAGGAGACTCTTGGAGGAATAAGTGTGTGTCGTGCCTAACAACTTTAGTTTGTTAATTCATTTCACAGCTTTACGAACCGGAGTGTTGGTTTCGGCAACTGGTTTGATGAAAACTTGCGTCAAACTCCCTTCGAATATATCCATGAGGCTAGTTTGCTTTGAATATCCTCAATGAATCCAAGAAACGAGTGTAATAACTAATAGTTGCAAGCCTCATCAATGGGAATTCTTGAATGGCTTTTTTTGAACATTTTTTGTCCACGACGAAGATGCGCTAGTTGAGGATAGTCCACATAATTGAATTCTCAGAGCATTAAAAAGCAATGACGAAGGTCCGTAGAAAGATCTCGGTTCATGAAGCGAAATGACCCTTGCCGAGGGTTACGCAACAAAGGGGAGTTTTGGGACGAATTGGCTTCGTTGAGATACTAGAGCATGTCAACCACCGCTCACAATAAATCATGAGGTTTCGATGATGGACAAAGCGAAGTTCCATCTTTGTGGCTAATGTGATGACCACTCTGAATCGAAGGGATCGGTATGCGCTGGATGGGGCCCCAGCTGGTGGATGAAGTGAACTGAAATGCCTGGTATACGGTCGAAGTACTCTTTCGATTTGAGATTGATCTCAAATGTAGTGAACGGTTAGTTCTCGGCCTCATGACAATCCGACCATTGTTCTGGGATTTTCTGGCAAATGTTCTGGGGGCCTAGAAATCTTGCTTACTGTCAAAGTCATCGTTAGGATAAGCCGCCAATAAATTTTAGAAGACTAGATTCGACTCCACTGGAGAGATGAACCATTAGATGACCGCTTCTCGGACCTCCCTTGTGTCTTAATCTTGAAATGGGCTCTTATCTAAACTGATGCCAGTAGAACGGGCGGACGGCGCGTAGTTGAGGCTGTGGCAAGTGCGTCACACGTAATGGAAATTCTTCCACGCCAAAGGCTCTGTGATGGATGAACCCATAGATCAGCCTAATGGCCAATCCAATGCGTCTCCGTTCGGTCGGAGGTTCTGACACTTGGAAAATTGCATTGACTTTTATGAGAGCCCGTGAAAACCGTAGGAGTCTTCTCGAGTGGATCTCCGAGACGAACTGGATCTCTCATGAAAATTGTAATTGGCCTGTTAAAGAGGAAGTGCTCCGTTCTTTTGCAAAAAAGAGGCAACATCTCTCTGCCCCTCTTTTTGTAGGATTCTAATTGAATAAGATGCATAATATACGAACTAAATTCCCAATGATTATGTGAGCTCTGAAATTCTCTCAAGCAGCACAACTACTGCCGGGTATGCGGCAAATGGCTAGAAGATTGGGTTGATAGTAGTCGCGTGTGTTCTCATTCTCAGGGTTGGGCACATTTAGGACTACCTCTGCTCGCCATCACAACCACAACATTCGTCATATCTTGGCACCCAAGCCTAGGGAACTAGCTTGCAAAACTACTGCGAGATAGCTGGTAATTCTCTCAGCAGAGAGAGATTGAAAAGGGCAGAAAGTGGGAAATATCGGAAGAAGATCACAAAAGTTTGTGGATTGTTCAGTGAACGATACTTACGTGATAAGCAAACCGACCGCTCCTTATCTTCAACTGGCCGCTCTCTAGGGCACATGCACTTGTTCTCGTGGCAAATTCTTTCTCCATCCTTGCAGTCGTAATCACTATTGCAATAATCGTTTATTGCATTACCGTCTATGCCATCTGAGCAAGAGCAATTGTAGTTTGTTTAGGGGGGCACGAGGAAGGAAGTTGTTAATCATGTGTGGACATGGATAAATCTTGTCTCAGGGAATTAGCATTAATCACTGTTTGACCGACTCTAGGCGAATACAATGAGCATCTAACAAAAGTTCTCTCAACTCATATCTAATGGAAACAAGTGGGCTTGGCTCTGGATTTACGAGAAAAGTGTATGAGACTGTGCGGGCTTGAGATAATGATGATGAATGGCGGTAGTCAGCAATGATTTTAGTTCATCATTAGACACTGTGAGGTTATGCGGTTAGTGACTCTCACCAATCAGATATGCTTTCGTATGATATTGGTAATTGAAATGATTATACGAAGTAGGATAACTTTGCGAAATGGGAGACTCACATGCGTGTCGGGCAGCTCTTAGATCTGGCATTCCTCTCAGTGCGCTATGAGTCTACCGGATGGTTGACTATTCGTGAGGTTAAACTTGGAAAAATATTGCCTTTTCATTTAGATAACAGCTACTTTCATGGCGAAGAGAATGCATGCTGGATTAGTCATCGGAAAACCTGTAACGCAAAAGGGTTAAACCGCAACTGCAGAGCCTGAGCATCCAACTGACAGCCCACACGCAGCATGTGAGTCGTTAAAGAGTCTTCAGTGTTGGTTGTGGATGGCGCAAACGAAAGTTCCATGGAATTTTGGCGGAAAAACAAGTTTGAGCCTGGTGCTTTTGCGGCAGACCGCCCCCAGGAAAACACTCCGGAGGGGAGCAGCTGAATTTTAGCCATCGCCTCGCTCAGACATCGTAAAATGTTGCGCTTGAAACAACAATCATTTTTCGTCTTCCTTCTACCAGACAACCTTCCAAGTTCGACAACCCATTGTTTAGATAAAATTCTGTCTCGCATTGTTTTGGAAACAAAGTAAGGAATGGGTGTCGTGGCATATCTCGAGGCATCGCTACGAAGACGCCTGTTTCATTTGATAGACCATACGACGCTGCCAGCAAGCCAACGAGCGCTGAGCATAGAACTCAATTCTCAGCTCGATAAGAACCTTGAAGATTGAAAATTTCTCAACTATATTGTTTGGTTGATGAGGTTGATTGACGATGAAACTCACCTTCCGCTTTGACGAGTGCTGGAGTAAGAAGATCAATTGGGTCAAATACTGAATTAATTAGGTTCCATTGGGAATCTTGATGGACTGCCTTGTGTCTTAGCTGGCTCAAAATACTGTTGATTAGAAGGATTGTTATAAATTTTCTGAGTGAGATGCTTGATGTGTAGACTCTTTCTCGTATTTCAGAACTATGCATTGTTGTGAGTTTGTTTCGGTAGCCCAGGTGGGGATTAGGTAGGCATCTTTCTACCAGATCAAGATCGTTACGATTACTCGTCGACTTACTGGCCTGTCCATCACGTATATCGTTATCGTGGCGATGTGGTAGTGATTCTTGTAGCCGATTATCATATCTTCCATTGTTTTTCTTAAAACGGCTGTGCTGTGTGTCTTCATTTTCATTGTATTGCTCTTGGCAGAGGTTACAACAACGACACCCACCACATGAGGGATTGTTTTCAGATCCCATTGTTGTACTAATCATGTGATCAGCCGTGATTGAACTTTGACCACAAACTTGGACGCTTTCTTCATCACTTTCGAGAAGCTTGTCAATTTCTTGTCTCTTCACATGATCTTCTTTCAAAAAAGTGTTTTTCAACTGCTCACTAATGATATTCATCTTGGTGGTTTATTCTGAAATGCGTATCGATTTGAAAAGATTCTAGCATACTCATGCGCGTACTCTTAGGAGACTGTCTATCTGTGGCGACTTTTCTTGCAAGCAATCTTCATCCAACAGCGATCGCCCAGTTAAAGGCTCAAAATCAAAGTCAACGATAACTTGGGCCAAACTAGCGGCCTCTGTGGGTTCACCTGCAAGACTCAAGCAGCAAGGGACACGTTCCAGGCCGTCCAATGGATGACTGTTTGTGTGCACTGTCAGGTTGGTTAAATATTTACGCTGCGCCTTGCCCAGTGATCACAGAGAATGTTTCGGGTCCACAGGACACAGTGAACTTTCGGCTTGAATCTGTGATGTTGGTGTTGAAAATTTGTCCAATGCCAGATTCTGGTGCTTATTTGCTTCGCTTCGATTGGCTTGGCTTTTGGCTTGGCTGATACTTGCTGCCTGGAGAATAATAGTAAAAATTCGTAATAATTTGGTGCGGGCTCTGGAAGAATCTGACTTTTGTTGGCCACTTTTGATCGTCTTGAGGGTAAACAGAATTCCACAGCTCTTTGTGCTGGGTGTCAGAAGGCCAATTCTTGTCTGAACTGGCCGAATCTTTGCCTCAAGATATTTCTCGCTCTTCCCTGACTTGCATATGTTTCTGTGCACAAATGCTTATATATATGTATAAATATATATATCTATGTATTCTTATACTTGTATGTGCTTCAAAGGATGGCTTTCTGCACACGTGACTTTAATACAGCGCAAATCAAGCGTAGCTTGTTTTAAAGCAGAGGGGGAGTAATTGATTTCCAGGCTTTATGGGCAAGTTGTTGGTTGAATCGTACTGGCGTGGTGTCCCAGACAAACGGGCGACGAGGACTGCCGGCGCGTATTGGGGCAACAATCTGTTTGTTGTGGGTGCCTCCTCTGCTTATTATTATCATAACAGTCAAGCTCTGTTTATGATAACAGCAAAGATGGTTTGCAAGTGAGAGAGAGGGTCCACTGGGCTGTTTTTGGTAGTTTGCTCGGGCGCGGCGAAAAGTTGATTTCGCCACCAGCGAACAAATTGGATTAGAGTTCGCCGGCTCCTCTCTCGAATGGCTGCAGGCTGCAGTCAGATACGAGACTGACTCTTGTCTGGGGACTAGCTGCTGCAAGGGAATCTCTCCTTCTTGCCTGTGCTTCTTACTATTATTCTTGTTCGCTTGTTGCTTGCGTGCTCTTAGTAGTGGGCCTTCGTTTGCTTGGCTGGTGGATTTATCTGGAAGTAAAATGGTGGAGCGACTGTTTCTCTTGCATGAGTTTGCGGCCCCTTGTTGTTATGGTAAGTGTGGTTCGCAAGTTATCTTCCTCTGCCCTCTCGCTGCTCTCTGGTGCTAGTGGACGAGGTGTTGATTTGGTGCTTGGCCCAAGAGGTTGCGGCTTCTCCCAAGGTTCGTCAGCTGTGGCTGGCAAAATCTGCACCAGTGGCAGATATATTGGGAAACTTCTACGAGACAAAGCTGGTGCAGGGCACGCGTTTCGGGCGCTCGTCTGTGCACCACTTGGCTTGCAGCTTCTTACTGTGTGTAATTATTACCCTGAGGCGAGGGGCTCCCCTGATGGTGTTATTCGTTGGACCAGCTTCGGCTGAGCTGATTTGCATTTGATGATTCGCTGGGCGAACATTCACTTTGTTCGCAGCTCTCACTATCGCTCACGTGTGGCTCCTGTCGGCAAGTGAAAGGCCCACTTTGCTTGTGTGATCCTGTGGACCGGTACTCTTCTTGTGCTAGTGCAATGGAGAAAAACGATGCTGGACAGAGGAGAGTGTTGTTTGATTAGAGAGAGCGGGACTATTTTGTCTCATGTGTGCACGCCAAACGCACGTTGCCGACTGAATCAGCACACTAACACAGTGATGGCTGAGCGAGCAGAGAGAAGAAGTGTGCTGCGCGCGCCAAACAGGCAGCCCAGTCAGTGTGTGTGAGTTTGTGTGCGCGCGCCCGCTCTTTTCTCCTTCCACTTGTTCGCCAAAACCACACTCTGCTCAATCTGGCCCGCCTTTCTCCCTGCCTCTCTCGCCTCTTCTCCTATCGGCACTATCACAAGCAATTTGCTTCAGACCCTAAGCTCTGGCGCCGCCGCCGCAACCATTGCACGAGCAGCGCGCACTAGCCCCATGCATTCGGCGCCACTGCACACAATGCTGCCCGCCGCTTAACACAGGCAAAGAGGCAGACTTGTAAGCAAGCCAGCCAGAGGCAGACAGAAAGACGGCCGGACGGAGTGAACAGCGGCGAGAACTGAGAAGCTTTGGGGCTTGCTGCTCGCTAGCTCGCCCTCCTGCTAATGTAACGAAACTAAGAAGGCAGCTCTGAAGACAGACAGACAGAGTCTAACCATTGCTTGTTGCCTATTCGCGTCGGTTGTTGTTGTTGTTGTTGCAAAGGCTGCCGAGGGGGAGGAACAAAACATTTGGCCAAGTAAGACAACATTTGGCCGAACAAGATGAAGTGGCGAATCTCCGGCGGGGAATGATTGCGCGCGCAACTTTGTCGTCGTTGTTTTGGGGCGAGCTCTGCGCGCAAGTGAACAACATTTGCCACAGATATTTGTGCACTCGCCAGTTTGTGCCCAGCCAGTCTCTGCCTCGGCCTACACAAACTCGGCCGCCTGCCTCCAGCTACTCGCCGGCAGCCAGTCGCCGACCTCGGAGAGCAGGAAGCGCGCTTTGTTCGTGCGCCAACTTTTGCAGCCTTGCCAGAGAGCTGGCTCGACGAGGGCGCACTGGCCCGGCTGCGCGCCCACGCCAGCTCGTCCCCCACTCTCTAACTGGATCGCTCCAATTGGGAGCACAACTTGGGCCCGGTGAGCCGCAATGGAGCAGTGGAGGGACTGAGTGCGTCTCCATTGCGCGTGGACGCGAGCGGGGGGCCACTGGGCGCAGGGGGAGCTTGTCACTTTGGGTGCTCGCGCGCGGCCGACCTTGAGGCGTCGATCTTGTGTAATGGAGCGTCTAGTCTAACGGGAGTGGGTTAGCGAGAAGTGCGCCCGCCCGCTGGATGCAAAGCGGGCCGGCCCTGAGCTCGAGCCCGGCGAGGTATGAGTCATCGGGCAGAGATTGGGCGTCGCTCAGAGCATTTGGGGGAAAACTGCGCGTTGACCCCCAAAGTTTCCACTAAACGGGGTATTTTGCGCACTTTTGCCCTGTGGTTTGTGCTAGCTTTATATCAACGGGCAGGGGGAAAACCCCCGGACGCTAGCAATTTCTGGGGTTATGGGTGCGCCTCCGGGGTGGAGTGGCAGCGCGCGGGGCAAAAGGCGGCGCTGATTGCGAAATCCGACTGCACGAAAGGCAATGGCGCAATGGCGCCTTTCAGCATGGCCTCGGCAGTACCTCGCGCGCACGACAACTCGCCCACGTCTTACTCTTGTTTGTCGGCCGCTGACGTCGCCGTGGTGTCGCTGTGTTGAGTTGTTTTTTGCACCGTTTGCGCTGCGCCCCGGGCCCGAAGAAGCCGCCACAAGGATGATGATGCGCCACGAAGATCAAGATCAGCCGCCCGGCCGCCTTTGAGCCTGTCTGGCGGCCGCGCCCGCGAGCTAATTTCCCCCGAATCGTCCCCGCGATGCCTCGGTGGGCGCGGACCGAGAGCGGCGCTTCAATGGCGGCCGCCGGCGAGGAGCTGCTTGCCGGAATTGATGCATCAGGAGGGCGGCGGCGAGCGCGGCGCCACTTCTGCGGGCCGGATGTTTGTTCAACGCTCTGGTGGGCGGCTGGCGAGAACAAAACCGGCACGCGCCGGCCAAACAGAAGCCAAATTAGTGCGTGACAGGGACGAGGGCACTCCATTGGGCTCGCAAAACATGCAGCCCAATGCATGTTTTTCGAGCCGGCCAGTGCAAATGTTCCGCCTCGACAAGGAGCCCTAATGAGCGGCGTTCTGGTTTGCGTGCGCGCATCTCTGCGCGCCTCATTGGGCAGCCGGTGGGCCCGCAGACAGTGTGCGGCCGCGCGCAGTGTGCGTCAAAAATAGGGTTACATTTGTGCGCAGCACTGGACAGAAATTTATCACTGTACTTTCGGCGGATGGTGCACAGCTCTGCGCGCTGCTTGGATTCGCTGGCGGCTTGCACTGCGCGTCCCTTAGGCAGTCTCCTGTGCTATCAGTCTGCATCGGCGGCGCCGGCCCCAAGCGGCGCCACTCAAGTGAGCCCACAAGTGACCGAGAGCTGGACTCTGCTCCCCGCGGACAGGCCGCCAGATCGGCCACCTGATTCCGGGCGACCACTCGAAGGGGCCCGACGGGCTCTCAATGGGAAGGTGTCCCAGATCGGAATCTGTTTGGCGTCGATAATTTCCATAGCCGGCCCTTGGGGGCTGGCGCACCGGCGCACGATCAAAAGGCGGGCGCAGATCCAAATCCGGCTGCCCGTTGCTCGTCCCCCGCGCCACCTGAGCGCCGGAGGTGGAGGTGTTCCCGTTTTGAGCAAAATCTCAGCCTCTGGGCCGAAGGGCCGCCCCACTCGTGTCGCCAGTGGGCCGCCTGCGAAGCGGGCCCGACAGAAGAGCGCCACGCTGCGGCTCAGTGGACGCGCTGGAGCTTCTTTATCTGATCGCGGCTCCAGCTCGCCGCTCGCCGCTCGTCTCCCTCGGCCGGGGTCTAGGCCGAGCGAGAGTCGAGCTAGCGGCCGGCAAGAGCGCGCCGCACAGGCTCCACTCCGATCCGAAGCCACTTGCATTATATGGCCCTGCGCGGATGCCATACACTGTATGCCATGCAGTGTAAGCCGCTCACTGTATGCGGCGCACTGTTTGGCCGCCCGCCTCAGGCAGTGCTGCCGCAGACTGGGATCCGCGCTGCAGTTTGTGTGCGCGCGCGCCTCACAACATTCGCCCTGAGCTCTGTGCGCGAATGGGACCTTTTTACGAGCCAGTCCACATTCGCCCACTGCTCTCTGCATGCGCGCATCATCAGCCTAATGAGCTGCACCTTGAACTAGATCCTCGCTTGCGCCCAATAAACAATCGTCCTCATTGTTCCGCCCTGGCCACTTCGCGTCCACCTCTCGTCCACTTCTCACACTCGCCGGGGCCCACTCCTTGCGCAACCGAACTCGTGAACTGCCTCTCCAGTGTGCTCGGCCACTCGCACAATGCCTTGCTGGGGCCCACAATGCTCCCACTCTCTTCACAGTAGCTCGCCGCCAGCTGGGCCCCGGCGAGAGCTTAGCTTTTATGTCTCGCTTTCCCAGGTGTACAAAATGACCCCCTCCCGTGGCGGGCCCCGCGAGCTGCACTTGTGGCGGAGCTGCGCGAAGTGGCGCGCTGTCGAGCCACTGCTTCTGGGGGCGCTTTTGAAAAATCGCCCCCATTCGTTAGGACAGACAATTGGTGCACTGTTGGAGCCTGGGAAGCGCGCCCAACGTGTCACTGCGCAAATGGCCACCTTTGACCAACCGAAGCAGCTTCCAAATCAACCGTTTGCGCCCCAAACATGGTCACTCTTGAACTCTACTTGGCGCTTGCCTCGCTCTCCAACCTGGACCTCTGCAAGAGCCCAACTGTGTAGAGGGGACTCTTGCCGCTCGCTGACACATTCCGACGGGCTGCCACCAATTAACTTGGCTCATTATTTGGCCAACTCTGATCGGCCCTAGTCGCCATTATCCACCATTATCCGCTGCCGGCGCACGCCCAGCGCGGCTCCGCCATTGGCTGATTGTGGCTGAGGTGATTAATGGACGCATGTCTGCTTTTTTGCACCAATCTAATGGTCGAGGAGGAGGAGGAACTGTCGCCACTGGTACGGTCCAGTGGCCTTAGCTGCACTTTGTTTGTTTGTAAGTTGCGCGCGTAAGAGTTATGGGAGTAAGAGTTTGCCAGCTGAAGGTTGAGCTGAGTGTGTGCGATCAGGAGCGAGCGAACATGGGCCATTCATCACGCGCGCGTCAGACTGGCTGCGGCATTTGTTCGCCCACTGGTGCCCAGTATGATCAAGCGAGATGGCATTCGCACGCAAGAGTCTTACGGTAAGACTCACATTGCTCTTTGTAAGACTTACAAAAAGCGCCCATGTCACAGGCGACTGGCTTGCGCTCTGCTCGCGCCTCGCCTGGATCATTTTCTGCCCGACAATCATCGGCTTAGCTCTTGTTTCAACATTAACAAAGACGCAGATTACTCTACTTAACCCCTCATATCCGACGGCCAAAGCTTGGGTGAACTTTCACTAGCCCGAAAGGGAGCTTAATCAATTAGTGGGATGTCTTTTTCATACATTCTCGAACCACGGCCGCCCGCTCAACTCAATCAGTTTTGCCGCCCGCTCCAACGGGCCAAAGTAATTAGTACTCGATGGCAGATAACCTGGCCCTTTTGTGCTGCCCATAGTGTGTACATAGTATCCAGTTAGCTTCCAAATGGCCGCGCTTTTCGCCCCATTAATCGAGTGCTGACGACAACTGAAACAGGAGTTTCCTCTCCAATCTCCTAATCTCTAGTTTGAAACAAACTGGCGCGAAATTTGACAGCCGAAGTTTGTGTTTCTTGCCAGGGCCTCATCGAATGGTCAATCCGGTGGACTAGAGCAATTTGGGACGCAATTGGGGCCTCCCAATTGGACCTCTGATGAGGCTCCCAAAAGAGATGGAAACGTGCTCACCAAGACTGACATGGTCGCCGAGGGATGCTGCTCGCTGGCCAAGTTCACATTGCTAATCGTTCGTCCATTCCACTTTATAAATGCCGACAACTGTCCTGCAGCAGAATAGTCGTCTGTTTGGCCCAAGGATCTCCAGTGAATGTGGTGGTTGTTTGTTTTTGCATGCATGGTTGTGGGACGCCGGTGCAGTCCCAAGGACAAGAGTCAGTCTCCATTTCACACGATAAACAAAGCTCCACCATTGGGAGTCTTTCGATATAAATTCAATCAAGACTTGAGAGAGAGAATGAGATGGCCAGAATAATTATCATCAGTTTTCTCGTATTCTGTCTGGCGGTTTCAATCAAATTTGGACTGGAAACTGCCAGATGTCAGCAAGAAGCAAAAGAGGAGGAGAGCAACATTCAAGAAGAAAGCTCCATTGAAAAGGGATTCAAAAAAACAAAAAGGTCCTTGTCAATTCATCGAGACGATTGGAGAAGGTCCGGCCGCTTCAGACTGTTCGAAACGACCGCCCTTAGGCCGGATCTGGAGTTGCGATCTGGCGGACAGATGTTGGGCAATGGTGGTGGCTTCAATGGTAGCAAATCGAGCCCCAGTGGTGCTGGATTGCGGGACTTCAAAGAGTCAGAACCAGCTGGGAGCCAATTGGAAAATGCACCATTAGTGGTTCCTGTTGATGGTAAGAAAATTATCACTTATCAGAGCTCGCATCAGGATGAACTTTTGCGAAGAGTTGTTGGAAAAGATAAAAATGATTTATACTCCAGCTTCATGGGCCAAGCAAAACAATTGGCCATGATGAGGCGCAAAAGCAGGCCTGCAAATCGTAGGCCCGCCGCAGATGAAGCGCGCCTTACAGCTTTAACCAGTGCAGCTTACTTGCCGGCCGCTGCTGAATATTCGCCACAATTCGGTGAGTGTCCCGCGTGCTTTCTCTCCATAGCAATCTCATTCTCGATCCCCTGCCTCTATACACCAAGCGGCCCAACCACATGTCCAAAACTCTAGATACTGTGTCTCTCATTTAGCTCTAATACACATTCTGACACACTAATGTTCATTAATAAATTCATATCAACTTGCCTGTGAATGCACATATCGTCCACCCGTTTTCCCTCCAAATCATCAAGTTGATACTCATGGTCACATGGACGCAGAAGATTCCAAGTCCAAGGGATCTGATGATATGCAAGCTCATCATGTAATGGACGGTGAGTGCAGCTCTCGTGACACACTTTCGGGAAATTCGGGTCAAGAGGGGTTGAAGAAAGACAAACGGATAGGAAAGTCAAGACAGACGAACTCCATCCCCTATCGACGCAGAATGGAAGAATCGGCCGATACCACGCGTGAAAGGATCAAGACGGGCAGCAACTCTTCGGAACTGGCCAGATCCGAAGATAGTTCAGCAAATTGCGTTACCTCCAAGAACAACTGGCAACAAGAAGATTCGATGGAGGGGTCCAATCTCAGATCTGGCGGAGATTACGGCAGGTTGATCAATTCTGGTAGCTCTCATACGATCACTCAGAGCATGCGACAGCCAGCTGGCGTGTGGAACAAATTAATTCTGCTCTTCCGTGGAAGCAGGAAGATGTATTTGCAGGAGAAATTTGACGCCTTGCGAGCTGGCAGAAACTTGACGAATCCTCAAAGCATCCCGCTCAAGATGAGATCCCAGATTCCATACAAACTGATGAAATTCATGCACTTTGGCTGATGGTTATCATCCTGAAGGGATCTAGTTATTCTACAGAAAGTCTGGGGATCATACACAAGTCGCATCTAGACGATCGTGTAGCATGTGAGCAAAGAAAGGATAATTGACGTGCATCAAGGTGAGCTAAGTGACAGTCAAACATTGCTTTCATTAGTAGAGGAAAACGAAAAATACAGGTGGGAGAACTCCTCAAAAAAGTCAGATCAGATGGTCTGACTTTCCGCCGTGGAAGCGAAATTAACTTAGAAGTTCATAAATCGGAACTCACGTACTGAATGAATTTGTAGGAAGACTGAGGAGACAGAGGAAAAAAGTTATCTGCGCTCGCGATCACTCTGGCAGCACGTAACAAAAATCTAATTCGAGTCATGGTGCGCAGACTCACTCCCAAGCCCGAGCCCGGTAGACTCACAATCTTGCCTGCTTTCGTGTCGCAATTGCCTCCACAGTCAACATTGTGTGTGCTTCTACCATTGTAAAGAGGAAACCCTAAACGGTCGCAACACAATGAATGACAGCGGACCGACCAAATGGATGTAAAATTCTAGTCACACAGGCCTTCCCATCTAGCAACGGAGCAGTCACTTGTTAGAACTGTCAGGAAAACTGCTAACTGGAAAAAAGTCTCTCTGCTACAGCCACCATTGTGGTCAGTAATGTTTACCAGCCATCGCGATACGCAATCATACTGGTTCAAATAGAGCGAAACTTAAACTTGGAAAACAATGACCAACATATGGTTACAAGGCAGGAAAGATGAGAAGTTCAATTGGCATGGGGTTGGCGACTAACGTGCTAGCACCATGAGATGGTCTGTATCCTTTAATGGAACCCTGTGCACTTGACTCCTTTTTTGAAATCCGAGCCCGAGCACCATTCGACTGGCTCAAGCCCGAGTCTCGATCGAGCCAACGAATCATGTTTCACTAGGCGAGGTCATCTCGGGCAACAGCAAATTCAGTTGCCTGTTTATAAATTGTTTTTGGCTCACAATCAAAGGAAAACCATTTGTGACACTGGGAGATACAAGATGTCCATTTGAGCTCGGACAGAGTCTCTCAAACTAGTGACGAGTCAGCTCAAGTTAATGGCCTCATCTTGGAGAGGATTGAGTGCGTACACTTCATTAGGCCTCACATTGGCTGCGTCGGCGCAACGACGAAGCCTCTGGGAGTACATTTTGCTTTCAGCTGGGCTAACTGTTCCAGAAATGGATTCATCGGCCGATTTCAGACCCTTGGTGTAGGAATCCCACTTTGGTTTACGCCGCCAATACAGTGATTTCCTCTCACAGATTCATGATCTTCACTAAGTGGAGAGCTCACTTGGAGGTGCCAAATTCTTGCATAGTCTGAATTCCATTTCAAGAGCATTACTCAACGCGATGGCTAGAAGCCAATTAAGCTAAATGTGTTCATTGGAGAACATTTTTCAAAGCGAAAGCGAATCGGCCCTCATAATGTCAATGGCTAAGTCAGTAGGAGCATTTTCCTGAAGGAGTTTCTGGCAGTAAAATGGCCAAATACTTCAAGAGAGCCAACTATTTGACATGTGTGTTCAGTGAGAGGGAGCAAGACGTGATGGCTAGTGCTTCCAGGGGCAACTGTTCCTCCTCTCAGGATGTCCAGCGTTCCTGAATGCAATTCGAATTGGATGATATGTTCGCGAAGATCTAGTATCTCGAATATCATGATTTAGAGACTCGGCGTGGTTTGCGTGTGAAACTAGATTCAATGCCCATAACAATGGCAACGGTGGGGGAAGCGTGCAAATTTCACACATCCGCAATTACGAGTTTTTTCTTTTTCAAAAAGAGCCCCCGGAACAAGAGCGCACAAATGATGCTCACGACTTGGCGTTTAGATCGCCGAAAATTGGTCAGATTCTGAGCTTAAGTGAATAGTTTGGAGAGTTCAAGCTACTTTGAGAGAGCTTTATTTCAAACGAAAACTGTGCAAAAAATAACAATTTGCTCTCTCTCTCTCTCTCTCTCTCTCTCCTCTCAAACACGCTCTAGATGCTAACCCAGTTCTACTACGTGAGAGTAGTCGTGGAGACCGAGATACATTTGTAGAAATCACTTAAGGCAAAAGGAGGAGCCCTGAATTGCGGAAACACTGCAATTGTTCGTGTCTTCAGACCAGACTTAGTGTCGACCGGGCATGTTTATCTAGCACCTCGGACGAGGGTATGTGAGACGCGCCTATGGGGGTGCAGGAAGTGCCGAGCAGGGGAAAGAAATTGGAGTCTCACGTGGAATAGCTAGATACGAATGATAACATTGTTAGTGTATGGCTGATTTATAATGAGAAAGCTAGACTCTAAGAGGAGAGCGAGCTACAACAAACATCCAAATTGTTTCTGTTCTAGCTCGCGAACGGCTGCAGTTTTGGAACCCGGCATCTGTCTGGGGATGGTGATAACTTATCCCCGTACTTCTGAACCCCTGGAATCTAAACTGAGACGAGGCTAGCTTGAAGAGAGCGAGAAATATCGTTTAACTGCTCTCAAGAGAGAAGTACCAAAGCGCTGTTGACCAAGATTATTGTCCACTAGCGAAGCTTGTGGGACTGATGTCGCGATTGGATCCGCTCCAAGTCGCCCATTGGAGGGCAAAATTGGGGGTTTTGGTTTCGCAGGCGATAATTTCAAAGGCCCTAGACATCTTAAATGGTGCCTTTTATTATACAAATTTTAGAGCCTCCTTTTGTTGTTTTTTGTAGGACTGGGACAAACAAGAACAGCTTGTGAGCGATGAATAAGAGGCAAGGAAAAAGTGGAGGGGAGACACGCACACAGAGTCAGTCATCTTCCAGGAGGAGTAGGAGGCGACCACAATGTCGTAAATGTTTGCTTAACAAGATGGGAGGCGAATCGCTCGGCCGTAGTGAGCACAACGAGCGAGCAGAAGAGAGAGACTAATTTTCATCTTCCGGCCGGATGTGCTTAACTGTGTTATACTATCGCCCATGGCAGGACTCGATGGCTGGGCAAACATGGAAATGTTGCCAAACACTTCTCCGGCCGACTTAACACATTTTCCATACACCATTTCCTTTCTCGCACTCCAATAGTTTGCATGGACGCCCCACTCTCTACTGTGATTGCTTGAGCCCGGCCAACTATACTGTGGACTGTAGCCTCGGCTATGGAAACAAGTGAGAGAATGCAGAGCCACCACTGAGCTCCAGTTCAGTGGAAGCCAGACAATCGAGTTAGAGTGCGCTCGTGTGTTCGTAATCTCAGACAGTATTCTGCATTTTTTCCCTTCAGGAGAGCCTACAGACCGGCTGCACTAAGTTAGTTGATGGACTAGGATTCGGGGCGACCGGCAAGCACCAGAAACACAAACTTTGTTCTCCAGCTTAACTCTCCTCAGATCAACTCGACGGTTTCATGCAGGCTACGTACGAACACAACCTTTGGTCACCAGAAATCCAATTGGCCCAGTGAGTACGCGACGTGAATCAAACGCAACTCTCGCTGCTTAGACTTCCACTTATGCTAGGGGCGAACTGGCCAAAATCAACTCGATGCAACTTTTCATGGCACACATAAGCCTTGCCCCCAGGCTGGTCTTTGGATGGAACCGACAGTTAGATACTGGCGTCTTTTATGACCACGATGATTATTATTATCTTTATCCATCATTTTTTACCCACTCTCCACAGTGACGAATGATCGACCAGCTGGAGATGGAGAAAAGCAAGCTCTGTTAGAGTTTGCCGCCAAGCCACCGGAGGCTTCCTACACGGTCCGAACGATGCCATCACGTGTGACGGACAGTCTGAAAGGTAAAAGGCACTCTTGTAGCTGATGAGGTGTGACCAGAGCAAAAGAGTTCCAGCATAGAGCAATCGGTAGCCATCTGGCTGAGACTGGCCAAGGCACAGCATAAGATCGTGACACAACCACTATCTTGGTGGATCCGGAGTGCGCGGCGCTACTTTTCGGATCCCAAGAGGCAGAAGGAGGAAAAATTGAATTAGTTCAAGTTTCATCAATAAATGAATATTCTCTCGTCCGAATCGAGCTCGCAGCGCGAGGCTTGATGAAACTGAGTTCTCCTCGAGACAGACGGTCTAGTCTGAGTGGACTCGCTTCATGCTAATTCGTCATGCTTCGGTAGAGTTTGCTCTCGTTCTCGTAAAATGGTGGATGGCTTAGTAAATAAATAAAAAGGACTCCAGATTGGCCACTGGACGAGCTACTTGTGTGCAAAACAGGTCCTCTTGTTTGCATCACGCTTTACTGATCTCAACACACAACGTCGAATTGATTGATTTAGTCCTGTTTCGTGTCCAAAACTGTTCCTTGACATGTCTCCGTTTGACCATGCCGAATCATCACTCTTCTTTCAAGCGCCAAAAGAAGCACCAAAAGCGCCATTCCATTTTTTATTGCCTCCTCCAATTCTGGAAACTCTGCAGAATGATGCTCTCACTCCACTCTGCTGGTCTAATATTTTCACTTGACACGCAAAACAAAGACCGACGCAACTGGCCACAAAAGAAAGTAGTAAATAAACAGCCACGGAGGATGGTCCAAAGAGGAGCAAAAAGGGAAACCCTTCAGTGTGTATGTAAATAGCATAAAAAGAGAAGAAATATTCTCCCTTTGGATGCGCAACTAATCATCATCAGATGCATGGCCACTCTATGCATGTACAGTGTCTCGCAATGGTGGCTGTGCCTTTTGTTTAGACTCCCTCAGTGGCTTGAATAAAATCACCTGCCCAAAAGCATTATTCATGCACAATCCTTTAAGCGGAACCAGCCTTGGTAGAGCAGCGATTCAAATCTAACCAAAGCACTCGAGTGAGTTGTTAAGAAAGCCCATGATTAATTGCTTTTCGCATCCGTTTGTTGCTCCCTCTCGAGAGTTCGATAATAGGAGACCACTTCCCACTCGAGAAACGGGCAAAACGGGCCAGCTGGAGGACCGCAATAACTGGGCGCGCGAAATTGATCAGATGACGTGGGCGATAACAATTGGAGAAATTTTCAAGTGTGTTTGCCCCAAGGTGTCAGGGTGTGGTTGTAGGCAGTTGATTGCCGAGCGGATTTTCAAGTGATTTTCCTCTCAATCTCCAGGGGGAACAACTGCATTCTAGAAATAAGATCCACTTCAGTCTGCGCAAATCTGCGCCCTCTTTGACCCATGGTTCCACCATCAGCCTAGAGTACACAGCTCCAGCCAAATCTTCAGAACCACCGCCGACACTCCTCCTTTCGGCCGATTCATCATTGCGCCCGGCAAAGCAGATTAATGCCTCACAACATACTCGCTTCTAGCCATCTATTGAGACAACAGCTGGCCAGACGCTCCCTCTGGAGGCGTTGGAGAATGAGTGCAAAACAAGGCGCCAGTTCTATCAACCCTCCTGCCAGAAATCAATCCCAAACTCTCCAGCCAGACACAAATCCAAAAGATGGCCACTTATACAGTGCCTCTTGTCGCCAGACATCACCTGTCGTTCCAGTTGAAACGTTGGGGTGTGGTGGCAGCTAAAACAATTTCAGCCGCGACAACCAGCTCCAAACTACTCTCCATTTCCGTTTCGCCTTCCGGCTGGCATCCTGTCGCACTCCATTCAAAAACCACACAAAAAGACACTCAAACTGCCTCTTTCGGCTTGGCACTTTTCCCTTTTTTGGAACTGACGCAACTCCAACCGCAATGGTCCCACAAACTAACGCACATAATGACCTGTTGCTTTTCCAACTCGATTTACTCTCCCTTCTTTTCATTTTCAGGAATAGAATACAGAAACAGGCAGTAAATAAACAGGCGAGAAAAGTGGATAATAACTAGAAACGCCCACAATCCAATTAGTGGAGTTCCCTCGGAAAGAAACGGCGACATCTTAAACAGAGAGTAACCTCTACGAGAAAATAAATTTCATTCTCTCGATGAAACGACTAAAACTGCGTTGCGCCATCCACGACCATCTCAAACTTGCATCGTGCATTGTATTCAGATGTTGGAAGACCTACGATGTCGTCCAATATGAGTCGTAAGCAAAAGCTTATTCCCCCTTGTCTGAAGTTCCCACTCGCCTCTGCCCACAGCTCGGCCTGATTCTGGCATGAAATCCTCTACGATTTGATAATTGTCACGCCAGATAATCAACGAAGTCTCTCGATTGGTCCGCTTATAACAAAGTCACGATTCCTCGTTCTTCTAACGACCAGAAGATGTACCAATAGTCGAAAACACCTGTTCTTACGAGTAGATATTGTTCAATCGGTTGGGAGGCTAATTTCGCTGCGTTGTAAGAAAGTATCCAAAAGTTATGAACTACTAACGATCTTTGGGACGTGTAAATTGCCGTTTCAAATCGCGAATTGGAGGCAGCTATAAGGCAGGTGACTTGAGTTGGGTCCAAGCGATTCTACCATGATCTGAGCACAATTCTTGATCGGTAAAATTGTTTTCGTGTTTCGCTCAGATCAGGCGAGAATTGATTGTAACGTTCAAAGTCGAGTGTGTTTCCAGACTAAACATCTGTCTCTTGCCCCATGCTAGACCGAAAATTGTTTTCGCCATTCTAGCTCAAATCATGCCTGGTGCCCATTTGTCTGTCATCGACTTGACGCTAGGTTCTACCCAATCAAAATGTGATCGAAGCTGAGGTTCAAGCAGGGCGTTTCACCACAAGCACGGAATGTCAGCCTGCCAATCAATCAATCACGCGCAATGAACCAACTATTGCGGCTATTTCGTGTATCTGGCAAACAAAATCACAGGCGAAGAAACTGTCTCTCCACCCTGGATTTACTGTTCAGATTATGATATAGCAGTCAAAGGGTAAATGGGGAAAAGATCCGACTATGCGGAAAGAGACTACACTTTGGTTTCTCAGAGTCTATCATGGATTTTGTAGAGACAACAGCTCCCTGGGACAGTCTCAACTTGTCTCGCTTCTTCATGAAACTGCCAAAATTCCGAATCTCCTCTAGAGAACTATATCAAGGTCTCTATTCATCTCTCTTGATAGACGAGATATCTTCCGGTGCTGATGATGACCATATTCTAGTCAATTCATAATCTATTAACACACGGAGTAGATGTTAGACGAACCTGGATCTTTACTTGGGAACTTACGAACTGAAAAAGACTAGAATGTGAACCACAAAGAGAAAGGTGAATTTTTTACCTCTTGGAATGAGTAAGTTTTTATCAAGCTTCGTTATCACTTTCCAACATGCAAACTCGACAAGTTAATTCATTCTGAGACTGGGGATCATCAGATTCTGAAGTTGTTGGATCTTCATCCTCTCTTTTGGGCGCCTCGGCACAACATTCTTCATGAAAAACATGATGACAACCGAAAACAACTATGTCGTTACAAGCTAAACTCGAGGTGGGAGGGCTCATCGGTCTCATTTCGGGAGCAGACGCAGGCTGTTGCTGATTTTTACGTATGTTTTCACTAATAGTTCCACTATCTATCGTTGAAGTACCAGAACCATCGTTTAATCTGGTTTGTATGAGACTGTCCGCGTTAGCTTCAGCCATCAGTGGTTGATTACAGTAATCACACAAATGATCCTCTTTGATTGCAATACCTTTTGTTTGACAGAGGATTTGTTTCTCAAGCAGACTGAAACAATCTTTAGCCATCAAGTCACGACAGCTTTTCTCCAGCGAAATTTGTAGCTGATAATCTTGCAAAATCTTGACGAGAGCTGGCATCAAACCTTCGATCTCGAATCCAACTGGTATCCTCTTAATCAGCTCGATCGGGTCATTTATATGCGTGCCAATATTTTTCAGTAAAACACTGATGAATTCCGGCTTATTCATAGAGAAAGTAATCAGATCTTGCCACAAATCTGCGTCCTGGTGCTCTTTGCAGAACTCTATCGCTTCATTGATTTCGCCCTGCTCGTCGATCATGTACCTAAGCGCTTTTCTCAGATCACCCATTCGGCTGAGGAGGAAAACGACTTCCTTGATTAGATTTGCTTCCTTACATATTCTTAAGGCATCTTCGAGGTTGTAATTCGTAGATAATTTCAAAAAATTTAACAAAGATTCTCGCTGGTATTGAGCATACAGTTTAACCATCAGATCGTGATATTCCATGCAACTATCAGGATCCCTGAGAACGAGTCGATGTAAGTAACTGACTAGATAATGCTGCGATCTGAATACCTGTAACTTTTCCAAGACATTCCTCATTGGAATTTGGTCTAGATTGTCAACCAATAGCTGAGCTGTCTCGTCAGAGTCAATTTGCATTAATCTCTGTACCTGTTTCTCAAGAATGTTCACCAAGTTGTTCTTTCTGATCATTGAGAAGATCTTGCTTTTATCATTATAATCCAAGTAGATGTTCACGGCAAGTTCAAACTTTCCATCACGCGTATACAGTTCAGCAAGAGCCTCATTCAGCACCAAATTCTTGGGATCATTCGCTAGATATTGTGTGACGTTATTAGTTACCTTCTCAAGGGAGTATAACTCGCTTGGTAGATCCTGGATGGCACGAAAGAAACTAACTGGATCGTTTCGTAGGAATTCATCGAGAATAAAATCATAGCTTTCACGCTCTAAACAACGTGGTAGATATGGTAGTAATTGTCCTAACTGCTTAAGATTGCAAAAAGTCCTTATAGAATCGTTCCATTTGGTCTGGTTTGTACCACAAATTGATGAGCATAATCTTGCTGCCTCTCTATAACTGTCGGGAGTTCCTTGTTCAATCAATTCGTTCATATATAGCTCCTCTATTTCAACTAACGAGTGTCTGACCAGTTCGTGCGAGTGTTCTTTCGCAAATTTGTAGCAATCATCAAGCTGTGAATGCTCAACGAGCCACTCAAAGTGATCATCAAAATCACGCGGTTTGGCAAATATAACATCTTTCTGACAAACTATGAAATAGATTCCTTCGTCGTGAATACTTAGAAGTTGATACGTGTATTTTCTGGTGTTGCTTTGCACCTGAACCTTGGAAGTAGAGGAGGTTGAGGCGTTATTAGTTGCTACTGATGCTCTAGTGGTCAGGAGATCTCGCGAGATTTCACTGTAGGAATTTGAGTATGTTTCGAGTATCTGCACCTGGGGCTTTTCAGCTAACTCGTTGAATGATAGAGTCAACAAATTGGTGCCGATCGGAGCGAGACCGTCGATGACAAAATCCGTCTCGAACATCGATATAATCTCAACATATTTCTTTGGCAACTCTCTGAGCTGTGTTTCATTCAACATTTCTTGAGATCTTTCTTTGATCAGACAAACTTTCACAGAATTGCTCCAACCAACCAATAAAGTGCGTTTGTCTTTCCAACAAAATTGACAGACATCTCTATTGTCAATATCACTGTCTTTTTTGATTCTTGTTATAATGCTCCTCTGCTCGATATCGAATATTTGAACACAATAATCTGTCGCCCAAGCTATGAATTGCCCGTGCCAGGATATTTTTCTCACTTTTTGTTCCTTGTTTTGTAAAATAGTTTGCTTGTATCTGGCTAAAAATCCTCTTTCATACAATGTCACCCGATCGTCGCCAGCCACGAATCTCCTTCCGCTGCCAGAAACGTGGAATATTGGATCGATTGCTACTACATTGATTGGCTTGTCTGGCATTAGTACGAAATTATGCTCGCTATCACATAGCCCATAGACTACGAGTCGGTCACTGCTGCAGCTGACTAAGTGCTCACCTTTGCTGTCAATACTTATACACTTTACAGATTTTAGGTGAACGCACAGATCTTGACCCTTGACCTTGTTACCAAGATGATCAAAAACATGAATTCTGCCGTAAAGTGTTCCTATTACTATGAATTTACTGTGTAAACATGCACTCGTTATGGAGTCAGTCTGAATAATGGTTGATAAATCATTGACAACCCGCTCATACGATAGCTTTGGTTCCTCGAGGGCATCTTCCGTATCATTCATGGTGTGATCATATAGGAATCATTTATAGGATCATGTTTGTAAATGGGATCTAACAATTTTCTGATAATGGAGTCATATAACCGATTTCGGATATATAAGTCACATGCAGTCCGCCACGACAAGCGATGCTAAATTTCGCACGCAGCTGTGCACACGGATCAGTTTTGGTTTAAAAAGACTTGGCAAGTTGGGTCGATATATACATTCAATCCATATCATCTGCAATTTTATTTCAACTTAGTTTGCCCTTAGTGAACAGATCATGCTCAGATCAGATCTACCTATAGATCCCGATATCAGACTTTGGGTATTCCTGCCAATTGTGGTTATCACATTTCTAGTCGGAGTTCTCAGAAACTATGTGACTATTCTACTGATGTCAACTAAGAGAGTTGACTTACAACAGATCCAGGACTCCCAAGCCTTAATTAGATCTAGAATACTAAGGGAAAATGGCAAATATCTACCGAAAAACTCATTCCTCATGCGGAAATACTTTTTCAACAACCCAGACTCCGGTTACATGACTCTAGCCAAGAATAGACCAAGCATTCAACCAAATCCGATGAATGACCCAACGATGATGTCTGATATGTTGAAGAACAATCTAACGAATATGTTACCAACCATATTAATCGGTGGCTGGATTAACTGGACCTTTTCTGGTTTCGTAACAACTCGTGTGCCTTTTCCATTGACACTTAGATTCAAACCGATGCTGCAACGTGGTATAGAGCTTTCATCGTTGAATTCCAGCTGGGTAAGTTCAGCGTCGTGGTATTTCCTGAATGTATTTGGTCTGAGAGGAATCTATATATTGGTATTAGGTGAAAACAACGCAGCAGATCATACCAAGGGAATGCAGGATCAGATGTCGGGGGCGGCAATGTCGATGCCGGCTGACTTGAAGCCAGCCTTTAAAGCCGAGTGGGAGATGCTCGAAATTTATGAGCATCATGAGGCTAAATGATGGTAAACATTTCTAAACTAGAATCTATATTACTGTATCATTTGTAGTCATGGTCACATTCACAACCATTTTAATGGGCCGACCTTAGGGACGTGTGAAGTACATTGTATTTGTAATTTATTAGTATTTGTAACAAATAAAGTTTTTCACTTAGGAACTCCCATGTTATAAGTCGAGGCTGTACAGTAAAGTTGTCCTAGTGATTCTGATAGCATGTAAGACCAATGAAAAATGCGTCAGACAGAATTAATTGTTTTCAAACCAAAAGAGGGAAGAGTCTGTGGACGAACTATGTGGTCAGTCCGGATTGAGACGAGTTCATTCGCGCCAAAGACCTTCATTTTGTATGCATCCCCAGTCGTCGTTTCATGAAAGCCTCACAAACTTAATGGGATACGACCCTGACTAAGAAAGGCGGAGATGCTCGCTTAGAGTGCAAACTGTCTCGAGAGATCCAGTTTCTGAGGCAATGCGCGGAAGTGAATGATGATAACTCAGAGGGCAAATATGTGACTTCTAGTAAGGTGAATGATAAATTTCAGAAGATGTACAACAAGTTGCCCGAATTCAAAGCCAAAGGCATGTTCTTCATGCGAGACTTGGTGATGCATCCAGCGCATGTACTCTTCCGAGTTAGTTAGATAAAAATCTTTGTGTAGACTCTTGGCCAAAGTCTGCCCATAGTAGTTTGTTTGTTTTGGAAAATGCGAACAGGTCGATGAAATTGAAGTGAGATAGATAGATAGTGTAGGATTATGTTTTCTAGGATAAAAATTGAACTGCCCGATCCGAATCAAATTCGATTGGAAACAATGAGTGAATTGAGGCGGCGGAGAAGGAGTTCTAGGCGAATTCCTATAGGACTCTTGTTTTTGATATGTATTTATTATTCCTCTGAACTGTCCATTTCTTTCGCAACAAACACGAGAGATCGGCAGTACATTTCAAGTTTTCAAAGCGGAAGAAATAATGAGCAACTCCAACAACGGTCTATGAAAACTCAAGAGTATGAGAGTCTAGCTTTCGAAGAGCAACAAGCGCAAAACAGCGATAATGAGCCGCAGGATAGCAGCTCGACTGGAGGGACCACCAAAGGAGGAAAAGACGACTCGCTAAACCAGAAGGTAGTGCCGAGTGGAGAAACAAATGGAAACAGTCAGGTGGTTTATGTAAATCTGGCTCGTGTTGTCAGCGATGACAAGAATACTACGCGAGTCATATCGAGCTCGCCAAATCAACTGATCAAGGGTGGGGAACAAATCGCATGCGGCGAAACTAACAGAAATGGTAGACCGAGTTCCAGCGATGGCAAGGATGAAAATTTTGAAGAGATCCTAGCCAACCGAATTGTTGGTGGTAACAAGGCTGAGCCGGGTGAATTTCCCTACCAGGTTAGGCTAAACATTAGATCTAGACGGGGTTCAAGTTTGTGTGGCGGTGTTATAATTGACAAGCGGCACATCCTAACCGCTGCTCATTGCATGACCACTTGGTAAGTGTCAAAATAACATTTGATTTTGTTTTCCAAACCCCTAGTTGACTCTGTGGAGATTGATTTGACTAAATTCTCTTCTTCGCCCATTCCATGTTCCGAACCGGTAGCAGCAGCTACATGGTCTCAACCAGTAGTGTGGATCCTTCTGCGATCAGGGCGACCATTGGAGATCTGAGAATCACCGTGGCTGATGGAGAGCAAATAATCGGCATTGAAAAAGTCACCCCTCACCAGAAGTATAGTGCTTGCTCCTATTCGCACAACAATTACGACCTTGCCCTCCTGAAAACCAATCGGCCAATGAACTGGATATTCACAAAGGACGGTTTTGGCTCCATCAACCGTGTCTGTCTGCCCCATCCAAATGACGAGTATTCTGCTGGGGAGAACGCAACTGTTAGTGGTTGGGGAGTTATGCGGGAAGGCGAGGGAACGATCTCGAACGTGCTGAATGCAGTTGATATACCAATCATTTCTTACGAAGAGTGTAGAGCCGCCTATGGGCAACGAGTGAATAGGGATCACGTCTGTGCCGGCCTCAAACAGGGAGGTAAGGATTCTTGCCAAGGAGATTCTGGTGGGCCGCTGGTTAGACAGAGAAACGGACGTGCTGAGTTGATTGGCATTGTGTCATTTGGCTATGGATGCGCGCAAGCCGGATCGCCAGGAGTCTACACTAAAGTGTCCCACTATATCGATTGGATTGAGAAGAATCTATAAAAGCGATCAATCTTGCATGCTGCAACCTCGAAAACCATTCGAACAAATCCGCAGAATGTTATTCAACTTAAAATGTGTCATATAATGGTGATTTGTCGGTTCCTATCGAAGTGTAGAGGTCTTTTTCAGGGAAATTGCTCCAGCCATTCTCATCGATCTTAGCTGAAAACTTTCGCACATAAATAGAATTTTAACCCTTTGTTCTGACAAATCCGAGTTTCAGCTTTGCATATACGTCTTCTATGTGCCACAGCTCATGAAATATTCACTCATGACAACGAGGTGCAAGGTTATCATCAAACAAGCCCGGGCGGAAGTCGCAAAATTCCGCCTAAAAGCCTGGTCGCCACCTTGGACCGTCGCGTGTCGGGAACCTGCCAAGGTCCATAGTTGGGACAACTGATCTGGCGGAACCGAGTTTCCGTGGGCCTCAGGTTGTCACTTCATAGCCTGACTATAATCACGCAATGCCGTGCATCACGACAAGCGCTCTATGTAATTTGTCTTGAACTATCTAATGAAGTTCAGTTGTCATAGACCTTGAATCTGACTTCAAACTTCCGATGTTACGAGTCCTATCGTGCCCATTCACAACCGCTACCTTATCTTTAGTTAAATGTGGAGGCGATATGACAGGCAAAACTTCACCCAGGATTCATTGGAAGGTGGAATTCCATCCCACAACCTGGTGCAATTGAGCTCTTTCGCTCTGGTGTGAGCACGAGTAAAACTGATCTGCTTTGAACACTCGCCAGATAGAACTGAGCTAGGCCCGCTCAATTATATGTCCAGTGAGAGCCAATCTTTTTGTGGCTAAAGATTCTCATCGAGTAAGAAAAAGGCACTCTCACAAGATGGACAAGATTAAAGTATTCATGAAAGAAAATCTAGGTGGAGAAACGGTAGATGAGATTGTTCTTGTGGAATCCTCCGATCTGAACTGTGCTGATCTGGGTGAATACGAGTCGATTCATACCAAATTGTCCAGATGGTTCATCAAGTATTTCTCAGCAGCCTGCAATGTCAGAATAACATATTTGGAAAATTCAGGGACTTCCAATGAGAAGACGGTGGACAAAAAAGACGATGACTGTGATCGAGATATCCAGAAAGACAATAGCAGACTGAATCGCAACATGAATATCATCAAAAAAGTTGTGCTCGTAGTATATATCTATACGGCGATTAGATTCGTCTTTTTCTTATACTTTCAGTACAAGTATGATTTTAGTTCAATGAAGTTGAAACGATTCGATATTGATTTGCTGTCTCTGTCGTCCGAATCTGTACAGATAAAATGGAAGGAAAAGACAAGATTCGATACTGATTTTTTGTTGACCGTCAATCAAAGCGAATTCAAACAATCACTTGAGTTAGAGAGACAACACTCGTGGGAAGTACTGAAGTCCCTCGGATGTCCATACGTTCATCAAAGCTTTATTGCAGAGACAGGATACCTAACAGTTTTAGGCCTCACTGCCTTGACCTACCCGATTCCATTCATGTCAATGACGGATGTGGATACCTTCTTCTTCGGAATGATGCTAGACAAACCAGCCGAGCTGACAAAGTGTCGCAAAAGGATACAACACCACGCAACAGTCATCCTCAATTCGAGCAAAAATTTTGTCCTCGCGCAT
>Ga0058701_10000422_pt1 | contig 29779 bp, 18 predicted proteins | sample AgamicOrMae_FD_97039 | JGI IMG/M metagenome (GOLD analysis project Ga0058701, IMG submission 97039) | Agave microbial communities from Guanajuato, Mexico - Or.Ma.e | ecosystem: Host-associated > Plants > Phyllosphere > Phylloplane/Leaf | place: Guanajuato, Mexico | collected 2012-06-04 | reverse complement strand
GTCAATAGCAACACCCTTATCCTCGGTCGGGGATCTTGTTTAAGCTCAACAAAGATTCTCCTTCAAACGGCAAGATTTATGATTCAGGTTAATATATAGCACTCACAGACACTGGAATTGCACTGATCCACTTTCGATGTGGAACGGGTTGTCTCGAAGAGTACAACTCAACCCACTACCGGCCAGCGATGCCGTTCGGAAACAGAAAAAATATTTTAGAGGATCCTCTCAGTTCAGTATTACCACAATTCAAAAAATATCACCCCCATGAAAACCTGAAATTTACTTATTTAGGCATTTTCCAAAGCTGAAAATTGCGTATTTCAATGGGAAAATTCCTTATTTCAACGCTAAACTTCGCTTCAAATACTATGGGCTGTTATGGGTTAAGACGACTTCGATCGGTCATGTTGTTTTACCTCGAAATTGAAAGTTTCGAACAAATTCCCTCTCTTGGCTTGCATGCTCGTCACCAGTTCCCCCACCTTAGGGTGGCCAATGATCGTCACTCGCATCGGATTGGTTGATAAAGTCCAACCACACACAGTATATCACACCTCCCCATCTGCCTGACCAAGTTCCTTCCTCATCGATACTCGAATGTTTTGACAAATACTATCTTGGTTCCCGCTAAACGGAAATTTACAACAAGTTAAGCCGTTTTAAAAAAATTTGGCAACTTTATTCGTGAGAATAAGGTTAGTCGGCGTTGGACAGCGGCTATTCATCTGGTGGCAAAATTTTCAACCCATTCTCATCAATTTCCATGTTTTACGACTGCGAGAATTGCGGAATCAAGACTAAGTTTTTCTTTCACTTGCAACTCGGTCATTTTAAGATGGATCTGGTCATTTTGTGTATCCTTTGATTTTATCATACGCAAATTTCAGGCCTTCAACGGCTTCATCAACTAAACGGAATGGAGATAATAAGAACTACATTTAGTTCGCGTAGCATATTATTTTCCTCAAGGAAATTTGATATTAACTTTAAGTGTTCAATTTGAACCGCAAGTTTTCATATTTAGCAGCTCGTCTCTCCTATTCGATCACTGAACTTTAAAGTCGGTAGAGTGTTATGTTATCACTGAAAAGTTTATGATTAAAACGCCTTGGTTTTTCCCAGAGACTTGAGCGCGGGGAAAACAAAATTTGCTTCGGAAAAAATATCTTTGCTCCATGTACTAATTGACTGCAAGTGTCGATGGCATTTTTGGATATCCAGACGGTATGATTTGATGTGACGGATCGTTGCATCACGTTACAAGTTCTGTTCATTGTTGTACACCGACACGTATAATCGTGTTCCCGAGGACCCAGGATCTCCCTAAAAATCTACGTGCAAAACTATCTCTCAATAAGTTAGAAAAAAAATATAATTTCAAATCAAATCATTTAGTCCCATAGGCCTGTTTGATTTTTCCATAAAAATTCTACAAAATTTTCATCATTATTAGAAGCTTCATTGTTCCTCATTAAAAAGCATTTCCTCAGAACAAAACGAAATTTTTCTTGCATTGTCAAGTTTTCTATAAAACCTCACGACCAACAGTGGAAATGGACAAATTTATAAACTTCCGTAACTTTATTTTTCTTTGGGGACGGGGTCATTATCAAGGTAATGGTGTCTAGCACTTGACACCTTTTTGCGCTATTCCATTCGTGAAATTTAGCACATTCATACACCATATGATGTATGATATTATTTAATGTTTGTGTGGCTTGATCCGTATCCTATTTTATTTCCTTGAACCTACAAAACCATTTATCACTCCCGCTGAAAATATTCAATAGACTAGAAATATCGTCGAATGTGGTTTCGCCGACCCTGAAGTGAAGTGCTTGTTAATTGCAAGAAAAAATGTAGTTTTCTTATTTACGTATGCCACGACCCTGATAAGGCTCAAAGGTGGTCGCCGATCTGGTGCTTGCTTTCACCAAGACCGCACTACCAAGAAAAAATGATTATAAATCGAATCAGTGAACAATACGTCGGCTTCATGTGTTGAGTGTTGGAGATTAAATGGCTACAAACATTTACTAAATCCTTTCAACGCTACTCCGGAAAAATCGTGGTTAGTTTGCGTCTATATGACCGTATTTGAATCATGCGGTTGACCATGGTCATATACTTGATCATGTGGTTCGTAGACATGACATCGTGTTTTGTCGTGCTTTTATGTGATCCCAAAGCTCCAGTTATCACCCGTGACTTTACTGGAATCGAGCTTATTGTTGCATCAATGAAATGAAGATTTATATGAAGAAAGTGAAGCATGCTTGTGAAGATCATTACGAAAATGATATTGAAGATGAAGAATTTACGAAGAAGATGGTGATCATGAAGAAGACTGAAGATGACTGAGACTAAGAAGAGGATTGTGAAGATTATGGTAAATGAAAACAAGTATGCAATAAAATTTGATCATTTAAGTGTAGTTTTACATGCAGCCACAAAACGAGTAGAATTCGTTTGTGTTGCAAATTTTCCGCTTTCCTCGTGTAAACAATACGTAAATCGTAATTGGCAGTGGGTGTGAATGGGGTTTATGAGCGAGTGCAGTGCCCTTAGCGATCGTACGAGCACCGAAACAAAGTTGATTCCTCGTTTTGTGAACTGGTTTCGTTGAGTGCGACGAAGTTTGGCCGCGGCTGTCACTGGGGACATTTTGCATTTTGCCATTCAAGGACGGGTTGACATTTCGGGTTCGGAAGTCAAGGCTGGAGCCGGCAGCGCGTTTACGACCTTTCTTTGCCACAAACCGATTTCGGACGAAAAGTTGTCACCTGGCGGAGGCCGCTAATGATTTCGCATGAATGGAGGCTCGACCTGCTTTTACGAGCCACGTTAAGTGGTTTCACTTGAGAGGTTCCGATATTAAGAGATTACTATCACTTGTTTTCAATGGTTCACGTGTCACTTGCCCGCCTGCTCATATACACTCCGACATCTTATTCTCATAGATGTAATATCATTAAAGGTATCCCAACAGAAGATGGTTTTGCCAAATTGGCCAGAGAAAATTATTGGTAAAACATTTTTTTTTTCGAAATTGTGCGGAAAATGTAATATTTAGAATGATCCTTCGAGGTTTTAATTGGCATTGACAACCTAGAACTGAGAAAAAATCCGACGTAAGTGCTGAGATGTCACTTATCATTGCCACCGAACGCTGTAAACGTACTGGTACAGGTTGAATGCATTTGTACCTTGCCACGACTACAAAAAATAAAATTAAACCATGACTAAACATGCCATGACTAAAAAAAATAAAATACTGAGTTGATGGCTTCATCTACAGACCCAGAAGTCCAGATGGAGTCTTATAAACTGACAAAGAAATGTTGAATGAAGTTCGGAACGTTCATTGTGACAGGTCACGGATATTATTTCAGTAGTATAGATACCTCGGCGGTGAAAATCGTCTGACCGTGTGCTTATATCAATGATACTCTTATAACAGCTGTTTTTTCCGCATGATTTGAACCGTCGTAAATTATTCCGTTTATACAGCAATTTCCTGACGATTAGAATCCCTTGTCTGTTTCCTGGTCAAATATTTCCGGTTTCTCTAAAAGATAAAATCTAATGAGAATTCAAACCCACTTATTAGATTTAGAATATCTTGTTTTTTCCGATAAGAAGCGCATCTAAAATAGTAATAAAAATAGTAAGTATTAAAACTTGAAAAGTACTAAATTTAGAACCCGTAAATGCACTGTTTTAATTAAAATATTGCATTACCTAACTAAATTTTGCAACATATGCGTTGGAAAAAATGTGAAATATTTCATCAGGGGGGATCACTAAAAGAAAAATCATTTCAATCCACATTGAATGATAACCTACGTACACAAAAATATTATTACTGACGGCGGCAAAAATATTTAGCTATATGAAATCAGTATAAGCCGTAGAAAGAATGGAATAGTTTCAGATCAAGAAAAGAAAAGCGTACCTTTTTCCGCAACTATATCTGCTCCTCTGATGGGCATTAAGATCATTATTTCGATCTAAAATAAATCGACGCCGAGTCAGTGACCACTTGGTATTTACCGTTTAAAACTGACCACAAACACAACCAAACCCGATACTTTCCAACGAATCATGATGTAATCGCTTTAAAATTTCTCAGCTCGTTTGGAAACTTTGTCTTAAGTTTAAATCTCGGATTTTTCCCGCCATCTGTCAGATATAACTTCCAATTCCCTCCTCTCTTTGGTGACACACCGAGTGGACATACAGACTCGTCCGCTTGTTTGTCTGTCTGCCGTTTGGACCGCATCCCGCGATGTAATTTACCTCTCTTCTTTCCTCACACGCGGATCAAAAAGAGAGAAAAAAATCAACCAATTTTTCTGTCAACGACTTGCAAACTTATAATTAACTAGTGCGCAAACTCCTCAGAGTATCGAAACATATAAATTTATTAGATTTAAAAGGAGTGTAATAGAACATTCTTTTTTTAGTCGCATCTTTGGCTCGCTAGGTTGAATAAAAACGGGGTGCGCATGGCGTAACGCACACACAGATTCCCTCTCGTAAGTTTTCTCCATGTGGTACACCCTAGATTAACCTTTCATGACAATGGACCTTCCATGAGACTATGCTCAATCATGCGCTTGGAAGATTTTGGGGTAGTAATTTAAAATTTCGATTTAACCCACAACAGCCCAAAGAATTTGGAGTGAAATTTAGCTTAAGAGAAATTGAAAGGATTTTTCCCATTAAAATACACAATTTTTAAGCTCAGGAAAATGCCTTAATAATTACATTTCAAGTTTCCAGAGGGGTGATATTTTTTGAATTGTGACAATACTGAGCTGAAAAGATCCTCCAAAATATAATTTTTCTGTTTCCGAACGGCATAGCTGGGCGGTGGTGGGTTAAGAAAGCATTATGAACTAAGCGGGCAAGACCGATTGTAAAAACAATTATTAGTTCCCCCTCAACAATTGAAACCATCAAACGTTCAAAATTGAGCCAAAAAAAACATCGAATTATTTTTTTAAAAGTAAGGGGTATCACAAGTTTTTGTTTTTTTTTCTCTTCAATTTTTGGACCGAATTTTATTTTTATAGGATTTTTATTTTTGAGGATTGACAAACAACAGGTGATTGTTGTATTAGATGAAGTTATTTGTAGGTAGGGTAAAATGCCGTGTATCCTAATCCAGTCGTTCCTCTCAAAAAAGCCTTAAGCCTCGCTGAGCTTACGCCCCGATCAAATACCGCTGCTACCGCTTACTACTTGGTAACAGACTACCGACAAATGCTTTTCATCACGTGCAAGAAGTAGAGCTTTTTTCCCCCAAAAAAGGAAATTTGGGGAAAATTTCAGGAACTACTGGCACAATTTGAATGAGAAATAAATAGAGATAGGCACTCGTAAGCAGCGCAAGCAGCGCACCGACCTCCAAACGAGGAAGAACGGTTGCTCAATGTCATGGGCTGAGAATCAGAGAGGCTGAGGCTGTCGGGGCGGGGCGGGATCCCCACACAAAGAGGCTCTCCACGCCGCGCCGCGCCGCGCCGCGCGCTCCGCTATTTAGCAAGTGTTTATTTACCTAGGGGGTAGAAGACCCCACCCCCTCCTGAGTACCTGCCCGGGTTCTTTTATACTACCGGCATTCCACTTTTTTTCCTTCTTCATTCTGATAAATTTGCTTTTTTCACACCGCGATAGTGTTGACACTGTTGTATCACAACTAGGAATAAACCCCTGGGATGAAAAAAAAAAAAGGGTTTACTCAGACACGTCACTAACGTTCTGTGTTGAGTGTTAAGATTTTTTTTTCCTTTTTTTGGAGTCGATATGAGGCGTTTCCCCTCACGAAAAGACTACTTTAAGACTGGGCAATGTGTTTGCGAATTTCATCAGATAAAAATGCCTTTCACTATTTTTTTCTCCTTGCGCGTTCAGAATTTTTATTCTGAAACAATTTTTACTCCATGTCGATGATATTGTGATTTCCACTGAATTTCAGAGACTCTCACTGATTCAGATTTAGAGTGTAGTCAGGACTGGTTGGAGCAATTAAAGGTGAAGGAAAGAACAGCGGCGCAAATGAGATATTGCGCTGCTAGGATGCGCGCAGAGGGGACGCAGTTAGAAATTGCGCCAGTGAGTCAGATCACGCAAATTGGGTGTCGCACTGACGGCAAGTCGCGCATAGGGAAATCACGCAAATAAGATGTGGCGCAAAAGGGATCTAACCCATAGCACGTCGCGCAACTGCGCTGTGGCGCAACTTAAAATACCGTGCAGACCGCACAAGGAATAATCGTGCAAAAGATAAAATGTGCGCAAACACAACCACAGGAAAATTTACAATTACCACGCCGCTTAGTCTCAGAATTGACGGCACTAAAACTGTCTACAATAATTTAATTTAGATATCATAAAAAAATCGATAAATTGCATCGGTGAATACGACGTGATTCGGCGCGGGTAGCGGCAGGTCATTCAACGTAGCCGCGCCTGCTATGCGCCTGCTACGCGCCCTATAGCATACAATTTCGGAAAGGTCTCTTTTATTTCTCTTTATTTGTGCCATTCATCGCGAGTGCCTGTTATTTTGGGTGGCCGCTCCTGGCGCCAGAAAGGCCGGCCGGCTTGCTTCTGTACTTATGGGGCAGCCCGTTCGCCACAGGCCTTGCGCCACCAGCCAGCCAATGCGCCACACAGCATCAGCCACATACACTGTATACAGACTGCGCGACTACCTATACAAGCGGCCAACACTAGTGGCGATTGTCAGTCGAGAACACCAGGTACAGTCGAGATCAAAAGTCTCCCGGGGGCTTTTATCACTGGAGTGAGGGTGCGGGCTTTTGATCTGGAATGTACCACGGACACACTGATTTCGCTCCCTCATTCGTATACGAATAAGAGATGGTGTCTAGAAGGACAGGACCTAGGTCCTGTCCTATTGTACACTCGAAAGATTTTGTATTCGATCGTTATACGTATACAAAGAGAGTTCCGCATACCAAAAAACAACGGAGAAATGTTAAAAAAAGAGTTGAAATTTTTCTAGACAAAATAGAAAACTACTATTCCTCGTGAGAATGTCTCGATTTTCTAAGCCGGAGAGAAAGAACTATTACTTTTGGTGCTGACTGTGCTAAAGAAAACACTATCACCTAACAATAGTTTAAACAGAGGCATCGCTCATTCTATTACAACTAAAATCTTTCGAAAATTTATTTCCGTTTCATGGCGAGCCTGCACGCCTGCCAAGTCTCTGTTGTTATAGTTGACAAAGTGTGAGACAGCCTATTCACAACATAATAAATCACTACACTGAAACTATACCCCCCCCCCGCCGCCGCTCAACCCCCATCGGCACCGCTCAAAGGCTTCATATTAATGATTCAAAGTTTTAAAGAAAACTTTGAGATGCGGGTCTCGGATTATCAAAATCGATCAGCGCCAATAAAAAGGGTTAAACACCTCGAAAGGGACAGGAAAGTCGAATTTAAAACGGAAGAGGATTAAGTGTTTAAATGCACCGCTAAAGTTTTGCGATGAATTCACTGTTCTTTTTGTACAGTGGGCCACAAAATTCGTGACCCCTGCTTCCGTGTATTTCTTATAGAAGCAGGTGTCATCACTTTTGTGGCCCACTGTACATATTTACTGATGCAAAACTGTTTCTAATTAGCTTATAAAAAATCTCATGAGGGATAAACAGAACTGCTCGACTCAAATCTAGGGAACCATTTCTACGTTTTTTCCTCGTGTCAATGAGGATTATTCGCTCAAAACAGAATATAGGTACTTTTAACCTAAAAAATAAGGAAAAATTATTCTGAGAGAACTGATTTTTCTGAGATTATTATTTCTGTGCTAGATTTTGAGGAACGAGCACCTAAAAACACTGTCCGAAAAAAAAATTAAAAAACAACAAATTGTCTCTGAAAAAAAACTCCACAAAAAAAAATAGAAAATACTTCTACAAAGTTAACGACGAAGAATTTACATGTAAACAATGGATACAATTGGTAGAGTGGTAAACTGAATTTTCCCAATTTGCCGACAGACATATTACGCATCAGTCAATGTTTACATGTACGGTTAAATACCCCGAAGTGGCTGCATATTTTGTAGCCCCGTACTGTACTCTCCCAAATAATCCACTGTAATCACGAAACTGTCTACGTAAGATCTCGTGATCCCATTTTATCCCTACGTTATCGCATATGTTCATGTTATATCTAACAGCTTGGTAATCTTATACATGCATCTTTAAGAAATCGAAGGCCCCCCGCAGTTAAACCTATACGAGGAAAATGAGCGACAACACTGCAATGCGAAGTAAATTTTAATACGCCATTGAATAAAATTACCGCAGATAGCAACCGTATGGACGCTCAAAACAAGAACCATTCGTTCTCATCATCCCTTCGACGAAATCCGCCCACAGTGGTTGAAACCGGGGGTAAAATTTCCATTTGTCACAATTGGACCTGTCACAGCCTTATCTTAATTTAAGCAACCTACGCTGCAGACAATGCAATTTTCCTTGAATGCGCCATCGAATGACTGTTGCATGCTTCCGAAAAGGTCCAACGCACGTGACCCCCCAACCCCCCCTCCCCCTCCACGTGTCAACCCTCGTCGTGACCCAGATGCTGAGTGGTCATCTTGACCACCAAGGGGCTGCCATGTGGCGAATTGGGATGGCAAATGTCTTCAGTCCCAAAACTCTTGTATTCGTATGGACCAGCGAAATAGAGCCTTTCATGATAAGAACTATAGACTCCCATAGAATAACACACCCATGAAAGGAGGAAGTATTTGTCAATGGCGAAAAGCATCACACAGCCAGTTGCAACACTCTAAATTATAATCAGTGAGAGTCTCTGAGATTCAGTGCAAATTCACTAAATAGCAGCAATGAAAAAAATCAGTGGTTCTATTTTTACCCTTTCCCTTCTTTCATAGCTCTTGAATGATGGTTTAGTTTTCTTCCTAAAGCGACAGTTTCGTGAGTGATATTGTCCGCATGCGAGAAACAGAATGGCAAATTTAATTCGTTTAAGAGGATTTTATTTTAAAAACAACTCAGTGAAAAAGATTTGCCAACAGGTTTTTTCGCGCAGTAAGCTTACCCGGTAAGCTCCTGCACCTTCCACTTTGGCAGAGCAATTTCTCATAATCCCGCTAAAATCGCGAACCGCCTTAAGCCCCCCGAACAAAAGGCCATTTTTTGAGAGGGAACTTCCTTCTCTACAATTTTTCATACATCCGCATACGCACCAAAGTATGACAAATCGCTTATACGATATTAAGAGTTACCCGTTGGTATTTTCGCGCTTTTGACGGTGACAGCAAAAACTAGCATATTTAGCAAACCTATTTCCTATCACTACATTATACTTTTCCTCGCACTTGTAGAAAGATTGAATTTCCACCTTTTTTGACCTGTAGGTTACGTCCTCTGTGGTTCTATGCTCGGCTTCACAACGAAACGCCACAATATGGCCAAAATTTCACCTTCAGTGTAGCTCCTTCACCGACTCCGCTCGGGATATCTATGGCTTGAAAAACGATAAATCTCAGTGGTAAATGCGTCGATCAGAGTTGAAATGGCTTGAGTCTGGCCGACTTACCCTATCATTCTTTCGAATGGACTTTGCAAGCCATTCCGTCATGCCATTTGGCAGCGATTTCCAACACACACGAAATATTGCTGTTTCTTGGGCCTATTTCATGCTTTATGCGCAAAAAAATAAGAAAAAACGCCCTCTTATGATGTTGCGTCAACATTAATTTGTCTGCCTACAACTAAAACCGTCTTCTTCCTCGTGTAAAATCCCACCAATCGATCAATCTAAACTACTGTTACTTATCACGACTTTAGGCTCATATCTTACACTATAAATGACATATATATCAACCCAGTTTACCTATTTAGGATTACATTACGGTGATCGCTTTACAACCCCAGTTATATAGCTATATTTTATAATGCAATGCAACATTATGCAACACACGAAGTGGTGTTTTATGTTGAGAGAGAAAACAAAAATCTCACAGTAAAAAATAAACCCCGATTTAGGTAGTCCCACATTTTTTATTTTATTTTATAATTATCATTTTTTTGATGAAGGTGAAACAGGGAGAGCTTTATTTGGTTATTTTTGATGATAACCCACAGAAATAAAAAGGTATCGTCGAGAGCTCTCCATTGATATGGTTCTTTGAAAGGGTACAGTACGGTATCTTTAAAAATAACTAAATTACCCTTCTCCCCTGTTTTAACGTTTTACCTAAAACAGGGGTTTGTTTTTACTGTGCAGCAATAGGATTTTATTACCAAACATCATCTTGTGATCTGCTGTTCAACCAGTTAAACTCCTTCAACTAATCTACTAAATCACAAATATTGCTGCTTGATTTTGCGCGATTATTTAAACAAAAATAGCAACTTAACCCGACGTAACTGAACACATAAGTCTGTTCCAAAATACTGCCCTATAAGATTTCATGCTTTTTTTCGACAGAATTTTTTTTTAAACATTTAAGTTTATTTTCCTGTTTTAAAAATCTAGAAACGCTCCCGTGAGGACCTTTCCAGTTTCGTTTTGAGGTAAAAATGAAGCGATGCCTCCCGCGTCGACATGTTTTTCTGGGGTGGGGCAACGGTGTCGGAGAAAGGGTTAAGGTTACCCCGAAGGCGTCTAAATAACTACAGAGGCTCCAGACTCTACACCTCAAATTAAGTCGTCATTTTACACCACTAAGAGCTCAATTAAATATGACGTGAGAAAATCTCATAAAAGCGAGTGCCCCGTTTCTAAAAACAAAAACGAACACGAACAATCAGTAAAGGTCCTACTTGGCTTTTATACTCGAACTTTTGCGGTGTACTTTCTACCCTTTGTGTTGAACCTTCCGTTGCGCTCAGAGATTGAACAGAAAACAAACGCAAATGGTAGAAAATGCAACTTTTTAAAAGGAGAACGTAAACCGAATTCACAAGGCACTTACGAAATTTCTCATCCTTCCGTTGGACATGTCATTTTTCATAGTGGACCAAGGCGAATGGTGATCGACCTGATATTCGTACAGGTCAATAAATCAGAAATACTGTACGCGCAATTAATTAATGGATAATCTGTCACTTAAAAGGTATTCTAGATCACTCGGCCGAATTCTCGAAGGTCTTAGATTCGCATCTTAGTATTCGTTTTCTACGGGTCTATTAATATACATGACATGTCCAGAAGTGTGAGGAATATGTTTTTTGAAGTTTTTTAATGCCGGTGGTGGCACAAACTACGTCTTAACTAGCTGACAAAATGATTACTTTTTGAAGCAACAAACAGTGTTACATCATATTTGTAGCAATTTATTTTGTGGACAGCCCGCAAACTATTCCGACGGAATAAGCCCTCGTTGCAACAAACAAAATCTTTGATTCTGTTCGACACGATTTCAATCACTTTATTTGGGTGTTGCTATTGACCCGACAGGCATTAATATAGGGAGCCTTGAACGCACGTAAACAAAGCTATTGCATTTTAAATATAAGGTGACTTGAACGCATGGAACCTTAAATTTTATATTGAACAGGCGTGCGAATAGCTACTTCGTGATTTTTTATTATTTTTTTAGGTACACGCTAAAAACAAAACCCCCGTTTTCGGGAGTCCTATACCTGTTTTGAGTATGAAACTAAAACGGGAGTAGTGCGTATTTTGGTAATTTTTCGACATAGACCAATGTTGAGCCACATCAATAGAAAGCTCTCGCCGAAACCTTTTGAATAATATGGCTGAACATAGGGCTATCTTGAAAAATAACCAAAATACGTACCACCCCGTTTTGGTTTCACACTCAAAACCAGACAGCATTCGCCAAAACGTTTTTTTTTACTGTACCCACCAATAGATTTCAAAATATTGTAAAAGTATCAGAATCAGAAACTTCCTTAAAAAAATTAGACGTTTTTCGATTATAACCAGAGAATTAGTTCTATTATCTACTAAAATATGACTTCAAAGCCATTTCAAACATGGTTGTTATTCCACGTTGGCTACCGAACTCGCACTTTTCCTCTCGGTCAATAACACTGCTCGCGATAGAGCCATCACTTCTTTGGGTTTTTCACACGTGGTTTCGGGGAGGGGGGAGGGGGCTACCCTGAACGAGTGACTGGAGTGGCATTAGCATACGCCGCCGGGCAGATAACGCCGCCGGGCAGATCGTGTTGGGAACACACACATTTTGACACTTTTGAAGGGCACATCAAAGCAGTCTTCCAAGACCGTCTTACAACACTGCACCTGCTCCAAAGAACTTCTTTTGTTAACGTCTTAAGATCGGACTTAAGATAATGTGCCATTAAAGCGCGCTTCTCGGAAAGCCTATTTGCCCGATGTTCCCATTATAAGACGGTTTGGAAATGACACGAATCGTACATTCTTGAAGGCATTTTTTGCTATCAACAACGTAAGGATTTCTTAAAACGAGCGGAAAGCCAATAAAGCGATGCATTACGCGCTTAAACTAAAGAAATTAAGGATAAAAAAAATGTTCCCCCAGCTTAACTTTTTTTTTGAGCGTGTTTTAGGGTTGGTATGGCAAACACGGTACAATAACCTTCCGTCCCTTTGACGGGCTATTTTGACAACTTTATCATGAACTGAGTGATGATGGGCGGTCTATCTTTTTCAAGTCCTTTAAAGGGGAACACTTGAAATCACTTGGCGGCGCTTAGATGATCCTTCTCCCTCCTTGAAGGTCCTTAAGCGACCACATCCATAAATCTACGCGCGACAAAAACGAAACGCTTCAGAACCTCAACCAAAATAAGCCTAATATTCGTTCGACTTCCTTCATTTGAATTGCATTTTCAAGGACCTTCTGCGTAGGGCCGATAAAGGTTTTTGGAAGTGAACCTTGCACCTCATTCCTATTCCAACTCGCAAACTTTTCTGCTTATGTAAAGAGATGAAAAAAATCTCAACAAATTCCTAACATACTATATTTACTGGTTTCGGCTTATTCAAATATGGGAACATTCCCACCGTAGTCGCCACGCGCCATGTTAGGTTAAGTTAGTTTAAGTTAGTTTACGTTAGTTTACGTTAGTTTACGTTAGTTTACGTTAGTTTACGTTAGTTTACGTTAGTTTACGTTAGTTTACGTTAGTTTACGTTAGTTTAAGGTAGTTTAAGGTAGTTTAAGGTAGTTTAAGTTAGGTTAAGTTAGTTTAAGTTAGGTTAAGTTAGGTTAAGTTAGGTTAAGTTAGGTTAAGTTAGGTTAGGTGCTCTGAGACTCGCGCCACTCGGCTGGCCGGGGTGACGGGAGGTGGGGTGGAACGCAAGAAGCGTTTAATCCAATTTTCAGATTTGCAGTATACAGGTTATCCTCTCGAAACCAGTACCCCATGAAAAAAAAGAAGAAAGACACTTTGCACAAAAAATATCGAGTAATTGACTGAAATCAGTGAGTGAATTATGTCACAGTGGGATTGAATTCAGTCAATTCAGCAACAGCCGTTCCATTTACCAGAAGAAAAAAATTATTGACCGTCAATTTGTGCAGCAGTGAGAAATGAGGAAAGCTACTGCCAACATTCAAATGGCGGGATCGAATGAGAGGAGAGGGGAGGGGGGCACCCGTGTTTTTCTAATAAGAGCAATGCAGTCGCAACTGCATCAAAAACATCCATGCATGCATACAGACAACTCACTAAAAGCGAACTTTGATAATTTTTTCAACACTAAAAACGATGCTTTCGGGAGAATTAAAACTGCGAAAGCTTAACTATTGAGTTTTAAATGAAGTTCAAATAAATAACACGGTCGATCTCAAATGTCCTAAACTCGAAATTTTAGGGGTTCTTATCTCTTTCTAGGAAGACCTTCCTGTTTATGACAAATTCAATCAAAATAATGATATTTTAGAGAAATTGAATTCAATATCCTTCAAAAACAATTCTTACGGCATAAAATAATCCATTAACTTGCCCTTGAAATCGAAGACGTTGTTTCAGTTTTTTTTTTAAATTTGCTCTCAATTTATTTACTTTTTTACATTTTTTTAGGAGGAGGGTAACTTTCTTAGAAAGCTACATTAAAGAGCATATTTTTTATATTTAGAATTGCGTTTTTTAAGCCTGCCTCCTTCGGAGAAGGGTTTCATTTTATTTACATTTCAATTGCATTCACCACATTTTTTTATTATTTTCTAGAATTGCTTTTTTTTGCGTCACTTTGATACGTTCATTAACGCTGGACTGGTTTTAAAAAATCGCGTCAAGCACGTTTCATCAGCCGGGCTAGATCAGCTCGTGATACATCGAAACAAGAATCCAAAAATGTTGATTCACAGCCTTGTAAGTTGTTCGTTAAAGCCTAAAAGAGCTAAAGGAAATAAAACTCACTTTTCTAACAAATCGCTGGTGTGAAGAGCTCATCGGGCGCTGAGCGAAGCTCCGCGCCAAAATTGCTTTTCGCCCGCCAATCTAATTTCTTTATTCCGATTCGCCGACCAATCAGATCAACGGATTCACGCTCGTCTAGAGTCTTACTTGTTAGACCATTAAGAGACAAAAAAAAAGACTCGCTCCATACGACCCACAAACTTGTTCTTATCTAAAGCAAGTGCCCTGCGACAGCCGAATGGCTGGACTTTTTATTATCAATAGTTTCACCAAAAAAAGGGCTTATTCGTGACAGACAGATTTACATTCTGAGATGCCTTTCTTCAAATCACTCTCAATTTTAAAGAACGCATTTTACAAATAGGATTTTTTATACATCATGCTCAGTGGGACGATCGAAGAGGTGAACAGAGTACATTGAAATAAAGTATCCTCTCGTAAGCATTTATGCCCCTACTGCCGCTGGTAAGTTAGGGGGCATTAGGATGGAGATAGCAGAGTGGAGTGAATCCGAAGAGAGGCACAAGAACCCTAACTTAACCCACTACAGCCCAGCAATGCCGTTCGGAAACAGAAAAAATTATTTCAAAGGATCTTTCCAGTTCAGTATTGTCACAACATAAAAAATATCACCCTTCTGAAAACCTGAAATTCAATTATTTTGGCATTTTCTAGGGCTTAAAATTGCGAATTTTAATGTAAAAAAATAGTTTGAATTTAATTTGAGCTAAATTTCTCTGAAAATACTTTGGGCTGCTATGGGTTAAGGTGCGCGATTGCATCGTTAATCCTCACGTCGTTAAAGATCTCGAACCAGGAGAGAACATAATATGGCATCCTTTCAAACTGAGCTCATACTGGAAGGAGCTCGCTTCATAGCGCGAACCCTGTCCTTGTTATCATGGCGTACTAGCTGTAATTAGCATGAAATTTCGTGTAATATTAGCCACTCGTCAGGGCCAAAACTGACGCAAAAAAGAAAAATCACGTGATTGTTCGAATAGACGCGATTCAATAGTTACGCAACCGCTAAATATGCCGTTAGCTCTTTGAAATATTGGGCGTGTATTTCAGGATTCCTGTCCGTTGTTGTCCGCGAGGGTTGTTTGAGAAACAATATTACTATGTGAAGCACCCTCGGAATCATCCTTCAGCCCTAAGATCTCCTATCTCCCTCTACTCGTATCTTTCATCAGGATCTAATGCTATTTCATCAGAAATTGGGCTTACGGGAAAGTCCAATAGAAATAGGAATTTTATTCATATCGTAGAACGTTCTATGAATTCGCGGCCTGATCAAACAGTCCAACGCTAAAGTGCCGATAAAAAACGAGGTACGCCGTGAAACGGTGGCATTAGTTTGAAGTCCCTCGCGGCCGCGGCGCGGCGGTCACAGCGGGGACGCTAAAATATAGATATGCTGACTGAAAAATTGCACTACTCGTTGCGGGCTGAGCGGCGCGGCGCGGCGCTGGCCAGACGCCGCCGGCGCAAACCCATCTAAATCGTCCTCCTGCCCCCGCTTCACTTCCCCCAGCTGTCAAGACCTCGGTTCGAACCCCGCGTGAATCCACTTTCCAGAACTAGTAGCTCTCCGACGGCTTTTCTGTCACTACAAAAAAAAGCTTTGTTCGCAGAGACGTAGAAAGTGCCCGTAAGACATTGCACTTACAAAGCAGCATTTAAATGCCAACTCTTTTTTGGCTCTGTATACAAACTGCACAAAATATGGAGGTTCAGCATCCTCACTTTCTGAATTATTTTTGACGAAATTTTCGAGAGAACAAGTCTAAAAATAGGTAAAAACGCCGTCGTTATTTTATTACCAACTCATTATCTCCGTTAAACGGCGACGCGAATGAAACCCAGTTTACTTCAGTCCAATCATTCGGGTTGGATTTCACCGCTTTTGGTTTAGATACCGTGGATCCAAAACAGCAATGATTTTCTTTGGAGAAAAAACAAAAAGATAGAAATATTTTATAACCATACAAGAACAGAGCAATAAGAGCCTTCCCACATTATTGGTTGATTAAAACTTTGGACCGGAGAGGTTGCATAGGACAAGCGACAAGATTCTATGAACTAATAATTAATACTAAAGCTTATCAGCTTCAAAAGGCAGTTCCTCAATTTGAAATTTTGCTGCACTTGATGAAGATTAATTAATAAAGCATGATTAGTGAATGGCCCTTGTGCTAGAAAACGTAATCCAAACCGTTTTAAAAATAGAAATTACATTGAATTTATTTGTTCTTAAAAAAGCTTTTAACTCGTTCCTTTCCAATAAGCTGTTCTTGACTTTATGCAAATATTTACAAAACGACGACTCTCATAGAAATATGTGGATTTGAAATCTCTCTAAAATCAGGAATTTTGACAATTTAAAAACATCATATGACAGAATTTCGAAGCAAACATATTTACCCACATATTCAAATTATTTTACTTCGACATGCGTTGACCGAATGATCGTATTTTATTGAGTGCATGGCATGGATCGGTTGGGCTCAAAGGATTTTGTTTAAGAACGCACGGTGAAGAAATGGCACGGTTAAAGCGCGATACCGGACCGGAATAAGCTTGTGCAATGTAAGCGGGTTAAATACCGAGCGCGGAATTTCTCCGGGACTCTAGCCAACCGATTCGTGTCCGAGGGTTTAACCTACCGGTATCGGGTCAAATTGGTCCATTCAGCAACCCGCCATCCACAAACATCAAAAACCACGCCGATGGCATATGTACATCTAACAAAAAAGATCAAATTCTATGAGCCACGCGGTGGACTGGACGAAACTTTAATGCGAAAAGCATTAACTGCATCGCGAGTCCCTTCCATTCATACTCTCCGCTCGTTTTCGGCACGTTTTCCTCATAAACCCCCGAGTACCTCAGAAAAATACCGATACCGCTGATTAAAAAGTCTGCGCAACATCGCTGTCTGACAACGCTGTTAAAATGGAAATTTTATCCAAAGGGAGGGACACTTCGACCCAGCCATCAGCGAAGTTGGCTTGCACGACGGTTTTTGTTTGTTTTTTACTCGTTTCGCTGTTAATTTAAACATGTATGCGTTCATCAAACGTCACAGTTGCTGTTAACCTGTAGTTTTTGACTTCCATATTAAAAAATGCCCACTGAAAATGTCTTCAATTGATGTCATCATCATGTTCCTGTTTTTGAAAGAAGGAATATACACGATGCAAAGACTGAATAAATTAACGTCTAATGAACGAGCTGGCAGGCTCCTGTTATTTGGAGAAAAAAAAATTCAAACTGGTCTCTGAAATCACAGTTTCCCGAAAAATGGTCATTTAACGCAGCCTTCGAATCGGTGGTTTTCTACCGAACCCACTTGACGACCAATATCTCCGTTCGACGATATGGACCTCAGTTCCATATAGGAAATATTAGATTATATTTTCAAAAAATCGCACCGGTACCATATAACCACGTTGTCGTCAAATCGGAGGATCCTATTGACGGGTCGCTTTGGACCAAGGCAACTGAAGAGTCATTTACCTGATAAACACCAATTTTGGAAGTTGCTCACTCCAATCCGCCAGAAGTGTGATGATCTTGATAAAACCACAAATCCAAATCGAGAACTGATCTCAAACACAAGCACAAGTTGCAGGTGTAAAAAGGGTTGGTACACGACCGTTGTCAGCGAGGGTATCACATCACTAGAATGACCACAACAATCACACAAACACAAGAGCCCCTTTAAATTCGGGCCAATCACTGCACTGCACTGAAGGCACTACGATGAGTTGTGAGAATCTTTTCACAGAAACGCCGGCGGGGCGGGAATGGATACGGCGAGTGACGAGCACGGATCTGCCCTTCCGATCCGAGCATGCACACACTACAGCTCCGCTTGCTTGAATGGGACTGCGAGCGACGCTTCCAAGCGCTGCGCTACGAGGATCTACCGGGCCGTTTGGCTCCGGCTTGCTACCGCTGCCGCGCTCGCGCTGCCGCGTCCGCTGCGGTCGCGGTCGCCACCTCGCCCGCCGGCCCGGCCCAGCCCGGCCCGGTCCGACTCGGCTCGGCGCTCCTCTTCCCTCTCGCCTTTCTGCCTCGCAAGGCTGCGGGCCGGGCTGGTGGCGGCTACCACAACTGCAACGCACTGCTTTTGACTCTTGATTGGCTGCATCTTGTACAATGTTCACACGAACGCTTCAATTTCTCGCGGTTGATTAACATGCCTCACGGATTACTTCAATTCTTGAAAGGTTATCAAATTTCCAGGAATATCTTGGCGCTTCTTCCCGGCCCGCGCCGAAACTCGAATCGTCTTCAGAAGACGGGTCATCCACAAACTGCGTACGAGTAATCTGGGCAAACAACTTTACGAGCTCTTCTCTTCGTCACGTTGATTTTAATAACTTTTCTGCCTAATGTTGATACCGGTATCACCTCCTTAACAGCTTGATTCAGGACCCCAATATTACCGGTACCGGCACACGAGTAATTGATTACCGCAGGTTATCGTTGCAACATCGCGCTCTTAAAGCCTTAGGCCTACCCTCGCTTTTTCCCGACGTTTTTTCTTTTGTCTTTAGTCAATGAAATTCCATTCTTAACACGTCGCAATCACAGAAACTTAATGTCACTAAAGACAGTATAGCTGCGTTTTGATAAATCTAAAATGCACTAGTTAGGGCAGCATGACATGGAGAGCGCCCGCATCTCCAGCATAGGCAACCCTCCTTGCACCGAGTTAAGGCGTGTTGCCTACCGATTCGGCTTTCCAGGCAGTTCTTGCGTCACCAATGATTTCCGACAAAACTGTCGTTCGCATCAATCATGGTGAAGAGTGATACCTCTTGGATAAAGTCCTGGTGAAACAGGCAGCACAGAATTCTCATAGGGAAACGTTCTGTTCAAAGATTTGAATTTAAACTGCGACAAAACAGTCGAAAAATCTTCACAGCGGGAGACGCAGATTTAAGGATTGGCGGATTAACTCCGATAATGCTTTTTTCTTAACAATGGCTTTAGGGCATAAAATAGGGTGTATTGATGCTCCGCTACGATAAATTATGCGAGTTAAAAGGAGATTAATCCTCTAAAGCAAAATAAGGTTATTTCACAATTTTGCCGTGGCTTTAAATAATAACGGGGCATGATTGAGGTTCTGTGAGCCACTTCCTCGAGAGAGGAAAGTCCTCTTTTTGAACTTTTTTAATACCTGCCTTGTGTACCTTGAGATAGTTGTCAGTCCGCTCCTCAAGGTTGGAACCAACGTGGTTTTCAAACGAAACCGACTAACACATAAAGGCCGTTATCTTTAAAGTCAAAGTTGGTTGCGAATCTCACTCAACCGAATGATGCCTACATTAAAATTGGAAGCCGATTATAAACTGAGTGGACGATATAATCGTTTCCTCTCCGCACAATCTCAAAAAAATAACTGGTCCGGAAGTTTTCTTCAAGCCTAGAAAGAACATGTACAGCTTCATGGGCACAAAGAAGTGAACGTAAGTTATCTTATTGTCCTGCTCGATTTGATTTCAGGACTGAACGTAAAATAGATATAACTTAAGGATCCTGCAATCAATTTCGTTCTACTTTCAGAATCTAAATTAAAGAGAAATTATAAAAATATAGCTAAAAATGATGCACATGTTTGAGAGACGGGCAAGAAAAAAAAGGGCAACAAAAAAAACAGAATTGCAATCAGCACGAAAATCAAACACGCAATATAAAAAAAACGGATTTATTACCAACGTTAATCAATGTAAATAGCATCAATCATAACACACCATTTGTCGCGCTGAGACGCAAATTTTCATCTGAAACAATAGGTTATTGATTCCTGGCTGAAGGTCTGTAACATTTAATACAATTTACAGCAAGTTACTTGGTCAGTTCTTTGAATAATGTACAGTACACTGTCACCTAACTAACAACTCATTCCGAAGTTATTTACACCGTGACTGGGCATAAACTGTTCATGCTTGGACTTCTTTGAAAAATTCTCTGATATCGACGACTCTCGTGCGAACTTCTGGAGTTGTATCGGATTGCAATTCGTCAATTTTCGACGACAAGGCGGAAGTTAACGACAGTAGTAAATCCTTGTATCCACACTCTGAAACCGAAATAAACGTTTCATTATTTCTACGTAAGAGTTACAAGGCCGGCAAAAACGCAGGAACTTATAGAACAAAGTCTCAAATTTCTCTTTTAATCTCAGAAACAGTTCCATATTTTTTGATCGTTTAAACATTACAGCACACTGAGTAGTCAACGCTCACAAACCTTGCAATTTCTTTCCTAGTTGCAGAACAATGCTAAGAGATTCTTTCCTGATCTGGGAATTTTTCGTGATTCCTGCAACAAAAATAATTGGTTACGTTCTGAGTGAGAAAAATAAGGGCTGCTAAAAAAATGGCTTACCCAAGGAATGCTCCAAGGTGCGTATAATAACGGCACAAATCTGGGTGAGTGAAGGCACGTTATCCGGCGATGCCTTTTCCCGTTGCAAAATGCACAGCTTGTCAACGTAGCAGGCGAGGGCCCTGATAACGGCTCCCTGCACGCCGCGGGTGCTGCTGACCAAACACTTTTCCAGCCGTTCGACGACTTCCACCTGATATTCCTCTGAAGAGAGAACATACACTCAGTTCGCTTACTTAAGCGATATACACCTCGGCTATGTCTAAAACTTCCGACAAAGAGCAATTTCTTTCTTTCTTTTATTATTAAAATGTGCACGCTATTTTTTTTTTTCAATCTAAAAATATTGAAGGATGACTTCAGACTTTTAGGTTTGTTGTTTTTTTAAAAGGCTTAGTTCACAGTTTAACACACCGAATTTTCGTTCTCTGCGATTCATGTGAGAAGCTAAAAATCAAAAAGCGGTCGCCTTGCGACCTTCTGGTAAGTTCTTATACAGTACACACGCCAACCCTGCGCTTCTCGCACCGGCAGGCGCCTTCTTGCTTCAATTTCTTCATTCCCAATTTCTTCTCTTTTGCTGTAAATCCCAATGGCGCCTGCTTGACCAATCAACGCATTCTGAGGAAATCGGCGTATAGGCGTGTCTCTGTATGAGTACTAACTCCAGGGTCTCTAGGAAAGCTCGAGAAAATAAAAACTTACTCTGTGTTTCCGGTTGATAAGGCCACGCGTTTCCTAATACGTCGTAAGCTACTTCCTGCAAACGCAGCCACTGGTTTCTCTTCAGGGAATTTTCTTCCTCGTCGGCGTCAGAATCTCTTCCTTTCTCAGCAGCCTTAAACAAATTATCAACAACGATTACCGGACGAAGTCACAAGATACGATATTCCGCTCTTTTTCGTAGAAAAAGGCTTCTACATTCGACCAGATAAACCTTAAAAACTAACAGCGTAGAGGGATTGATAACAAAAGAAAACTTACTGTGTTCAACGTGTCGCTAACGATTCCGTACACTTCCTTAAAGCGATCAACTTGGAGATCGTTCAAAACGTTTCCGAGCGTGGTGAGAGCATGCGCCTTGTATTCCACTTGCTCCTTCTTGCACTCTTTCAAGAGCGCGTTCACTATCGACTCGACGATTTGAGCATTCTCCGGAGAGCGGAGCGCATCTCTGAAAATCAAACACGGTTTTCATCTCCAGAATCTCAAATCGCAACCATGACTTGGTTCATGACTTACCGGCACTTGGAGCATAGCGTTCCCAAGGCTAGCAGAAGACAATGCTTGCCTTCCCACGTTCTCCCGGCAAGTCCGTTCAGCAAAATGTTTATCAACGTTTCTCGCTGGCTTTTATCCAGGGATTCTCCTCCTTTATTAGCTAGAGTGCTCACAGCATCCGCAGCCTATAACAAAAGTTTGTCGTTATTATAAGATGTATAGTTTTTAATGGGTTCTTGGGTTGTAAAAAGTTGATCTTGAAAATTCGAGTCCTAGTGTTTCGCATAGAAATTAAGAAAAAAAGCCAGAGACGATTTCGGAGAAAATTTAAATGGAGCACAAAACGACGATCTTAGTGGAAGCTTTATCATGGACTGTTCGTGTCGAAAGTAGCGGATATATCACGCACCTGGGGTTTCCATACCCACAATAATGAGCAAATAAGCTTGAAAAAAAAAAAAAAAACTTTTATTAGCAAAAACAATTTACCTGAGCTTTCATGGTCCACGAGGAGGACTGCAACATGTCACTGAGTAAGCTGATGATGGCGGTGCCATGCATGCGGAACGAGCCCTCGTAACTTGAAGTCGAGTCCGACCAGATTTCGTCCCAAATTTCAATCGTCGACTTATTTTCTGAAGAGAAAAAAACTTGTAAAAGGTCGTTCACCAGATGGAATTTTAGGTCTAGTTTTTCTACCCAGGTTGAATCTTCCATTTCAGTATGATTTATCACCGCGTTGGCTCTAGCTTAGGCTATAGCTTAGAGCTAACCTAGCTTAGGCTAACAGAGGTTGGGTCACATGCCTTGTACTAGCAGTCAAAGGAATATTGACCGCACCAATTTTTTGAACCTTCGTAACTTTGGAACAAAACGAGATACGACAAAAAAATACGATTAAATTGATAGATCTCTAAAAGATCTGGCGCTTTTATTATGTGTTTTTCTGACGTATCTCTCTCCGTTTCAGAGTTACGGAGGTTTTAAAACATTGGAATCAATACTTTTCTGACTGCTAGTACCAATGGCTACCGCTTCGCCACTAAGCCCGATGCCGCTAACAAATAAGCGGCATGAGTCTTGGGGAGCGTTAGGTTAAGTTAGGTTACGAGTCTAGCATCTTGGCTGGGCAAAGAATGAGTGGAACACAAGAGCTGGAAAATTCAACCTGCCAAACATTACGCAATCAGCCCGAAACCTCAACTTACCCGGAGTCTTCTTTTGATGCATAGCTAGAAAAACTAACGGCAGCAAAATATCAGCGTAGTTCTTTATCACATCGTTATTTTGACGAGAAATTGCTCGAAGCGTTTGGCAGACTGCAGATTGAACATGCTCCTCTGCAAAAAAAGATACGCCAAGGCGGTTAGATAAAAGCAGCAATATTTGAATTATATGAGGGTCCGAGGTGTTCACTTGCCTTCTTTCGTGCAGTACCACTCTCTCAGCTTATTGAACAGCTTTTCCAGGCTTGACTCTTTCGTGGAGCCCACGATGTCAGCGATGGCGGCTGCATAACAGCTCCGCAGGGCGCTGTTGCGATCTGTCAGTCGGTGCATCAGAGCACCAAGAAGCTTTCCTAACGACAGAGATCCCGTTCAGGAAAGAGCGACCGAGTTAAGGAATGTGGAAGTTCCTGAAGAACTTACCTGCGTGCGGTTGAAGTTCTTTCCGGAGGGGGAACGAGAGCATGGTAAGGAGTTTCGTGACAGCGACAGCCGTTCCGAGGTTCACGCAATGTTTGATCATGTCAGCCAACTTCGGGATTAAGGTCTCTAGCGTCTCAGCATCCACGTATTGTACACACTGCAACAGAAATGGTTGGTAGTACTTAAGTGATGACGTAATTTACGGAATGCGCCTAGCCCTGCTTCTCTGTTAAATTAAAAATTCTCGACTATTCCCAGGGCGCTATTCAGTAAAAGATTTCCAAAAAAAACTTGCCGGTACCTTCCAGATAATTGAATAGATCGGTAAAACACGACCATTTTTCTCAAAAAATAATCTGTAGAGCTGATAGTAACGATATAACTGGCATTAGAAATACCTTCGTGATAGGATCCATGGTAAAATTAGTCTTCGCAAACGAAACCATTGCTGTGTCGATATCGTTGGCATCAGCGCCTGTGCGGGACAGCTGGTTGCTGAAACTTCGTTCCATTTCTCCTTTCGCCTCCAGAAGCGCCGGAAGCAAAACTGATAGATGGGGTTTCAGCTGAGCTCCGGCGACGTTCACAAGTTGAGACACAGTCTGCAAGCTGAAACAGTAAGTTCACAGTGAACTCCACTCTTCACAAGGCAAAGTTGATGAAAACAGTACGTACCTCACTAGACGAACTTCCGCTACGCTGTGAGTGATACCTTTCTCCAACATGATGGGCAGCACAGCTTGAACCATCGCTTGGCCATCTTTGCCTTTCTCCGAGTCACAGGCTCGTACACAAGCCTGAATCGCAAACAAAAATCCGTTAGATGAATACATTTTGATCTAGTTTAAGTAGTAGGCTATCTGCAAAGTTCCTCGCTTCAACTTGTTTTGAAAGCTAACCTTGTTGAGAAATGAGTTAAAAGTCTTGAACACAGTGCCAGTACCAGTCCAATTCCAGCACTGTGCTTAAGGATGTTTGATCGCTTCAGACTTGTCAAGTTCACTTGAAAATTTAAAATCAATGAAGAAAAATTCGTAAGCCATTCGCTTTGCGTAAATAAATCGTTCCAATTCAAATCCGACCAAAAATCAAGATTCTTTCAATTTTATAGACGCAAGTGTTGCTGATTTGACTCATCTCCGCGCCAAAACGCCCTGATTCATAGGTTTTGGTGCAATATTAATTGATGAGTAATCAATTTTTTAGCTCTGTATGTTCATTTTAAGGTATTCAACATTAAAGAAAGTTTTTTTTTATAGCGATTTCCGGTCTACTTCTTCCATAAAACGCTGAAAACTGGTATTTTTAAGGTTAGTGTCGCGTAAAATTTGCAACCTTTAGCTCCTCGAATTTTAAAAACCGCTCCGGTAACCGGGTCCAAAATTTTAACCAACCAAGCAGGACCATATCAGCTATAAGTTTTAAGAGTTTGACCGATGTCGGTAAGAGCGATCAAACATCGTCAAGAACTTTCCATTCCCCTTGTACCTACCCCACGAAGAGTTTGAGCGGTTTTGCAAGCTGCTTGACGGGTGCGTTCATGATGGTCGTCCATGACTCGGAAGAGATTTGCCCACAACTCCGGAATAAACTCCACAGAATCCTGAAAAGACATGAGGTTAATATTGGAGGAACGTCACAACGTTGTCCCAGGTGACAGTGAGAGGGCACATACCAAGAGCGTTCTCTGCGGTCCCCCGCGGACGAAATCCTCGAGTGCCGCGCAGCACGAGTGCCGCACTCTGTACTCGTCCGCCACCAAGTTGCTTACTAAATCCTGCATGATTTTGCGGTGGTGCTGGTCCACGGCGCGCTGCGATTCGGGCACGAGGCGATGCCAAATGCTGTTCATGGCCGTCTGGGTGCGCGGGTTCGGATCGAATCGGTATCGGTAAAGCAACGGTACGATATCAGACATGTAAGGAGTCATTTCCTCGCCGAGTTTGTCGGCGAGAATGGAGATACCGAATGCAGCTCCCTAGAAACAAAAAATTGATTTAGAAATTTTTCATACACACAAACGAATCAGAAATTTTTCATGTATGATTCAAACTCTGGTGCCTAAACTTCTCACACCTTCTTGGACGACCAAGCCGTGTTGTGCTTGGACAAGTTCATGAAGGTGTACACCAAGTCGGGCTTGTTCAAATGGGACGCCAGCTTGCAGATATCTCCGTACGTTGAAATCTGCCCACTGAAAAGTAAGGATTAGGATCAAAATGTTGGATAAGACTGTCCGTCCCGCGTCCCGATTTCGAGGCAACTCACCCTCCTGGCATCGCTCCGAGGGAGCCTTCTTCGAACACTTTCGTATCAGACGTTACTTGTCGCGCGCTTCGTTGACCGGATTGGAAAGTCGTCATCAGGTCTTGGAGAATCTTCTTCTGGTCTTCCGGACTCGCTTGAGCGTGGACGAGAGACAGCCCCGTGGATGCGATATCTTGAATGATTTCTGGAAACGAAAAAGTCATCAAATCCGGTCGCGCGAACACGAGAGAAACACACTTTCTTACCTGATGGCTCTCCCAGGAATTTCAGCATCACTTTTTGGATTGAGGACAGCCGCTTCTTAAGCTCTACTGAAGCGCTGCAGCGCTTTACCAACGCAACCAACCAGAAGCAAGTCATCTGGAATCGTAGAGTTAGAGGTCAGAAAAGGAGACACGAATGGGAAAAGCGACAGCGCTGAGAAATCCGTTCGGGGTTGTTACGCATTCGTCAAATACCTCAATTTTTTCAGATATTTCAGCAACATTAACCGTGTTTTCTCTTGCGCCATTTCGGTAATTTGAAAAGATCGGAAGATACTTGTAATGAAGAGTTTGCTGACCTGTCTAATGGCAGGAGACGGCTGAACAGCCAAATCGTTGATCAGAAGATCATAGAACCACTGGGCGTCTTCGCTGTCGGAGGGGTTAACTTTCAACGCGACTGGCTTAAAGTCGCATTCTTCCGTGGTCCATAAGTCTCTTGCGGCAGGTGAGGTTGGTCCCAGGATGCAATTCACGATCACGTCACCCAACTCCATATGAAAATCGATTTCGCGGTTCTGCAACATTTCAACATAACACAGTAAATTTGACAGGTTCAGTAATGATAGCTTTCAAGCGATTGTGAAAGGATTCATCAGATAAGTGATTTCATACGATGTTTTTAGGTTTGGGTTGGTTACGATGAGACTAGGTTAGAACGCAAGGTTGGTAGCTCACCTCTTTCCCGATTTCAACGAAGCCCTCCAAAGCTTCACGAACGAAGGGCATTTGATCGCCGACGAAAATGTAGCCTGCAGCTTTTCCGACGGTTTCTCTCGTCAGCTAAAACAAACCAAGTCCGTCGGTAAAACCTTCAAAACATTCACCCATTTCTTCCTAGAGGAATTCTCTGATTACTGTTAGATAGGAAATAGAGAAATTTTCGTAACATAATACGAGAAAATAAATCTTTCATGTTAGCTCAATTCAAGTTTCGAAAAGCGCTTTTTGGCCCGCCTCCCATTCGGGAAAAGAGCTTCATAATTTCGCTCATTATTAAAATAATAACTATGTTTGTTTTACGACCATTGTCGAGCTCAAGAGGTAAATTTCACTACACAGTCTAAGCAGTAGGAGGTCCCAAAATTGGGAATTGAATTCGAACATTCTTAACAGATTCAACTTACACTAGAGACTTTGGAGTCCTTCAAAATATTTTTGAGTTTCTCCAGGACGCTCTTCAACGTAGGTTCCCCTTTCTCCGAGGGTCCCACAGGCATCGCCAACGGCCCGCACCTGGCCAGCAGTCCGAACGACTCGGAAGCCGTCTCCATTAAAGCAGGGGTCGAAGAACTCACGCAAGTTGCTGAAACAGTTGAGCAGTGCCATCATCCGACTGCACAGTCACAAGCCTCCTTCAGGAATGGAAGGACGCGCGGGTTACTCACCGATGGTGGTCAGGGTGGTCTGGTAGACGGGCCACGCTTTCAGCTCTTGGCGGTTCTCGCTCCCGTTGGCCCTAACCTTCCTGATGTAGCGCTCGATGGCGTAGGCGGAGCTCAGGCAGCTGCCGAGCTGCTCCTCGAGGTGCGCCTTCGAGTTGCCGGCGGACGACGCGAGCGCTTTCACCTTCCCCTCGAACTCGCTCTTCTCCAGGCAGTGAGCGAGCAGAATGCCGTACACTTCCGCGGCCATTTCGCGGCTTTTCTTGTTGGTGTGGCTCAGCAAATTCTGCGAATAAATCGTTCTTATCAAACTTGATCCATACAGAAAAGTTGAAAGATATAATTTTCCCATCAAGTCTTCTAAGCGAAGCGGTTCACGAGGCACAAAACCTAACCTAGTTTGACCTAGGGTGTTGCTATTTACCCGACATGAATTAATATATAGAGACTATCACGCAACCAACCCAACCCATTTTAATTGGGAGGTAACTTGAACGTACGGAACCTAACCTAATACATTATACATAAGGTAGTCGGATCAATATACATTCCCGTTAAAAACAACGGGATGGAGTACGCCAAGTAAAAGAATACTAATTCGAAATTTACGGTGTGTTACCCTCAAAAAAGAAGACTAACGACAAACTATATTTTGAAATGCCAAGAATATACTATAGGAGCGTAAGGTGTTCTATTAGTCACGGAAAAAGAAATTAGTATTTAACGATGACTAACCTTAAAAACGGTCAATTTCTCTATGAAGTTCTTCGCTAATAAGTCAGGAACAGATCCTACAACCTCCACAACAGCAGCGAGTGGTTCCGGACCTGTTAAGCAAGCAACTCTGCATTAGCGTCAATCAATTTTTTTTGTGTCCATTGGACTAAGGTATTTTCAAGAGATATTTTCTAATATTTCTGTTGAAACCGAACGCAAAACGGATTGTCTAACGCCTTAAGTTGCCGCAATTTCCGATTGCATTTTTTTTGACGAAAAAATGTCATTTTTTTTGGAAGTGAAAAGCGCAAGTTTACCTGGGTTAGCTACCAAGAGTTGGTGTACCAAATTAAGGTACGCATCCAAGATGTTCGGTTTTGAGCCATGGAGCTGCCTCAAATAACGTCCCACTTTAGGGGTACTCTCATTCGGCAGTTCTAGACCTTCACGGGGAGAGGTGACTCCAGCGCTGTGCGCCAGACACACTCTTAGGTATTTAATCACCTGCGAGAGAAAGAGGAAATAAGCAAAGGTACGAGTTGGTTCGATTTTCGGTCCGATTTCGTCTGGCTCCTTACTTGGACGAAGACAACAGGGTTGAAGGCACTCTGGTTTCCTTTCTTGTCCGATGACTTTTGTTTCTTGTCCCAGAGATGCTGGACCATGTCAGGAAACTGGGGAGGAGGCTGTTTGGCAACGTCGACTTTTTCTTCGAGTCCCAAAGCCTTCAGAGCTGCGGATGAAACCTCCTTGTTCCTGGGGGGGGGGAGTACCATTAGCTCAAACGAACACAAACATTCTCATGATTGTTACATTAAAGGGGAGATCTTAAATCTAGTGCCTATTTTCGACAACTCTTACGCAGTCAACAATCGCTTAACAAGGCGGTGGTTTCCCAAAAGGCGGAGCCTTCCTCCGCGACCAGAACTGGACAATACCTTTTGGACTGATAGTAGGGAAAAGAAGGGCTTACAGATGCGACTAATAGTAGTTCACGGCTCCGTGAAACCTCTCTATAACGTTACTCTCTGTAACGTTTTCCTCCCTACAGCATTCAAAATGTTTGGTCCCGCCGAAATTCCATGAGACCGATGTAATTTTTCCCTCTCTATAACGTTCCTCTATATAACGTTTTCCTCACTATAATGTTGAATTTTCCCCGCCCCAAGGAGGATTTCGACCTCTCTGTAACGTTTTGTACCGAAATTTGTTCGGTCCAATGTGAACTTGTTGATCTGTCCGCGCGAGTTAAGTTGGTAACGCCATGAAGCGCCAAAACAAGGGCGAGTACCTGAACCGGCCGCTAGGTTGCAGCACTATGCAGAGGGCGAAATGAGGGGGAGAGAGAGAAATTCCCTGGTGCGAAATGTAGGAGGGGAGGGGAGAAGGAAAGAGGGCGAGTACCTGAACCAGCCGCTAGGTTGCAGCACAATGCAGAGGGCGAAATGAGGGGGGAGAGAAATTCCC
>Ga0058701_10000421_pt1 | contig 29844 bp, 22 predicted proteins | sample AgamicOrMae_FD_97039 | JGI IMG/M metagenome (GOLD analysis project Ga0058701, IMG submission 97039) | Agave microbial communities from Guanajuato, Mexico - Or.Ma.e | ecosystem: Host-associated > Plants > Phyllosphere > Phylloplane/Leaf | place: Guanajuato, Mexico | collected 2012-06-04 | reverse complement strand
GGCGAATAGGAATATATGGGCTTGAATTGGGCCTAATAGTTGCAAGAGAGAGAGAGAGAGAGAGAGAGAGAGAGAAATGAGAGTGAGCTCCAATGGACGGCTTGCTTGCCTGTGGCAATGATCCATGCCTATCATCAGGCGAGCGGCTGGTCTCCTGTGTGTGGCTGGTGTTTGTTTTCTTCATTGTTTGCCTCACCACACTCTCCGTCTCTCTGTCTCATTGTGCTCCTTGATGGTTGGCGCAGCCCAACAAGTGGCTGTCTAATCGCTCTTCAATCGACGACCGATAGTGCGCCAGATCGGCGACGATTTGCGCATGATTTGGCCAGCTTCGCCTACCATGTGGCCACCACAGAAGCACACACTCACACAGTCATGTAGATATAACCAAGTATAATAAGTATATATAAGCCGCTTTGTGTCTCTGTGTCTCTGTGCCTACTGTTTGAAAGTTTCTCCCTCGCTCTCTCCCTCTCTCTCACTCGCTCCCTCTTTCTTTCTCACTCCTCAAAAAAGTATGATTGTTTCCTCATCCAAGTACTCATCTATGTGTATATATTTCTATCTATATATATATATGTCTGTATCGATGCACAATTGGTGAACCATTAGTTTAGATAGAGAGTTTTTTTTTAAATAAAACTTGAGAGAAAAGAAAATCTGAAAGGTGAAAGTTTGAAAAAACACAATAATGACTCACGAAGCACAGAAAACGAGCACACGGCGCGTCCGGTTCGCCGACAGTGTTGGAAGAGAACTGGTCACAATATTCCTCGTCGATCTCATAAGCAACTTTTACTCTTACTCATTACAATCAAGTAAGAGCCCATTTCATCATCGCGCCATCGAGGCGGCCAAAAAGTCACTTTCATTGCCATCGCCACCGCCAAATATATCTAATCATCACAACAACAACAATAATAACAACAATAATAACAACAACAACAACAATAACAACAACAATAGCAACACCAATAACAGCAGCAATGATAATAGCACGGATTCGAATCAATCGCCCCAAACGACAACCTTGAATCACTCATTTTCATTTAGATACTCGCCACTCAAATCAGCACACCACTTCAATACATCACTTAACTCAAGTCACCGTTCAAATCACCAATACAACAACACCAATTCCACTTTATCATCATCATCATCAAATCATAATGACCAATCATTACTGCTAAATAGAACAACTTCTTACGATTCATTTAGATCATCTAACGAAACGAGTCCACGGGAGCAACGGGAAAAAGGAAAAAAAAGTGAGAATTTTATTTGCGATTTTGTGCAACCAATTAGTTTGATTAGTTTCAAGGAAAGGGTTAGATTGAATAAGGTACATTTAGAAACTTGCCAAATAAGTAACTTTTCCTCATCAACCACCATTAAGGCAACCACAAATTTCAATCACCAAAGGCAATCAAGTTTATTAACAACATCACCACCAATGGTGCAACATAATATTACTGCAGAGAGAATTAACCAATCACTAATCTCAGTCTCGTGTACAATTAGAGTGTTGAATCTGTCCTTCGAGAAGCAAGTGGTCCTAAGATACACCACCGACGATTGGCACACATTTACCGATTGCCTAGCCACCTACAGGCCTGGCTCATGTGACGGCTGGTCCGACAAATTTGTGGCTACATTCACCATACAACAGCAGCAATTGAAACCACAGCAACAACAAGAACAATCCAATCAACTACAACAGACAAGCAACAGTGTCCAGCCGGTATCTTCGATACAGCGAATTAAATTTGCAATCAAGTACGTGAGCCAGCAGGAGGTGTTTTGGGATAATAATGGTGGCCTCAATTACATTATAAAGCGCGAATCGTGCTAAACATTAAAAATCGCTAAAAAATCGTCTTGGCTTCCTTGAATAACACACTACTACAATCTGTTGCTCTATTTCTCCTCCTCCTTCCTTAGGCCAACTTGGCCTGGTGACGAGACGCGAAATCCTTCTCCTTATTTAATCATTTCATACAGTCAGTCACCAAGTGAGCTTTCAAAACTCCTCTTTTTTAGCGTCTCCTTCTAGTAGTCGCCAGTGTGGATTTGATTCCGGTGTAAAACTCGTCCATCTTTACCACAACGCTCGCCCTGAAGGTGAAGGCTTCCTTCGATTTGAGGTCAGAAGGAGCCTCCCAGAAGAGAGTGGCCGTTTTCTTGGCCTCACGATCCGAGTGGGTGACCGCGGAACAAGAGTCTAGTGTTTTTAACCCTTTACCTGGCAAAAATTTGCCCTTCGGTTCTCCTTTCTCGTTCAATGCCTGCACTATGAGCCCTTTGAAGTTCGTCTTATTGGGCGAGCTGAGTGTCACTGTGTGTGGAGCAAGTTATTTTGGTGGTAAATTGTTGAGTTGCACGCGTACAAAAGATGAACAACAAATGGTGAGTATATTGAGAATGGGAGACAATTTTTGAGAGTCAATAATGGTTGATCAGATTAGATTGTATGGGGAGAGTTTGTAGTGCCGCTGGCACTTGTCTGTGGGAGTGATTGGTGCTCTCTGCTAGCCGCAAGTCAACACAAGTAGACACACACACGAGCCCAATCGACTCCTGTGCTCGACTGCGGAACTGTTTGCATTGCATTGGTCCTTGTCGGCACATATAGGCAGCACAAAAGTCACTGTGAAACTGTCTCAATTGTCCGATTGAGCTAACTGCTATCGTCTTCCCTACAAGCGGCCCATTTTTCCCTCTACTTTACCTTTTATTTGATCGCCCGCTTGTTCCACCTGTAGCTTGTCCTGTGTGAGCTCAAATGGAGAGGCACCCGTCTGAGCTTCGACCCCGTGGCCTGGTTTTAGATCCTTGCAGGCCGATTCGGGGGCTCCAGAGGGAAAGGAGGCGGCGGGTTTAAGGAAAGCGAGTAGACATGCAACAGCAGCCAATTGGATTAAAGCACGATGACGAAGACGACGACGATGAAATGACGTTGAATAAGATGCTTGCTCATAAAAAGAGTCTCCACTCACGAGTCTCAATGGATTAATCATTTTTGCTTCTCTGCCAGCCAGTTTTCCTGTTTCACTTGTTATTGGTTCATTCACCGTCTGCGCAATGAGCCAACGATGATGATGATGATGGTAGTAATAATAATAATAATAATATCAATCGTAGTGGGATTGAAGTCCGATAGACAGTTTGTTGATCGCTAGCGGCAGTCTTCGAGGGACTCAAGTGCCACCGATTGGAGCCTTCGGATTGATGCCTATTTGGCCCTCTTGCCCTATGCTTATTCCAGCCGTCTTCTCTTCGCTGCCACACGCACACACACGCACCCACTCAGCAGTCACTCACGCATCCAAGCCGCACGGGCACACAGACAGACACTTTGACTTAATCTTTCGTCTTTCCTATTATGTGGTACCCAATTCTAATCGATGGTATCTCCTTCTTATTAAGTCATTTAGCGCAGGCACACACTCTCTACTACTAGCCCCTCTCTATGGATGAACCAGTTACAATAAACAAACTCAACTCACCGCAGCAGATAACTTCCTCTTGTTGCTTCAATGTGGGAACAAACGTTTCACGAAGAAGAGCCAAACGTTCAATTGGCCCTAGAGATAGAGAAAGATAATTTCTGACAGCTTGAGGTACTAAAATGGAACTCTTCTGTTGTTTCTCGGTCTCGTTTGCTCGATAAGGAGTTGCGTTTTGTGATTAGGGGCAGATTTTGAAAAAGCCTGACTCATGGAGAATTTAGTTTTGTATCTCAATTGAGACTCCACATAGTTGCACAGCCGAGCAGTGGAAAGTGGCTAGCTACATTTGAGCGCTGGAGTTGCACTTTTTCCGGTACACTCGATTCGGTTTAGGGAGTTTTCGAAGAGTCGCCCACGTCGGTTCGCAAGTCTGCACTTTGCATTAAGTGGCGGACTTCCAGTCCGACAGAGAGAGAGAGAGAGTCTATCACCTTGAGCCATAGAGAGAAATGACGTTTGTCGTGGTGCCAGAGACTCAGAGAGAAAGGCAGAGACAGAGAGACAAGGTGAAAGGTGCTGAAAGGACATTTGAAATAAGCATTTCTAGCTGAGTGCAGAGTCTGGTTTTGCCCAAAATGATGGCTTGTTTGTAGGTGACAAATGTAACAGTTTCAACAGGTGTCCCATTGAAATATATAGACAAAAAGCAATGGAAGAAAGGAGAGAAATCGCAGCTCGAGTGTGGGTGTGAATTTTACATCACCCGTGCCAATTAGCGCGCAATGGGCGTCCTTTTCTCTCTCTATCACTCTCTTCGGCAAATCCGAGTGCCCATTTTGCCTTCCTGTTCCTTTGTTTCGCCCCAAACAGTCGTCCCGCTTTCATTCAAATGCAGCCTTTTGGACTTTCGGCGTCAACTTCGCTTTCATAACAACAAAAGCATTGATAGTGGTGATAATGATAATCGTAGTGAACAATGAAGGAAATTCAGGAAACAGGCTATGGAAACGGGCGAAGCAAGTTATCAGAAGCAACTGGCACTAGTTAGGGGCTAGTTAGAGCTCCTCTAACTTGGCTCGGTCTCATTTTTGCCAGTTGACAATTTCATTGATGATGAATTATAATTCGGGGAAAAGTCCCTGTGGTTTGGTTCTAGAACTGCAGGCCCACGCAGTTCCGTCCAAGGCTTGCTTCGGACCAGAATGAGCCAACCCTCGTCTCTTGGGCCTGCTGGCGCCAACAGTAGTCCTGGTCCTGATTCAACATTTGACACATGGGCTCTAAAACCGACTTTTGCGTGTGTCTCATCGATAAGAGAAAAATAATGAGAGCACCACTAGTTTTCGCTGCCGGTTTGCAATACTTTGGCCACGGGCGTGCCGTCGGCCAGATACTTGTCGAGCTTGTGATTGTGTGTGGCATGAAAGAGTGAAAGGCGATCACGTAGCAGAATTACGATGGGCGAGGAGTGCAACTTTTCCCACATATTTGCTCTCCCTCTCTCTCAGTTTCTGGTCCAGATAGAAAACTTGTAGGGCAATAGGCAATAGGAACAGCTAGTGGCCAGGGTGGAAAAATGGTGTGGTCGTCTTTCATAGTTCGATTCTTTTTCCCTTCCATGTTTCCACTATCGAGCGATCCTAAGGCTATTTCTGTCACAGGGCCACAAGTGGCCGCGACAAATAGCGGCAACTTTGCAACTTGGCGGCGCTCTCCATCCACTTTGTCGGCCAATCACAGGCCAGCGAGGGCAGACTCTGCCCTCGGAGATCGGAACACTAGCCAGCCAGAGAGTTGCCTGTCAGCTTCCAGATGACAATTTATCTCTCTCTCTCTCTCTCTCTCATGAACACTCTTAGGGCGCACTGGTAAGGCTCATGCAAAGGCCTAGACACAAGAACAACAACAAGCAAGCAAGAGACAATTTTGGACTTGACAATGTTTCGCCCTCGCATTTTGCCTGCGTAGTTTGGCGCGAACCATGAACAGGCCTAGCAGATCCAAGGATCCCAACAAACTAGCTGAAGTTGAGTGGCTGGCTACAGTTTCATCAAAGGCTGAACAAAGAGAAAGAGAGAAAATTCTACTCTCAAAGTCAACCAGAGCTTATTCCAATCTTGACAACAGGCAACAAAACGACTACTAGTACTGGATTGTCATTTAGGCGAGATAGAATGGACAAGGGAAGAGAGAAATGTTAATCTGGGCTTAAACTCTTGTGGCAGTCGTGAGGCTGGAAGAAATAGAAATAATTGTATTGATAATGAAAAGAAGTGCGAGAAAAATGAGAATAAAAAAACCAATTTCGAGAGGGCCAGACCAACTTGTTAGCAATTTTGGCGCAACACAGTTCTTAGCAATATGCCACTCTCTGTCTATCTCTGTCTGCTGGTCCAATCTTTCTGCTCAAGATCTTCGATGCGATTACATCTTCAATTTGAGGTTGAGCTCAGCCCACCCAACTCTATCCAATAAAATGAGGATCAAGCCAACTCTAAGGACCGTCTCGGCATCCAGCAATCAATTTATGGCGCCCGAGCCGATCTTTCTGGCTCAAACCTGAGCAAGCTTCAGAAGAAAAACTCTTTGGCTGCTTGTGGGATGCAAGACCTTTTGTTTGGTCGCAGAGCTGTTGGCTCCAAAGAGCGATGAAATATGAGGCACGAGCTCTGGTCGTGATTAGGCTCTCTTGAAAACCCTGTACTCTATCGACCGAAGTGACACAGACTCGCCGTCATTCATCCTGAAACCACGAGGTCTTTCTTGCTTAGCTCATTCAAGCATCGAGCCAGCGCTCTTCCGACTCTTCAAGCCAATCTCTCGGCTTCGAGTTCTCATCTAATTCCGGCTTATTTCTCTCTCTCTCTCTCTCTCTCTCTCCGTCCTTCCTCTTGCTTCATTTTCCGTCTAGAACCCACGGCCGTTCACGTGAACTGGAGGGAAAATATTCCATTCAGCTGGTTGTCCCGTGCAATTGGCAGGGAGTTAGTCTTTTCGGCCCCTGTTCCAAGTCAGGCACAAAACAAACCTTGAGGGGACATGAAACTGGCTAGCTTGCTGACTAGCTAGAGAAAGGGCGCTCATCGTATGCTTGCCGATGACATGAGTAGGCCGAGTGTAAATGCAGAAAAGTCTCACACAAACAACACAAATTGGACCGCTCCACTGGGAGTGAGCTCTTGTCAACATGACCGGGCTGATTGTATCTGGAACTAAAAATTGGCGCCCAACCACGACGTAGACGGCTAATCCGATCATTTACTCATTAGCCCATCATTCCATTAGAGCTACCGAATTCCTGGACAAATGTGGCCTGGCACTCACGTATGCAGTCAGTCTCGGTGAAATAATTGTCGCATTATCCAAGTTTCGCTTGATAAGTGGAATTCCACCGATTCAATCACGTGGGGGCTTATCGATCAGACCAAGCCCAGCTTGATTGGTGTTAGATAATTTGGCAAAATTCAGACCATCATGTTCAATTTGTTCCTTCTATTTGACAAATGATAATCCAATCTTGCTATGTGACATCCCATGGGGGCGAATGTTCTCGTCGGCCCGGCCAAGATGAGAAAACCACATTTGCAAATAACCATCTCGCATATGAACTGGAGTCGAAGATTCCAAATGATTGATTGGACAATCAGACATGCTTAGTCTTCCTCTGCACTGCCCTTGACTGCCTGGCTCATGAGCAGGAACAAAGACTCCATTTTGTTTGCCCAAGTTCCTTTGTTTTGAGGCCGTCCAATGGAATCCATGCGACCTCTCGTGGAGACTACTAGCCAATAACTCCTCTAATCATCCGATTTCTTATTCAGATCATGATTCAGCATTTTGCATGATTTGCAGCTCCCGTTCCTAAGGGTCACTATCGACTGGTTGCCTTTCGCACTCCCGACCTCTACCCTCCACAAGCAGTCAGACAACCTCTAGCTGGTTTCTGGCTGGTAGCAGAATGGACCAATGCAGATACAGAAGCAGATTGCAATGCAAAATGGCAAGGGATGCGAAAATACTGATTAGAGGGAGCGCGGCTTCGGGAAAATGGCCACTGTAAGATTACCACCAGTACCAAATGACCCTCCATGCGGCTGCTCCTGCTATTGTCGTTTATCCGGATGGGTAATTTGAGCAAGACCTGATGATTTTAGACTCTTGAAGCAGGATTGAAAATCCAGGGGATCGTTTGTCCGATACGGGCAAAGTTCTCAGCGAAAACCTATGCCATGCAAGAGCACCAAAATCGCAAGAGAATCGTCAAACGCACGATGGCGTGTCCTCATCCCACTTGCGAACCTTCCGAGACCTGAGGATGCATCGCTTGGTGGCGCCTCGTTTTGTGGTCTTCATGGCGCCGAATATCCGGCTTGCTTCATTTCTGTTGGATGGGCTTCTATGGACGACCATGGATCGCATAACTACCTAATAGCTAGCGTCCCGGCCTCCTGCCTGTTGTTCTGCCGGATGCACGCACTAATCGCCTCTTGATAGCGCATGTAGCCCCTTTATTCTCCAGTATTTTGAAGCCCAAATATCCCCAAAACTTGTTGAATCTGTATGTGAAATGTTAAATGGCGATACGCGAGTCGGAGCCTGATCCTGATGGGGTTTTGAAGATAAGAAAGCAGATAAATTACGGATAACTATCCCCCCGAAACGAATCGCGGACAGCCGTCACAAGACAAAGCTCACCTCCTTTCATCCATCAGCCTATTTTTGCGAATCCTTCAGGCACAAATGGGCCCCCACATGCAGTGCCTGCAGGGCGGCTGTGTCGAGTCGTGACTCTAAAGATCACAACTCGACTCAATCATCCATAGAACTGAGCGTCTAAGGGAAATTTCGGAAATTATTCAGAACCCTCGCGGTCGGAAAGCAGAAACGATTTGAGATCGATTGTAAGGCGCAAAGGGTCTCTGCTGGCGCCCCAAATCCCAGCTGCCAATCTCCTCACTCGACGTCTATCAACACGCCGTTGCGATAGTGCAAAGTGTACGGACTGCGCGTTCTCTCCCTTTAGCGTGGTGCAACAACCAGAGTATTGCGCCTAGCCGAAAGAAGACGCCTCCTGGTCTGTCTTTGAGGCAGCAAGTTCAAAGCCCATTCTTGTGCCAATCTTCGTCTAGACGTCCCCTTTTGTTGTCGCCCAAAGGATTTTCCTCGGGCTCGAATTTAATGCGGCCCAGTGGCGGCATACATTAGCTAATCAGGGAAACAATTGCTGGAAAGCGAGAGAGCAGGCGGACGATTGTGGTGCTGTCAAGCGGGCCCAAGCTTTTGCGCTGGATTTCAAGGTGAGTGTTCACCGGCGCCAGACTTGCATGTGTCTAGACGCGGTGAGAGGCCGCCGTTCTTCCTGTCAGCGGGAAAACCTTTGAGAACCGTGGGCGACAGACAGAGGCAAGCTGAAGCTCCGGCTGGCCCGGCACTCACCTGAGCCTGAGGCCCATTGTAACCATTTGAGAGCAACTCGCAAAGGGTGTTAGCTTGTCAGGAGGGCTTACAAGGGGGCGGCGCATTAGTAACTAACTTGGGCTTGGCCAGGCGGCCAGGCGGGCGGCCTCAATTATATTCTATTCCATTTCGGAAGCAACGTTCTCCAGGTGGTGGCGTTGTTGTTGTTGTTGTGCTCTGGCGTGCATTTTTCTCGCGGCGCTCTCGTGGGCGCTCTCGTTTGGGCGGCCGCCTAGTGGCTGTCGCCCGTGAAGAGGCTCGTTTCATCAAATTGCTTGGGGGCCGGGCGAACGAGCGACGGCCGCCAGTAACTAGGCAGAGAGGGGCGACGACGCGTCCGGCCCCATGGGCTAGTGGGGGCGCTTTCGGTGCGCGTCACGTTGGCTTGCGCGCGGCAGGCGGGCCGGCCGCACAGCGCGCACAACGAGCGGCGCCACTGCAGTGTTGATGGGCGCCACCAGCCGGGGCGCCCAAACTGCTGCTTGTGTGCGCCGCCGATGCGCCTCCATTTTGCCTCCAGCTTCCGGCGCCGCTGGCTCGGGCGCGGAGCGGCGGCGCACGCTCACAAGCCCCCTTTGCGCCCGGGGTCCCAGCCAATGCATGCGAGATGGTTCGAGTGCTCGGGGCGCCTGCGCTCTGCCCAGGGCCGCCCAGGAGAGGCAGTCGGTCCCACTCGCTGGGGGCCCCACTCGCTGGCTTACTGGGCCAGATCCACCGCATCGAGGCACGGAGATGGGCCGAGGGCGCTCGGCTTGGACGTTCGTCGGAGGCAGAGCGACGCGCTTTGCCCTCTGCCATCGGCTGGCCAAAGCGGCGCCGGGCGACTCGCGATCGATCGGCCGCCGCCGCACACTTAGTTGTGTGCGCCCCAAAGGGCCCGGCAGCTTCGCACTCGCCCGGCCACTCAGCTCGGCGCGACTGGGCCGAGCCAGTGGCACTTGGGCGAGCTGGCGAGCGAGCCAGCCAGCCAGCGAACGAGCGCCTCGCCGGCGGCGTCGTGATATGTGGCTGTTGGGGGCGCGCAAATTGAAAACTCCATTGGGTGGCGCCCGCCAGCAAAAGGCTGGCCTCGGTTGGCCATAAATTTGGCCAAGCAAAGCGGGCGACTGTGTGCGGGCGGCGGCGCTCGGTGGTGCAGCTTAGGGCTTGGGGCTGGAATTTGGACGGCAGGCGCATGTACACTGGCACAACAAAGTGACGACACTGCAGCCGCCGCCAGGCCAGCGAGCATATTTCCAGCCACTGGGGCCGGTGGGCTCCTTGGCGGGCGCCTTAACGCTTGGCTGGCCGCTTGAAAAGCGGCCGTCTGTGGGCGAAGGGCGGCCGCTTTCGATATTGCTGCCGGCGTGAAGCAGAAGTCGGCGACAGAGGCAAGGTGGAATTGGAGGCAGACTGGCGCGGGCAGTTTGGACAAGCGCCAGCTCGTCTTCTCCCCCACTCACTCACTCCATCCGCCACTCACTGGGCCGGTCTTTCTTTGTCTCTGCCGGTTGTCCATGTTTTCTGCCTTGGCATCGGCCGCACGGGCGGGCCCCAAAAGAAGAGGATGGGCTGCTTTTTGGCCCCGCCGAGCACATTGTGCAGCAGCTCCCAAGGCGGCCCCTTTGGATGTGTGTGCACCATTTGCGGGCGCCCGACGTGCGCTGGCCGGACGGTGGTTGGCGGCGGTGCCGGCGACTGGGCAAGGCTCGCTCGTGGCCAAGGCTCGCTGGTGGGCCCCCTTTGGGCAGGCGCACTGGCCGAGCTGTGGGCGCACAACACAATGTTGCCATTTGCAGCAGGCCGCCAGCAGAGCGCCCACCCACACACACACACACACACACAAAGGAAAACACGGACATAGAGACACTCTCTGGCAGAGCCACCACCACACACACACACTTTGCTCGCCGATGAGCCGAGTCGCCCCACAACCAGGCCGACCAGTGTATGTGTCTGTGTGTGCGCGCGTGTGCGTGCGTTGTTTTGTTTCCCCTTGCCTGAGTTATTGATTGATCGAATGGCGAGCTAGAGAGACTGGAGACAGAGAGAGACAGAGAGAGAGAGAGGGACACAGCAAGAGTCCGCCGCCAGTCCACAGGCCTGGCCACAGCAAAGGGGCCAAAAGCGGTCCAAGATGCCTCTCTGCAGTTTGTTCCATTTATTGAGCACTTTTAGAACTAGCAAACAGCAAGCAAGCACCTAGAGGCAAACTGTGAAGAGAAAAGGCAAATTAGGCGGTCTCAAAATTAAAAGAATTAGATAAAAACAACAACTTCAACTAATATCAGAAAGAATACAACCATTTAGGGCCCAAACTTGTGGTAGCGGGCGCAAATGTAACCGCAAACGATTGGGCCCCACGAATTGCTTGTTTCCCTCTGGGAATATATTGCCCCAGCTTAGAAGTAAAAAAGAGGCAAAAGAAGAAGAAAGCACCAAGATCTACCAGCAACTGAGTTCCAGAAGAGAGGATTTGTATTTGGTAACTGAAAGTGGAACAAGAGAACTTGAACAAGTGGAAGAGCTCGAAGTGAAAATTTAGATTAATCCAATCAAATCAGGGCAATGCAACAACAATCACAAATGTTGCATCCCATTAGGGAAAAGTCTCAACCCTTTGGGGAGGCCTCTCAGCTCTTTCCTGTCCGAACATTGCTGCCAGCCCACAGGCGACGGGCAACCAGCCAAAGTTGGCGTCGGATAAAGATTCCACCGCTCCCCCTGGAGCCGCAGGAGATGGTTGATAATATTTTTGTGGAGACAACTAGAAGGATAATATGGGAAGAGGATAATAGCTTAGGTAGAGCAAAATCTCGAGCTTGTGATGCATCCGACTGTGAGGAGAAGATATGTGGTGATTTTTTGCCAAATAAGATGGCCAGGAGAGGGAATTTATTGGCGAATGGAGGAGATTGGGTGGAGAAGATGGAGCATAGTTGTTGTGGCTATTGTGACAAATTGCCCGCCCACAAGCTGCAACTCAGAGGAAACGACAAGGCCCAATCATGCTCCAGAGCTGAGGGTCGATTGTTGTGGTTGCCAGAGAAGGCGAGAAGAACAGTTCCAGAAGAGGAGGGAGCAGTAAAAGGTTGTCGCCATGTGGCCGACTCTGCATCAGTACTGGAGGTCCCGTGGGCGCCCCCAACGTGCAATTATCCACACGGCCAGTCCAGTGGGGCGAGCGAGTCCACAGAACTGAGAGTGGCCCAGTCAGGCACAGAAGATACTGGTCAGAGTGTCGTTAGTGGCAAGGTGCAAAGGAGGCGGCAGTTCAGGTGGCCTCTGGGCTTGAGCGCACTCTCAACACTGGTCCTGTTTGCAATATTTATTGCAAATGATGGTGGCTCTTTATTCGGCAGGACCAAAAAAACCCTGCTAGTTTCTTGCACGCAAGCCGTCCAACCATCTCAGTCTCAGTCCCAGTCTCAACAACAACAACAACAACAACGACAGCCCCAAGAGGAGTCCTTCACACTGACACCCGAGGGGGACGAGTACGCGTTTCACAACAGTCATGGGCCCACACGAGAAGGTGCCCCAGTGAGAGCTGGTTTTTTCTTCGAGAAGAGGGCCGACCAGATGGAGACGGCGCCACAGAATGCAAAGTTCTTCTACAATCGTGCAAAGATAAGCACCCAAAAAGTGACCCCCACACCCGAGCCAACCCTGATCCTGGACGACGAATGCATGCGTGACAGACGCTGGTGGGTGTTCCTCTTGTCCTCCTTCTTGACCCTAGTTGTGGGCATATTTATTATACTCATCTATAGGGCCATTAGTTTCGTCTATGCTGCGGCGAGCGGCAAAAACAGAGGCCAAGACGTCCACAAGCGGGGCTTCAATGCTCCGGCCGGGCCCGGAATCATCAACAGCGGAGTGGGCCCCTATTATGCAACTGCGGACCAACAGATCATGAGCCAGCACAAGGGCATCATGCTGGGCCAGCAGCAGCAGTCGTCCGCCGGCATCGCTCATGGGCCCTTGGAGGCGCCGGCCCAGTTTGCCTCGGCCATGCAGCAGAAGGATCCATCCGCCTTTGGCAACCAGCATCCGAGTGTCCAATTCAATCCAATCACCACCCAATTCCAGCCACACCAGCAGCACCACTACCACAAGCAGCCTAACACCTATTTCGAGCATCAGCAACAGCAGCAGCAGGCGGCCTCGTTGGCCGCCCAGCTCCAAGCAGAACAAGCACACCACCAGCGCTACCATCAGGTGGACCAACAAACCCAGGTGGGCTGGATGACCGAGGCAAAGGATTGGGCTGGCGAGCTAATTAGTGGCCAGTCGGCAACGGGCAGAATCCTGGTCATACTGGTCTTCATGCTTTCCATTGCCTCGCTGGTCATCTACTTCATTGACGCCTCCAAGATCGGCCCAAACAATGGCCAGTACAGCGAGGGGGTGGAAAAGTGCCAAAAGTGGAGCGAGAGTGCCACTCAACAAATTGACCTGGCGCTCAACGTGTTCTTTATGGTGTACTTTTTCATCCGAGTAAGTATCTCTCGGGGCCCATTTCCCATTGTTCCAACATTGGCGTGCCCACAGGCAATCATTTGGCTCGTCAGCGACGCGTGTCGCTTTTCACACCTGTCCTTTGGCCTCGCTTGGCTGGCTTGTTAATTTCACTCAAATACGAGACTCTCAGCCAGGCCACAGGCACGCAATCGTCGAAGACTGAGGCGTCTGATTTGCAAACAATTCACACTAACACAATGCATGATTTATCAACAAAAATATATTCTTCTTGCAAACGAAATGCAAACCAACCAAACCACCAACAAAACTCACTAGTTTGTCGCCGCCTCAGACAAGCTCTGGTTCATGCTCGAGCTCTACTCGTTTGTCGACTATTTCACAATTCCGCCCTCATTTGTGTCACTCTACTTGGACAGAACCTGGATCGGACTTCGTGCAATCCGTGCCCTCAGACTCATGTCCATTCCGGACATTCTCCAATACTTGAACATGCTCAAGACATCATCGTCAATCAGATTGTCCCAGCTTATATCTATTGTCATCTCGGTTTGGCTCACCGCTGCCGGACTCATTCATCTGCTGGAAAACTCCGGAGACCTGTTGGATTTTAGCCACCCACATTCCATCTCCTATTGGGAGTGTGTCTACTTTCTCATAGTTACCATGTCGACAGTGGGCTACGGTGATATCTATTGCACCACTGCACTGGGCAGGGCCTTTATAGTGCTCTTTATACTGATTGGTCTGGTAAGTAGGCGAGCGTTTGCATTGAGGAACAAACACATACACACAATAGTAGACTCTTCTTCTTCTCGCTCATTAGGGCCACTCATCACTTGGAAGGAATTTTCATCATAAATTCCAGCTCGTAGCTCGACTCATTCTTGCTTGTTGGTGAGGCTCCTTGAAGGCTCCTCTTTCACTTGTTCGCCCAAACGATCGAGCCCTCAAGCAACCCTTTCTTCTGTTAAGGCGCTGATAGTTTTTCCGCTCCACCACGGCGCCTGTCTCGCCCCCACGCGCTCGCCTGTCAAGCCCTCCTAGAAGGCCACAGACCACTTGTGTCCAGAGACAGCACGGGGACAAAATGGGCGCCCCTTTATCATTTATCAATCCATTCTATTTGCTCGCCATTGGCCGGATGCGAGAGGGCGCACTAAGAGCCCATAGGGGAGGAAAACTGTGCCTCTACACTTTTCCTACTGTCTCCGGCCTTCCGTGCTGAGTGCTCAGCCAGGTGGCAAGCACAAGAAGAGGAGGCCAGAGAAACATTAGGCTCGTGTCCTAATCTTTTGGCCAGGGAGTAGGCGGCAACACGCGGGCACAAGTTGGCCGCGCCGCCCATGGGGAGCTACAATTATGCGCCTGCTCCCCTTTTGTTATCTCTCTTTGCTGCAGCTCGCAACGCTTAGGACTTCCGGAGCTGGAGCTGGGCCATCAGTGGCTTGCTGCGCTTTGCCAAAAGTAACCGTAAATTACTTTTGCCCCTCGTCCATTCCGTTTCCTGCTGGCCCCCGTGTGCTATCTCACGGAAGAGCGACTTGCAGCTCGCGTGGACGGAAGTGGCAGAGTGGCAGTGGGAATGGAAGAGGAAGGGGGGGACATTTTGTGGTGTGGGGCGAAAAATGGGAGAGCAATGTTGACATGGTTGTTAGCAAGCGAGAGAGCGAGAGAAGGGGGAAAGGCTGCTCAATATCTTTGGCCAGAGAGATGGATGCGTGGGCGCCACCAAGCTGGCCCAGGGGCGCTCTTCCGCTGCGGCTGACCAGGCGCGGGGCGCACTTTCGCGTGCCAGTGGACAGGAAAGTGCGCTAGGCAGCGAAGTGGGGCCCACCACTAGCCACACAGACAGAGAAATTACCCATTCCAAAGAGACAGAGAAAAGTCCACCCCCGATTTTGTCCCATTCCATAACGAAATGAGAATGAAGACTTGCGCATACACTTACTCTCTAACTCACAAACACACACACACACACAAACATACATACACATTACATGCTCACACAAACGACGAAAAAACTCCACCAACAACCACAACTAATGGAAACATACTCTCTTTTTAGGCTGTTTTTGCTTCACTTATACCAGAGATTACTGATCTCGTTGGTAGGCCCAATGTTTACGCTGGTTGTTATCAGATAAATCCAGTTAAAAAGTACGTTTCCTCAAGCGCGCCCCTTTCACGTGTAGTGGAAAGAAAAAGATGATAGTCCCCCCGAAGTAAACCATCATCAATCCCCCTTCCGCCGCACACTTTCTTTGCGCCTCTCCCAGATACTTGTCCCTATCGAAATTGGGCCCAATCTGTCCCGCGAGCCAAGCTCACCAACGAAAAACCAACAATCACTGGCCAACAATTCCATTAACCACCAAGTCCTTGACCATGGTCCAAAAGTGCCCACTAATCAATAGTTCATGTTTTGTTCCCAACCTCCCACCGCCATCGCCCTGTGCTGAGTCTGTCGCCACTCTGAACTGGTGTGTTTGTTCATCCTCCTTTTGTTCATCTCGTTTGGCTCCGCTTTGGTTCCAGTGTTGAAATATTAGCATCCCCATCTAGCTAATGGATTCCCTCTGTCGGCGCTCGAGCAAATCTGTAAAGGGCAATCCAGGAGGAACCACTTTCTGCCCTTTGGACGAGCTCGGAAGTTCACGAACATCTGCTAGAGGTCGGCTAGAGAGCTGTTGACAAACAAAACAATCCAAAGAGCCTCCTCCGGATTGTTTTGTCTCCAGATCCAAGCTCCATTAGGTGTGGTTATTTTCGTCGTATCGAGTGGAGTGGCACAAGACCAGCCCGGTTTGCACTAGGGGCTCTCTTTTGCGCCCAATTTAGCCCTCTCCTGGCCACAGATGTAACGAGATCCGGCCCACAAAGGCGAGCTCTGTGTGTGGCTTGGCTCTTTTGTTGTGCAGCAGCTTCTGTTGGCCCGGCTGCCACCCAACTCGCACACACTAATTAGTTCTCCCCCGCTCGGCAAGCCTCTTCCAAACTTGACCCTGTGGGCAAATACAAAGAGGAGCAGAGGCCCATAACAACGGCCGCATCCTCGCTTATCCCCAGCTCTCGCCATAGACCACTGGGCTTCGCGTAGGCATCGTATGTCAGCGAGCAGGAAGCGGCCGGCAGGAAAGAGGGTAGGCGAACGCCGATTTAGCTAGCTGGCCGAAGGAGCTCAGTCTGCAGCTTGAAGTGCTCCAAGTGCTTCAAGCCGCGCCAATTGGCCAATTCTAGACTATGCTCGGACGGTACCGGCACGCGTCCGTCAGGCGGACTGCTGTTTGCTCTACTCTTGAATGCCTCCCTCTTCTTTGTTCTCTTGCCGCTCCTTATTCGCAGCTCCTTTAAGCTCTATAGTTGGGCCCCACTCAGACAAATAGAGTCCCCAACTGAACACCTGAACTGGGAGGCCATTATGCTAATTCGTCCATTTGCATCGCCAGCTCACCTCGCCTCTTCCGGCGGTTGTGTTCAATTTCGTATCTCTCTTTCTCACTTGTTTTCCTTTAGATGTAGCCTCTGAGTAGTCCCTCTGAGCTTGGAAGCGTAGAGCTAGCTTCTCGATCGCAATCCAGTAGCAGCGAATTGATTATGTTGTAGAGCTCTGTCAAAGACAACGACACGAAACCATCTGACCAACTTTCAAGCAACTACTTTCGAACGCGCCCAACCAACACACCACCGCACTTTTTCTTCTCCAAAATATCTTTATATACAAATATATATACATATATACACACTTATACACACATTCGCTCAACATCAAACAATTGGCGCGCTCAACTATGCCACCACGCACACTTCCAGGCGGTCTTTGCCTCTTGCATTCCCGAAATTATCGACCTGATAGGAAGTAGACCAAAGTATGGTGGCACCTTCAAGTCTGAACGCAGAAGGTTAGCATTAGTACAATCTAGATAGATACCGGCGGAAGTATTTATCCAAATGGGGCCAATCTGAACCATCTGCTCTCCATTCCCCTATCCTAACTTTCATTTTGATTGGTTGCTCCCCAAGTCTTTCGTTAAAGGTCCCTCGATAGTGGCTAATTAATGCCCTGTGACTCAGTTGTATCTTCCAACAGTTGTATCTGCCACCCGCTCTCCATTTATTCCGGTTTTAGTTCGGGCCCAAAGTTGTCCCTTCTCGCCTGCAACCAAGTCCTGATCACCTGCCTGTTCTGTGGATTGAAGTGAGCCCGTCCTGAGCTTAGGTCCAAATCTATTTGCTTACCTCCAAGCTCCCCCAAGAGGAGAGAGAGCCAGTCTTTGTTCCTCTTGTTGAGCTCGAAAGTGGTGCCCGAAGAAGGAGGTCAATTGGTTAGGTTGTTGTCTTTGTGCGTCCATGCAACGGCCTATTGAATAACGCGCCTCAGACCTCAGGTCGAGGACACCTTGGCCACTGAACAGCAAGAGGCAAAGTTCGTTATCCTCTCGCTTGGAATGAGGGCACTCTAAGTGACAGTAAGTGCTAGTTTTTCTCAGCCAAACAAAGAGAGGCGCGGAGGAGTAAGAGCACAATCTGGCCAAGCAGGAGGTGACTTTTCTCGGAATATATCGCACCAGATTGGCGGCAGAACTCGATCAACACCAGAACCTGAATTTATTCTCCCACCCCACAAACAAACACTTGATTGCCTCCCTCCCAAGTTCAACGGGGGCGCCACAGCTCGATGACAAAACCACCCGCAGCAGTCCAATCGTTTTGAGCTGAACCTTCACCTTCAGTTCTTGCCCCACACGAAACCCATTAAGACATTTTACTTATCATCTAAAGACAAATGCACGCACATACAAACATGATTAATTTAGCCCAGATGGTCGCCACTACCCAACCCGAAACGCCCCCACGCCGCCTCGTTCTACTAAAGTGCATAAAGATACCTAACGACTCTCATGGATCAATTCCAACTTTCGACGCTCATACAGACACATAGTTGTCTGTGGCCATATAACATACGAAAGTGTGAGCCACTTCCTCAAGGATTTCCTCCACGAAGATCGGGAGGATGTGGACGTGGAGGTGGTATTTCTGCATAGAAAGCCGCCCGATCTTGAGCTCGAAGGTCTCATCAAACGCCACTTCACAACTGTGGAATTCTTTCAGGGTTCTGTGATGAATTCAATCGATTTGCAGCGAGTCAAAGTCGAACAGGCTGACGGTGAGTAGAACAATATAATGAGAGTCAGATAGATAACTTTATATCCATAGAACCTCTTGCTAACTGATATCTATCGCTGTTGAAACTTGCAATTCCAAGCTTGCCTTATACTTGCCAACAAGCAATGCGGCGATGGTGATCAAGAGGACGCGGCCAACATAATGCGAGTGATCAGTATCAAAAATTATAGTGAAAAAATCCGTGTTATTGTCCAATTGATGCAGTATCATAATAAGGCCTATCTGTTGAATATTCCCTCTTGGGATTGGAAGCGAGGCGATGATGTTATCTGTGTAAGCGAACTCAAATTGGGTTTCATTGCACAATCTTGTTTAGCGCCCGGTTTCAGTACAATGATGGCCAATTTGTTTGCCATGCGATCCTACAAAACTTCGCCCGACATGCCGGCTTGGCATAATGACTATCTTTGCGGAACTGGTATGGAAATGTACACCGAGTATCTAAGCCATGCCTTCGTGGGGACAACCTTTGCCCAGGCGGCCGAGATTTGTTTCACCAAGTTGAAACTATTGTTACTAGCCATCGAAGTCAGTGATAGTAATGGGGACGGAAGTGCAAATATAGTGATCAACCCGAAGGGCGACCATCGTATCAGGAGCAACACGCAAGGCTTCTTCATGGCCCAATCGGCGGACGAAGTCAAGAGAGCCATCTGGTACTGTCGGTCGTGTCATGATGGAATTGTCGACGAAAAGATGATTAGAAAGTGCAAGTGCAGAAATCGTAAGTAGAGTCCATCTTGGGTGACTGTCTGAAGGTGTAGCCCCAGCAAACTTCTTTTCATAAGCTAAATTGTGTCGGTTGAATCCTAATCTAAGCTCATGTTTGACTAACTGGTTAAAAACTCCATCCTCAATCAGCTGGAGCCATATTCAAAAAAGGAGTCAGAGCCGTCCAAATTGTAAGCAGCGGAACAGGAAGCACATCCACCAACAAATTTCCAAGTAAGTATCACTCTTACCACTAAATCAACATCTGTGCCATGGGAGCAGATGGAAGTATCCCAGGAAACTTCCACTTTGATAACTCGGAAATGAGGAGAATATTTAATTAAAAATAAGCCACTCACACCGTTTGATCCCAACTCTATGCTTACATCTACAGAGTTTCCGGACATCTACGATCAAGACGCCGAGACTGCATACCTCATCCAACAACATCAGCAAAAACAACAGTTAGCTGTCACACCTTCGCAGCAACAAAATCAACAGCAGCAGCAGCAGCAGTACAAGCATCATGCAATTAGTGATGGAGCTGCGCCAGGCAAACAACATTCAGCCCTAGCGGCTGCTTCAAAATCTTCCTATAACAAGGAAAAGATCACTGCCGCTGCTGTGGCCGCAATACCAAAGAACGAAATAATTGTCGACGAGTCCAATTTTAAGCAGGCCAGCGCTCCAAAGGCGCCGAAAAAGTCCAAACAACTCCAACAACAGGAAGCTCCACACTTGGCTTACGAGATCAAGAAACTGATGCCGGCAGCTAGGCCGCCGTCTAGCAACGAAATTGGCGCCGGTGGCTCCTCCTTGGCGGCGCCTCTCAGCGCAACCGCTTTCATAGATACCGAAGACATGGATGTAGACATACCAGAGATGAAATACGACTCCACAGGGATGTTCCATTGGTGTCCAGCCAGACGCTTCGAGGACTGTCTCTTGGATAGGAACCTGGCGGCCATGACTGTTTTCAATGGTCATGTTGTTGTCTGCTTGTTCGCTGACCCAGATTCACCACTGGTCGGTTTACGCAATCTGGTCATGCCACTTAGAGCCTCTAACTTGCATTATCATGAGCTTAAGCCTGTGGTGATTGTGGGCAATTATGATTATGTAAAGAGGGAGTGGAAAATGTTGCAAAATTTGCCCAAAATTAGCGTCCTAAATGGGTCACCATTGTCTCGGGCTGACTTGAGAGCGGTGAATATAAATTTGTGCGATATGTGTGTCATATTGTCTGCCAAAATTCCCTCCTCGGACGACCCTACACTGGCAGATAAAGAGGCAATCTTGGCTAGTCTCAATATCAAGGCAATGACATTCGACGAAATCATCACTGTGGCCCACAACAACCCAAACGAAATTGCCGGCCCCCGAGCCAATGGCGCCCTTGGCAATGGTCTGAACGGTAATCAGATCACAATGGGCCCTGCCGGAATGCAGAATGCTGGCCAATTGCAGTTGCACATGAACAACAGTAATAGCGTTAGTCCGCATCTGGGACAACCTCAACAACTGGCAAACCTCCAGGCCAATAGGGGCACCTTAATGGCGCCAAATCCAGTTCAGAGGCGAGGCTCAGTATACGGTCTTAACGTGCCGTTGATTACTGAATTGGTAAACGATACAAATGTACAGTTTCTCGATCAAGACGACGAGGATGACCCAAACACTGAGCTCTATTTGACGCAACCCTTCGCATGTGGGACAGCCTTTGCAGTGAGTGTGCTTGACTCCCTCATGTCCACCACATATTTCAATGCAAACGCTCTCACACTGATCAGATCCTTGGTGACGGGAGGCGCAACGCCTGAGTTAGAGCTTATTTTGGCCGAGGGAGCGGGTCTAAGAGGTGGATGTGCAACACCGGAAACTCTAGCGATGCGCAATCGTTGCAGAGTTGGACAAATCTCGTTGCTCGATGAACCATTGAACAAATTTGCCCAGGCTGGTCGATATGGGGACTTGTTTGTGGAGGCTTTGCGTTTGTTTGGAATGCTTTGTATCGGGATTTATCGTGTCAAAGATCCCACAGGTACCGAGCCGACCGCTTCAAGCAGACGCTACGTAATCACTAATCCTCCCGGAGACTTCATCTTGATGCAGTCTGATTTGGTGAGTCCACTTCCGGTTTTTTACTCTCTGTGGACCATCATAAGGTTTACGATGAACTGCATAGGCAGATTTACTAACTCTTACTAAACAATTCTCATAATCCATGTAGATTTTTGTTCTTCTACAGTTCGACCCTGGTCTTGAATACCACAATAAATCCAGCAAGGGTCCTGGAAAGACCATTGCCCCCTCCAAGCGGGGCGATAGAACAACTCAGGTGAGTATCTGGTCAAGAAACTGGATCGCTCTCAACCTACTGCTCAAAATCCTTTGCCACTAGATAGCTAACGCATGATTGTTCCCGTTCGCGACCATAGAAACACAACCAAAACAACCAACTAGATCTCGATGGGAACTTAGCATCCACTATGCCCCAGACTTCGTCCTCATCCAGTCGGAGCAAGAGTTCCAAGTCAAACACTCATCATCAACAACAACAACAATCATCACCCCAAACTTCACACACCAAGACTTCACTGATTTTGTCGGCAGCCAAATCAAGCTCGGCCAATCAGGTGGTCTCATCATCAACCACAACCAATGGTCCGTACTCTTTTATTTAAACTCCAAGAAAATCTCGCCATTGAGTGCCAATGTGATAAATAGGATTATCAAAGGACGATAATAATAAAAATAGTCAGCTTATTTAATCCAAAGAAATGTCCTCGTGCAAATAAGTCTTTCTATCATGAGAGTTTTGACTCTCGTATTCCTCAACTATGTCACCCGAACCCTCGACAATCCATTTGTAGGTGAGCAGGCTCTCGATTCCTGCTGGGCCTCTTGCGTGTATCTTTGAGGTGCTTATTCCAACCTCAGCACCTAGTCCATATCGATAGCCGTCAGCAAATCGTGTACTGCAGTTGACGAATACGCTCGCCGAGTCAATTTGTCTCTTGAATTTCATAGCCATCTCATTGCTCTTAGTTACTATTGCATCCGTGTGCCCGCTTCCATATTCGTTGATATGATCTATTGCTTCATCTATGGAGTCGACCAGCTCTATGGAACACTCCAGACTGCCGTACTCGATGCGATAATTCGAAGTGCTCGAATTATAGAATGGTAGCTCTTTAGATAGCCTTGTGCCTATATTGAACTTGACATTGTGTGATTTGAACTCATTGCAAAGTTTCGTAAAGAACTCTGAATGGACTAGAGACTTGTGAACAAGAAGGGTTTCCATTGCGTTGCAGGCAGCTGGATAGTTGCATTTAGAATCTATTGCGATTCGTATGGCCTCCGACGGATCGGCGCTCTCATCAATGTAGACATGGCATATTCCCTCGTCGTGACCTAATACTGGCACCGATTTTGCCTGCTTCTGTATTGAGCTGACTAATTGATTTGAGCCGCGTGGTATGATTAAATCAATATGTTTGCTCATATTAACCAGCTCGCTTACGCGCTCTCTAGTGTCAACCAGCTGTATAGCATCCTCGCAACCATACTTTTTCAAAACGTTCTTGATCAAGCCGTATAAGCAACGATTGGAGTGATAAGCCTCCTTTCCTCCCTTCAGCAACAGACCATTTGCGGTGGCGAGAGAAAGAGAGCTGATTTGTGGCAAACAATCCGGTCGTGATTCGAATATCACAAGTAGAACTCCGATGGGAGAGGTTATCTGACTAAGCTGTAAAGTGTCCGATATTCTTGTACGCTTTATAACCTTATCAACTTGATCTTTGGATTTGGACGCAATTTGTTTCAAGCCCTCACAAACGCTTTCAAGCTTCTCATCACTCAATTTCAAACGGGCCATCAATGCATCTTCAAGGCCCTGTGATCTCGCTTTGGCCAAGTCGAGCTCATTTTCTGACAGTATCATGGACTTATGCAACTGCAATGTCTCCGATACTTCCTCGATGAGTCTTGATCTCAACTCACCTCCAATTGATAGTAGTTTCTTGGAGCCTTCTCGAGCTTTGGAAGCTAGTTCCAAGGATTCGCTTTCATCAGCTTTGTTTGTGAAAAAAGTTCCGACACGCTCCCCGTGAACAACACGCGAAACGATATCCTTCGTGGACCCATTGCATATCACCACCGATGTGCCCCGCTTCAATGCCCACAAAGCAGATCGGACTTTGGATTGCATTCCACCTAGGCCAAGATCGGATTTAGAGCCAAACTCGATCGACTGGAATAAGTCTGGAGTGAATGTGGACGCAAACATGGAGTCTCTCTTATCCGGAGGACCTGTGTAAACTCCATCAACATTGGATAGCATTATCATCAGATCACTCTCTATTTCAACCGACAGTATCGCAGCTAAAGAATCATTATCTTCAACAATGATCTCAGTCATGTCAGCTTGCTTGAGATCCAGAACGCCGTTCGTCATGTTTCCGGTTACTGCAGCTTCAACAGCATCATTGGTGTTCAGTATCGGGACGATATCCAGGCTCAACAAGTCTAGAAGAGTATTGCGCAATTGTTTACGGTTGAATTCGTTCCGTAAGTCTGATTTAGTCACTAAGACCTGGGCCACCTTGCAATCATACTGCTGGAATAAACTTTCGTAAAAGCTCATCAGACAGCTCTGACCGATGGCCGCTGCAGCCCGACTTATGCCGGCTGGCATAATTATACCACCTCCTGTTTGTGATTTCGTTGAGAGTGTCTCGCGGATAGACCTCGATTTTTGGACCTCTTCTCTTATCTTCTTGCGCCCGAAGGAAACAGATCCACTGCTGACCAGCAGCATCTGACGTCCTTGTTCCTGAAGTTGAGCAATCTGTTCTACGATTGAGGCAAGCCTAGGTGCCGATAGGTGGCCTTTGTCATGGGTAATAATTGCACTTCCCACCTTGACAACTATCCTCTTAGCTGCCTGGTTGAGCTTATCGCGACTTTCAACAGCTTGTTTAAAGCTCAAGTGACTATTGTAATAATTTTCATTAGTTTTCTGACTAGGGGCCTTATTTCCATCGCGTAGGACTGAACCAGATGAGGTAAACCTCGCAAAAAGACGAATACCGCAGGGAACAATTAGCTTGTCATAGGTAGTTGTCAGAGAGTTACTGAGTATAGTGGAGTTCATTGTGACATGGTATAAAAATAAGTATGAATGAGTGTACAAAGCATAGATGAATGATCGGTAGATATGCTTTGTTTTGGACCCGCAGTTTTCTCAACTGAAATTCTATTTCAACAGTTACTCCTCCGTGCTCTTGGGAGAAGTTCAATCGTGGTGTACTAATAAAACCTGACAAGTATAATCGAAATGCGAATTGAGAAGGGACAAAAACAATGTTTGACGGTCTGAGTCAAGGCAGCTTACCATGACCAGCACCTCTCTCCACGCCTCGCTGGCCCATCCCACGAACATTAGTCTGCGCTTGCTCCGCTAAACAAGTCTGGACCGTAGCGTCGGATCGGAACCGCTAGCCAGTAAGCTTCAGTACCGCCGGGTACATTAGGTTAAATGGCAGGCATACCCATCATCTTAATACTGATATTAACAATCTCTACTCTCATTCTAATGATAAAATTAGATAGCTCACTTCGTAGATGGAGGGTAGTTGTGCCTACAGTAACTGTTCTCGGAGTTGTGTCTTATTTTTGGAAGAAATCCGATTTGGACATCAGGTTGTATAATTACTTACCTCTGAGAACAACCTCAAGTCTTTGGGGAAGGTTAAGTTCATATGATCTGCCAGTATGGATGAGGTCCAGATTATTCGGACTGTTTTGTAAAACATACGATTGTGACATGAGCGAAGCTCTAGAGAGTGATTACAAAAATTATAAGAACTTCAGAGAATTCTTCAGTAGAAAACTCAAACCCGATTCCAGGCCCATCAGCCAAGAGCCTGGAGTGGTGTCACCAGCTGATGGCTTGATATTACATTTTGGACCAATACAAAACGGACGGGTAGAGCCTGTAAAGGGTCTCAGTTACTCGCTGCGCTCATTCTTAGGTCTTTCAGATGACAACAGTATAAGTTATGACCACGAGAAGAACCAATTGTATGGCTGCATAATCTATTTGGCCCCCGGTGATTATCATCGCTTTCATTCACCAGCTAATTGGTTCGTCACTCATAGGAAGCATTTTCCGGGTAGGCTACTTAGTGTCAAGCCATCCTTCATAAAGAGGCAACCGAAGATATTGCACATAAATGAACGTGTCTCGTATTTTGGTCGCTGGCAGCACGGTTTCTTTTCGATGACAGCTGTTGGGGCGACAAACGTCGGGTCTATCAAAGTTTATTTCGACGAAAATTTGAGAACAAATGAAAGGCTACTCTGGAAGCCTGATTGTTACGAGCATCGGTTCCAGTCGAATATAGAACTACGAGCTGGTCAGGATTTTGGAGAGTTCAATTTTGGTTCAACAATTGTTCTCATATTTGAAGCGCCTAAGGTGGTTAGCGAGTTAGTCAATCAAGAAAAAGTCAAGTTTGGTCAGTTACTCTTCCAGGTCCCTAGTTTCTAAGCCCAAAGAACCCAGTATGTAACTCATTGGTGTGTTTGAGTACACGGGAGCACCCAGTTGCTCCATCTTATTGCTGACTTTGTTCTTGATTCCCCGATTTCTCAATGACGCGTGGACAATCCAGAGAAGTACTGGCACCAAGATAACGAGTGCGAAGAATAGGATCGACCTGAAGTTTAGATATAGCGCAAGAAGACCAATTGCTCCTGCCCCGTAAATGGCCAATGGATACTCAGTTCGTATCCTTGTAACTGCTGGGTGCTGAATTGTATCTGCCGCGAACAAAGCCATTGCCACAGTGGTCGTAATGCCTATCGCTCCCGCTAACAAACGGCCTAAGCTAAAAAGTCTGTTGACCAGTCGGCGAGACAGTTGGAAAAGTTTATTTTGTTAATGTTGTATTGATGAAAGATTATAGTTAGAGAAGACAAGGATTCGCCCAAATCAACTTACGATGCCAACAAGAAAATTACCGTTGATACGGCAAAATAATTAGTCTGGTAATATAGCAGATTTGATGTCACTCTGTTGTTGAGACGCTTCAAATCGCTGAAAGCTGGCTCTGAGTACTTTTTCGTGTCCAGAAGGAAATCGTTCAACGATCTCACAGGAGCCAGTTTCATCTTCTCTGATTTTGCTGTTGCTGATGACATCTTTAAAGGTTATAACTTATAGAATTGTGAATTTAAATTGTCTTTCTAGACTTAAAATTGAAGGGCATATAGATATTTTTGTAATGGCCCACGTTCCCAGATACAGTGCGTCTTAAAATACCAAGGCTGCTTTTGCCTATCCCGAAGCATCGCAACGTAATCGCGCTGATTGCTGTTGGTTTGCGAAGACCGCTCACTGCATGGCACAAGCTTCTGGCAATTGTGAACGGGAAGCGTGCGCTGCATTGTGGCTTCTATTCCGACTCACGTGGAACGCAAACGATTTGAATTTGATCGAAATGGTCGTGTGTCAATCGTCGACCGAAACATTTCCAAAATAAATCCGAGTTATTCCATGATAGAAACTCCAACTCGGTTGAATAACAATGCAAGCTGACAAGGACCCCCCAGGCAATGCTGATGCCGGCGATGCCAAAGAGAAGTCAGCCAAAGCCAAGGCCAAAGAAGAGGAAAAGAGGCTCAAGTTGGAGAAATTTAAGCTGAAACAGGCAAAGAAGGCTCAAACTGCGTCCTCGGTCAAAGAGAAAGACAAGGAGTCCAAGGTGGAAAAGCTCACCAAATTGACGGATCAACTGGTCTTAGAGGATGTACCTGATGGACAGAAGAAAAATATCAATAGTGAACTAGCAAACAGTTATGTGCCTCGTCAAGTTGAACACTCCTGGTATTCTTATTGGGAAAGGTCCGGTTTTTTCAAACCAGAGTACAATCAGAATGAATCAAAACTAGAAGATAATACTGCGAAAGAACCAAAGGGTAACTTTGTTATGGTTATACCCCCACCAAATGTCACCGGCACATTACACATTGGCCATGCTTTGACTTGTGCTATACAAGATTGCTTAGTCAGATGGAACCGCATGAGAGGTCTCCGGACCCTTTGGGTGCCAGGCTCTGATCATGCCGGTATTGCGACCCAAGTTGTTGTTGAAAAGAAGGTTCAGCGAGAGCAGAACAGAACTCGTCATGAGCTTGGTCGCGAAAAATTCATTGAAGAGGTTTGGAAATGGAAAAACGAAAAAGGTAACTTCATCTATGATCAACTCAGACGTTTAGGTTGCTCACTCGATTGGGATAGGACTGTCTTCACCCTAGACCCCATAATGGTTCACGCCGTAAACGAAGCTTTCAAAAGGTTGTACAAGTCAGGACATATCACAAGGAACAAACGTCTGGTGAACTGGTCCTGCAGATTGAAATCCGCCATTTCCGATATCGAAGTTGACCATGAAGAGCTGACTGGCCGTAAGACTTTGCAGGTTCCCGGATATGATAAGAGAATAGAGTTTGGAATCATCGAGACATTCGCCTATGAGATCTTCAACGACGATCAAACATCCACGACTGACAGAATATGGGTTTCCACGACTCGTCTCGAAACTATGCTTGGCGACACAGCTGTTGCAGTGCATCCTAGCGACGAGAGGTATAAGCATCTGATTGGTCGCCATATCAGGCATCCATTTTGTAGCCGTGTACTAAGAATCATTGGCGACGAGAAAGTGGAGAAGGAGTTCGGAACAGGCGCTGTCAAAATAACACCAGCTCATGATTTTGAAGACTACGAGAAAGGCTTGCGACATAGTTTGGAAGTTATTGATATTTTCACAGACGATGGAAACATAGTGGACGGTTATGGAAAGTTCAGTGGTATGAAGAGATTCGATGCGAGATTTGCTATTAGAGAGGAATTGAAAACACTCGGTCTGATCGTTGAGGATAGTCCAAAGAGTAACCCAATGAAAGTGCCTATTTGTAGCCGATCCAAGGATATTGTTGAACCTAGAGTCAAAGAGCAGTGGTTCATGGACTGTGAGGAGTTTGCCAGGAGAGGATTAGAATTGAGCGAAAAAGGGGATCTTAAAATCCCGAAATCACACATGGGCCGATGGAGACGTTGGATGGATCCCGAGTCCATCAAGAAACACCCATGGTGTATCTCGCGTCAGTTGTGGTGGGGACATCGTATACCAGTTTACAAGGCCTCATTGACCGGCAAGGAGGGATTCTGTTGGGTTGCAGGTGTTGACTTGCAGGACGCTATGCAAGAGGCAAAGGAAGCGCTGAAAGTGGATGACGAAACGAAGATCAAGTTGGTACAAGATGATGACGTGCTGGATACCTGGTTTTCCTCAGGTCTCTTTCCCTTTGCTGTATTCGGCTGGCCCGATGCCTCAAGTTCAGATCTGAAGGCATTCTACCCGACCAGTCTACTCGAAACGGGTGAGGATATTTTATTCTTTTGGGTTGCTCGCATGGTGATGTTCGGCCTCGCGTTGACGAAACAGCTCCCCTTCGGAGAGGTCTACCTACATTCTATTGTCCGTGATGCTGAGGGTAGAAAGATGAGCAAATCTTTAGGCAATGTGATCGATCCATTGGATGTCATCTCTGGTATCACTCTGGGTGAGCTGAACTCAAAACTGGCCGACTCCAATCTCGATCCCAAAGAGTTCGAGCGAGCTTTACAAGGACAGAAGAAGCTTTTCCCTCAGGGGATACCAGAGTGTGGAACTGATGCATTGCGCTTCAAACTCTGCGAATATTGCACCGGTGCCGGTGATATACATCTCAGAATCGACCAGTTAGTAGGAGACCGACTTCTTTGCAACAAGATATGGCAAGCTTGCAAGTTCGCCTTCATAACTCTAGGTGACGAATATAGGTTCTCGTATGAAAAATTGAATACCTCAGAACGATCATCGGAAGATACTGAGATATTGACCAAATTGGTGTATGCCACTAAAGAATCTAATGAAGCCTTCGCCTCATACAACTTCAGGCGTGCAACAGTTGCATGTAGGACTTTTTGGCGAGAGGAGTTGTGCTCTACATACATAGAGTACATTAAGGGACTCAAAAAGGATAACAAACTGAATGACGTCTCGAAGCAGACACTTCTGATCTGTTTGGATGTAGGACTGAGGCTACTTCACCCACTCATGCCATATATTACAGAGGAATTATATCAGAGATTGGTGGCCAAATTCTCCGACGACAGAAGGTTGCCAAGTATTTGTATTGCTGAATACCCGGCAGCAGATTGTTTGAGTGCAAAACTGGCTATGTGATTATCATAATTGGACCCATTAAGAGTATCTGAGTTTATTTACATGTCTATGTCGAAATGCTCATGTGAGAACTAGTAGTCCTTCATGCGATTGTCTCGATTGAGTTAAATTATTTCTGGAAGAGTCTGCAATAGATGGCATAACTTCCGTCCTTTTCGCGATAAGGCAAGGATAGGTCTTCGTCTTCGATCTCCTCGGCTTCATTCTCATTTGTAAAAAAGAAGCGGAACGTGCCCTTGATCGGAAGTTTGCTCTTCACCTCACGTAGAGTGTTT
>Ga0058701_10000420_pt1 | contig 29864 bp, 17 predicted proteins | sample AgamicOrMae_FD_97039 | JGI IMG/M metagenome (GOLD analysis project Ga0058701, IMG submission 97039) | Agave microbial communities from Guanajuato, Mexico - Or.Ma.e | ecosystem: Host-associated > Plants > Phyllosphere > Phylloplane/Leaf | place: Guanajuato, Mexico | collected 2012-06-04 | reverse complement strand
TTGTTGTTGTTGTTGTTGTTGCTGTTCTTGCTTCTGCTGCTCCTTCGTGCTGTAATTTCCACCAGCGCCACTACTACTAAGCCCCTCGTTTAGTAGATTCGCCCTGATATAATCGGCCAACGAGTCGCGAAACTGTCTCGCGCATAGCTCGCTAGCTTGCCCAACGGCTGGAATTAGGCCCAACCAAAGGTCTTGGGCGTATTCTTCTTTGGCCAATAATTGGACAAAGATAACGGTTGAATCGTCGCGCCAAATGAATTGTTCGCCAACTTGATACTTTTCAAATAGGTCACAAATTTCATCATAATGAGGAACCATATTTCTCAACGCCTTATCCTCGCCCATTGAAAGTGAGCTAATAAATCGATAGAAACTAACTGCGGCCAATTCGCGCGCCGAATCGTTGTATGAGAGGCACTGTTGTAACATCTTCGAGGCAATCCTTTGCAATAGTTTGTTCTCATATAAAATGGGATAGCTCATATTGATTGAAATCAAATAGTTGCACAACTCTTGCAATGCTCCAATTGCTGCCCTTCTCACTACCACACCAATATCGCCTCTTTTATCGAAAGTATAATCTTCCGTCTTACGAACTAGCGCCTCTAAGCCGCTTCGGAGCCAGTGGGTGGATATAATCAGCCTGCCTTTATCCAATAATCTGGTAAAATTTACAAAGGCTGCACAACATTCGGCCATCGCTTGAGCGAACACTAAATCACCGTTAGATCTATCGCGAGTTTCCCTAGCAAGGTAGCTAGTTAATGACATGAGTATTATGTCAGGCGTTTCGGAATCCAATTTGATCTCGCCACCTGTTCTAAGTAATTGCATTTGCTTTTGCTTTTGCTTGTGCTCTTGTTCCTTCTCCTCCTGCTCCTGCTCCTTCTCCTGCTGCTGCTGCTGCTGCTGATTCTGCTTTTGAACAGCTTCCTCTCTTCGCTCCAGTCCCACTTCTTCTTCTTCGCCTTCTTGCACAATTTTTTCCTCCCCAAACCGCTGGCGAGCTGGCGCGTCCACTGATGGAGTCTCATCCACCGAGCTCGCCAGTTTGGGGCCCGCCTCCACTTGGGCTGTCGATGATGATGATGATGATGATGGTGGCGGTGGGGCGGCCTCTTGCGGCGTGCCTGCTGTCTCGGTGGCGCCGCTGTGGAGCCCCTGGCTCTGCTGGTCGCGCGCTGATTGCAAATTGGGCCCGCCCTTGTGGAGGGGCGGTGTCGGCGAGCTCGATTGATCTAGTGGGCGGGCCGATGCGACACGAGTGGCAGCGGCGGCCAACTCGCTGGGGCTACTCGTTCCGCCAGCTCCACCACTGTGGACAAATAGAGGCGCCAGATCGCTTCCAGCTAATGTAAGGCCCAGCTTCGATAAACATCTCAATGCTCCACATCGAGTCGATTCGTTCGGGCTCAATAGGCTTCTGTTTGCTATAGTCAATAGGCGGTCCTGGCAGGTTTTGTTGTGCTTGTAGTGGAATCTGTACAAAGATAAATAGGAATCAGAGGCCAGGGCTCTCAGTTCGGCGTTGTCGCTATCAAGTGCCTGAAAGACAATCTGTTCCCAAAGTATGAGCGGGGTCTTTGGTGATTCGGAATCGTAGTCGAATTTGGCCAATTCAGAGGCAGAGATCAACAAACAGATGGCCTCAAGGAAGTTGCCAGCTTGTTGCTTGATCTTAAGCTGTTTTGAACAGTATTCGTGCACCTTTCCAACAAATTGCCTAGTTTGATCGCTAAATTTAAAACCCAAGGGAACCAAACTCTTGATAACCTGGGCCAAGCCTAAGAGACAGCCATGCTTCAGATTGTTGTCCGTTGTTTGTTCCATTAATTTGCTAGTCTCTTTTCCACCACCACTCTCGAGCAGCTCAAACAATTGGCCAAGAACCCTTTTTTCGATGAATTCCTCACTCGGATAGAGCATCAATGAGCCCAGAGAATCGCTGGCCAAACGGCGTATTTGTACATCCCAATGGGGGAGCTTTTTAACCAACAAATGCTCTATAAACTGCTCATAGTATTTTGGACCTCCAATGCGAGCCACACGAGAGGCCAACTCCAAGTAGGCAAATTGGCGTATTCCAACGTTCTGATAATCAACATTAGACAAAAGGCCCAATGCCTCCTGGTCAAAGGCTCCCTGGCGTCCAATTAATTCCTGGAAGGTTGCCGAGGCCGCGCGACGGCATTGGAGCTCGCGATCAAATACAATGGTGCACATAAGATTGATTGACAACTTACTAACATAGGGCCCTAGGTGATGATCATCATAGGTCCGAGCCATGGCCCAGATAACATAACATGCAGCCTCGCGCACATGGGCACCAACGGCAAAGGAACCCTTAATTTTGTCATAAACAATAGCCTCCTGGATTACATTTATAACTAAGTTCAATTTTTCCACCAAGACTAATCCCTGACGGGACATCTCGGCCAACGTCAGACAGCCCCCATGCCAGGCAAACTCATTGCTCGCTTCTGCATCAAAGAAATTGCCCAATACCATGTCTATAACATCTCCAGCCCTGCGCCTATCTAGACGACTAGCGACACGGGCAATCCCTTTGGCAGCCGACCAGCGGATTTTCGTCTGTCCATTTTGGGCGGCCACAAAGAGCGTGCTCAAGATTGATTCAAGCCAATCAGTTGAAATGTTTTCCAACTTGAATTCTTCCTCCTCAACTTCGGCCTCTTTTTCTGCCGACTCGTCCATCAAAATGTCCGCATCTCTATCAATCACTCGCTTATCGCTTTTGGGCTCGCTGGCTGGAGGCGATCTTGACGCGCTCTGGCTTTCGGAGGCGTCCAGTTTTTGTTGTTGTTGTTGTTGTTTCTGATGATCCTGCTGCTGTCCAATTGCTCCAAGGATTCTGGCCCCACGCTTGGCGCGCCATGAAGCCACCCGCTTAGGTAGTAAAGCCAATCCAAGACGTTGCACCAACTTCACCAATAGATGGCTCATCAATTCTCCATTCACCTTTTCGATATTCAAATGACCAATTGTAGACAAGAGTGCACCTGATCGTCGTTGAAGCTCTGGACGTGGCAAGAATTTGTACATATAAGCCAATGTTCGTAGTTCACCGATCAACCTAATACTATTGAGCTGGCTTGCGTTCAAATTTTTAATACTAGGATGGCAACCATCAAGCATCGTCCTCAATTGACCAAGTGACTGCGAAAAGAACTCGTTCAATAGTTTCTCTTCAGCCAATAAGTCTGGACGGGAAAAGAACTTGGCTAAACAATAAGCGGTCACATGCTGACAAGAGTCATGACTCGATAGGCTTGTTTGGAGGCAGTTAAAGACACGCCTGCTCATGCTATCCTGAGTCTGTTCTTGGGAACCGGCGTCAAATTTTCTCAAATCAAATGGGGTCATTATAACTATTGACAGCCAAACAGTGAGCACAAATCTAGTCTGCCAGTGCTGCTTATTATCAGGGCTTTCCTTTTCTAAAAGCTTTACAATTAGGGGCAAGTTTTCGGCCTCATGTGGGAAACGTTTTCCCACAGACTTAAAGCCGACAACCTTGACGAGCTGATATAAATACTTGAATTTGGCATGATACCTCACTAAAGATTCCTTATCCTCCTCCTGTGGAGTTTTGAGATTGCTGGTGAGTCGACGTATGAGGTCTGGAAGATAAGGCTCAAGTAACTCCGGTTGTTCCTGGTACTTGTCAACCAAAGTCTTGAACGTCTCAACAAGTTTCTCCGCCCTATCATCGTGGATCTCTTTCTCCAAATCATCGATCAAGCTTATACACTGATCATTGTCACAGAATTTCTCCAGGTTCTTTGTGCAGCTGCCCATGTTGATATCGTGTAGACAGAATTGCGAGGATTCAGCACTAATCAATCCCCGAGGATTTAACGTGCCACGCAGTACCTATCAATGACGGACTGTTGCTTGCCACTATCTCATGAAAGACTTTTTCAGTTCAGGCAGACGACACGAAGGATAATAAGAGCCAAAAGACAGTCTCTGAGATCATAGGGTTGTTCGATCGAATGGAATTGAGGTTCGGTAATTTTTTCCCCCATAAAAGTTGTTGTTTTAAAAGCCAAGACTAACAATCTAAACCCGTGCATGAAGTCTTACGTTTAGTGAAAGCAGCTGATCCCGGTGGTCAGTGTGGATGCGACAGCACGTAGAGGAACCAACGAATAGCGCAATGAATAATATACGCACTTCCCTCCTCACATGTATTCAAAAGGAACTTCGGGGTGCGGAGAACCTGAGAATTTATCCTGCACTTGTTACCCTTGAGGGTGTAAAATTTCGACTTCCAAGCCTGTGGTCATGACCAGGGATGAAAAAATACAGTCAATGGCAGCTTTAGCACAAAGTATGCAGCAAGAGCAGCAACAAATTTGCAGGATGGATAATGAAAATCAGCTTAACGATGGTGAGCGACAAGCCATAGAACTTTTGAATTGGAGCGATGGAATTGGAACTCTCGAAGGCTGTGATCTACGATTCAAAATCAATCAACTTGGCTGTCTCGAGCTACTAGACTCTGATGATGAATCACAAGAGATACAACAGAAATATGCACAGCAATTGCAACAACAGCAACAGCAAGCACAGCAACAACAGCGCCAGCAGCAACAAAGGTTCCAAAAGAGTGATAACGGCAATAGTAATCACAATATTAGTAACATTAACAAACGTAAGACATCAGCAACCAAGATAAAGCATATACAACCTGGAGTATCACTCCTAAGAGATGGGCCCCTCGGCCACAAGCGTGCCAAGTCATCTTTGCAGATGCCTTCATCAAGAGAACTTCATCAAAGAGAGATCAGCAATGCCCTTCTACTCGAGAAACTAATTGCTAGAGAACGATTAAGTGAGATCAAGACAAACCTGCATAAGTGGACTGTACTCGATGTGAAATCTTTTATTGACACCATTCCTGGTTGTTCCGGCTTGGGAAGATTGTTTGAATCACAACAAATATGTGGGGAATCATTGACATATTTGGATCAGAAGGATTTGCTTGAAATCATCAAGATAAAACTAGGTCCAGCTATTAAGATTCACAATATTATATCGATATTAAAATCTTGATCTGAGAGAACTGAAATACTCTTTCTCAAGTTCGGCGGTCGATTTGTAGCGTTGGGAATCGCGTGGTCTGGGGCGGGTAAAATTGTTCGTCACGATCTTTCGAGGCTTCATGTCGGACCTGAGTTTCAGGTCCGGTCTCAATTTTACGTTCGATCTCATTTTGAGTTCCAATCTTGGTTTTATTTCGGACCTAGGTCGTACGGCGGCCCTTGGTCTCACAACCGGGCCTGGTGTCTTAATGAGCTTCTTGATAGAGCTCTTCTTCTTGTTCGACGGTATTGGTTTTTGCTCCTGAGGCTCTGGTGAGGCGTTAGGAGTCCTGAAAGAGTTTTCGACATCCGGGCTTCTGGGGGCAGATAGTTTACCGGAGATGTTTCCAAGGGATAGTTTTGGGTCCAATGAGTCTCTGTCGAAGATATCCCCCTCGTGCCTGACAAATGTATCGTTAGATCTTAGCGATGTGTCACTAGAATTCAGCTTTTTGGCCTTCTTGCGACTCCTCAACTTTTTGCTCGATGATCCAACTTCCTTGTAGGGTTTTCCACCGGACATGATCGAGGTTCTAGCGGCGGTTACGCGTAGTCGGAGCCTCATCCTTGGTGATGGGCATTTTTCCATGCTCTTGTCATCTTCACCATTGAGATTTTCCTGGTCTTGTTGCATTTTGGACGGATTAAAATCTTTACAAAGGGAAATATTGTTATGAGCGCGGATTGAGGACAACCGTTGCGAACCAGCGGCCGTTGGTTGACCAGAGCGACATGCACACGACGAGAGGCCGCCGTTGTCGGTGAAGAAGAGGCGGCGAGCATGTTCGCAAAAAAATAATCACGCGCGTGGATGCAAAATCAATTTGAGTGGCCTCCAAGTCAGTGCCAATGTTTGCAGAATTTAAGTCAGTCTGTTTTGCTCATATCTTAACTTTGATATCCCGGTAGTTGAACGTAAATCAAGATGTCCGATCGGAGGTCTAGAACTAGAGTAGAGCTGGAGCGTAAGAGGATCCTGCTCGCTCAGATGAGAGAGGAAAAAGAAAGAAGATCTAGATTATTACAGGATGAGAATGTCAGATCTTTCAGATTTGAGGAAGCTAGACTCGAGGACGCAGATGATGTGTTGAACGCCCTCGGTTATCCCATCCCTCGAGTATCAACGGCTCCCTCAGATGTCTCCTCTCTTGATCAGTCTGGTTCGAGACTACAAGCACAATCTCCCGATGTCGGTAGTTCCTCATCACAACAAGCAATATCGTCACTGCAACAAATAACCTCTAGTGCTAGTCTCAAAGATAATCTGACGCCGCAGAGTCAAGCGAACGTCAAACCTGATATACCTCTACAGGTTGTACATGTGAATCAAATCAATATCCCTCCAAAGGAACGTGTCTATTACACTAAATCGACCCAAACTCCAGTGCCAGCCTCAATTTCGTCCCAAGATGATCAGTCCGCCCAAGGCGCCGATGCACCCCAACAGAAGTCGTATTATGGTAAGCAATCGTCATCTATTCCGCCCACACTCCACAATGCCACTGGACAACAACCACCTCAAAGCCCGTCCGTTAGTTTGACCAGTAATAATACTCAAGTAGCAGGTGTCAATCAGCTCACCTTAGAATGGGATGATGAGTTTCCAGGTATGTTCAGATTAGATTAGTTTATCCATTCGTTTGTCCGTCGAGAGTAATCAAAATTCCCTTAGAGTGACAGACATGAATCTTAGTTCAGGGTGGTAGTAGGAGTGATGAGAGAAAAAAATTTTTAGTTAGAGAATTTAGGTTATTAATTTTTAGTTTATTCCCCCTTTAATCCAATTATCACCCAATCAAACTTACGATCTCGTTAGTAAACTAACAAGCTAAATAATACACAAGATTATGGCTAACTATAGGAGCACATGAATTGATTGTTGTTCAGTCGATATGAAGTTTCATCCAGAGTTTCGAACGGATCTATTTATCTACCACTACAATAATGAAACTTAAAATTTTGAGGTAAACTAATAACTGAATCTTTTCTTAACTTCTAAACTCAAAATCACAGTTTTGACTTATCAAGATGATGAAGACGAGGCGTCATCCGATTTTACTAATGTTCCGTCCGATCGCCATAGCAAGTCCACATCTACTGGACCTGGTCCTCAGAATGGATTGCCACAGGTCGAAATGGTCAAGCCGGCGGTTAACGCATATGATGCGGATTTCAATGGGCAGAGAGTTCCATCGCAAATCAAGGAGATACGAGAGATTAGTGAGGAGGAACGTAAGCAAATTGAGCTCCGAGAAGATTATCAATTGTTTGTAGACAAGGCCACCAAGATATTAGAGAGGGCGTTGCATCAGAACGAAAGTCCTGAAATTTTCATACAATACTTTCCTGACGGAGGCAAAGACGCTCTAGATAGTGATAGAAAGAGCGGAAACAAGCTCAGTCTAAATACTATATTGGTAGATGATAAGCGTTCTAAGAACAGATGCGTTACCGGCTTCGATTGGTCGGCCCAATATCCTGAGCTGTTGTTGGCCTCATACTTCACCAATGAATCGGCACCATCAGAGCCTGATGGCACACTTTTAGTCTGGAACATGAAGTTCAAGAATACCTCACCGGAGTATGTCTTCCACTGTCAATCTCCAGTCATGTCATGCTGTTTTGCCAAATTTCACCCTAGTCTGATCGTCGGAGGGACATACTCAGGTCAAATCGTGCTATGGGATATGAGAGTGAATAAGAAAACACCTGTCCAAAGGAGCCCACTCACAGCTGCTGCCCATACACATCCGGTATACTGTTCTAAGGTAGTGGGAACCCAAAACGCTCACAACCTAATCAGTATATCGACGGATGGTAAATTATGCTCATGGAGTCTCGACATGTTGTCTTCCCCTCAAGAGACTATCGAACTAATTCAGCAGAAACAAACGCGGTCAGTAGCTGTGACTTGCATGTCGTTTCATCCAAGCGATTATAACAACTTTCTAGTCGGCAGTGAGGAGGGAACCATCTACTCGGCTTGTAGGCATGGTTCGAAGACAGGCATATTGAGCAGTTTCGAAGGCCATCAGGGTCTGGTCACTAATGTAGACTATAGACCCACAGAATCCCGGCAAACTGGCTACTCTCACCTATTCCTAACTTCATCGATTGATTGGACGGTGAAGTTATGGGATACGAAAGAAACTGAGCCAATACACACGTTTGAGAGCAATGGCGACTACATCTATGACGTTCGATGGTCACCTAACAATCCTGCTCTATTTGCGACTGCCGATGGCGACGGCCGTGTGGATGTATGGAATTTGGCTAATGATTCCGAGTTACCAACTGCCTCTACGCACGTTGAACCCGTGATGATGAGTGATTCATCAAAGGCTATGCAACCCTCATTGAACAAGCTAATCTGGACACCTAGTGGCAATCAAGTTGTCGTTGGAGACGACGTAGGTCGCATCCACATTTACGACATAGGAGAAGTGGGAGATTTAAACTCTTCGATCACCCATCAGGAGGATAAATGGAAATTGGGTGAACATATATCATGAGACGGAATCTGAATTAGTCAGTCAGTTATCTTCTCACCAGCAATATGGATAAGAAACACTATCGTGGTGAAACTAAATTCATGCACGTTTACCATTAGTTATGTACATGTACACACCTGGGAAATAGAAGTTGGCACAAGTGAGCAGGGCAAAATTCGTTATCTATTCGTTCATTTCTTTTGTTGGTTGATGAACTCATCCTATTGGAGTTGCGGGAATCTATCTGCTCTGTCGGTTCAGTTGAATACCATAAAAAGGACGAGGCTAACTGAAATGAGTTCTCTTGGCTCTGGGCTCATTTTTACACAAATTTCAACAAGTCGAATAGCTTCTTCGCGTCACTTTCCTCTTTCACCTTGACGAAGTAGAATTTTGTTTCACCGTTGGTGCCAGGTATGAGCATCTGGACAGTTTTAGAAATATGCTTCACAGGTATTTGGGGAGTGATCACTTCATTCATGGAGACTTTTCTCAAGTCAGGATCTTGTCTAAAAACTACTTGCAATTTATCGTTCGCGTCCATGGATTTGACAAACAGCACACCGAAGCCTAGTAAGTTTATGGAGGCAGTTCCATCGGCCATCTTTCCCCGTTCATAGAGTTTGCAACGCACCTGAAATTTAGCATCGGGCTCCTCGTACTTCTCCACGTTTGGCTGAGGCGGTGTTGATTCCTCGCCATCGTCACCCTCCGCCGCCGCCGCCGTCGTGTCTGCCGGCAATGGAGCAGTTTGTTCACCCAGTGGTTTGCTCTGGAAGGGTAGAGTGGAGGAGGCCCCAAAGGAGAAAGTGCTGGTGTTATTGGTTGTCTGACTATTGGCCAAACTAAAGCTGAAGAATGATGCCGGGTTGGTTGATTGTGGCAATGAGGAACCAAATAGGGTTTTAGGTTGTTCTGTTGTTGAGGTTGTTGTAGTTGTTGCTGTTGCTAATGTTCCTATTGTTGGTGCTGCTGGTGTTGTAGTTGTTGGTGTTGTTGTTGTTAGGAAGTTATTTTGTGCAGGTGTTGATTTGTATTTATCATCAATCTCATTGAATTGTTTCACGTAATCCTTTAGAGTGGGAGACAGATCGAAATAGGGCGACTTCTTGATAGTAGTGTCGACAAATTTAATAAATTCCTCATTGAGCTTCTTGAGCTCGCCGTAGAACTTGGGGTCCCGAGCCATGTTGACAGAGTGGCCTGGGTGGAAGGGTACAAGGTTGATTATGTGTTAGCTTAGGAAGCTAGAAGCTGATGGCTTTCAATGTAATGGCACCAGATAGGATAGCGGACTTTGTTTTCCACGTGCACTGCTGCTTCAGGTTGGGCCGCAGTTTTCGCCTGTGCGCACGTGGGCAGCTTGCTGGATCCCAAAGACAAGCCGCTCTTCACGCGCTTTTTTGGCCGCCCATTTTGCAGGCCTCGCTCGCAGGTGAAGAGCTTAGAGCCGTCCGATAAAGTGCTCAGATGAGGACCATCTTTGCACAATATATCCCGCTCGCTCGTCGCAGGACCACCCAGCCAGGAAATGGACGGCCTCGGCGTAACAATGGGCCACGATTAGGCCGCTGGCAGACGTGCGGCATTTGGCGCCAAGAGATGGGCGGCCGTCTCCTTGGGACAAAGGCGCCCAAAAGGGTAAGCCTTTGGCGAGACGAATGGAGATTGTGTGCCGCATGGAGCTGGTGGCGCATTCTAGTCTGTCCTCGCTTATCAGTGGCGAGCAGCAAAGAGTGGACACAAACAAAGGAAGTGGAGGGAGACTGTGAGGCGAGCTTTTAGTGAAAGCTTTTTCCCATTCTGCATGGGCAGCCAACGATGCACACCGAGCAACGCCCATTGCTCGCCAACTGCCCTCAAAGAGAGACGGACAGTGAGAGAGAAAAGCTCACGCTGACCAGCAGACAGTGACTATCTTGATGTCCGAGAAACGAGTGGCGGCCAGTTCGCCAGCGAGCCAACTCTTCTTACTCCTTTTTCTTCGCCTTTTCCTTAAATTGGTATATGCGAAGAAAATGAGCGCATTTTTTATTTCCCTTCAACCAAGGAAGACGCGCTAGTGAATTTGATAATCGTGACGTAAGGAGACGCTGTGGCTAGCTGGCTGGCTGGCTTGCCAAGCAAGCCGGACAGCAGAGGAGCACTTCCTTTTCGGCTTGGAGCGTGGCCGTTTCGAGCAGACTGCGTTGGGCGGCGCTCGATTGGACGTTGAGCGAGCGTTCGGCTGGGTGGCGAGCGAGGAGAGAAGAGAAGAGAAGAGAAGAGGAGAGAAGAGATGAGAGTGGAGCAGAGAGGCAAAGAAGCCGGACTCTTGGAGGAAGAGGCCAGAAAAAGCTCGGCTGGTGAATATTCAAAGTTGTTTGTGTGTGCGATTTTGATCGCTCTCGGCGGATCTCTAGGCTAGGCCTTTGAGAGTGTGTGAGGGCGATTACTCTTGTTGTGTGTCAGAGCTTTGCGGCTTTTTCGGCCAGTTGATTGATTATGGTCAGTGTCGAATGGAGCGCATCAGATCGGGTGGCTCCAGTTGAGCCGGCTGGCCCGGTGGCCCAGTGGCTGCCTTTGGTGTGAGCTGGGCTTGTTTTTGTTGTGATGCGCATCCTGCAGGTTAGGGAAGAGCGCACAGAAGGCCGCTTTTTGTGTGCGACGCGCACAAACTGCAGTTTGTGCCAATGGGCGGCCAAACAATGGCGGCCAGTCCGAAGTAGCTAGTCTCCACTATGTACAGTCTCTCATTGACTCTTTCTCTTCTCTTCGCCCAACCTGAACAACTGAAACCGAAACTCAAGCCCACTTTCTTTTCTCTTTGCTCCCTTTCTTCCTTCTCCTCCAAAAGAAGCCCACCAACAAGCAGCCCTTTTTGCCCCCGCTGGCTCCATTTTTCAGCTCCTCTGCCCAGAAAGCTCAAACACAGCGGCCCACAACAAAACGCCGCAACATCTCCTTGCTTATTATTATCATTACTATTACTCAGTCAGTCTCTGTGTGTATCTCTTTCTCTTTCTCGTTTCTCTTTCTGTGTCTCTCTCTGAGCACCTGTTGCGTTGCATTGAGCCGCAGTTGCGTTGGAGGGCAGAAATTTGCATCAGTCTCTGAAATTTGCCCTCCGATCGAGCGGCTCCCTCGGGTGGTTTCGCAACGGGCGGCAATCGACAGGTCCTTTTATTTGCCACTCTCGCTGGCCCTTAGCCTCTGCTTGCATGGCAGAGTGTTGCCAGTTGAGAGTGAGAGAGTCTCACGCGGCTTCTGTGGAGCGGCCAAATTAGGCCAACTTTGCCCCTCATCAGCAGCAGCAGAGAGAGTCCCACTGGGCTCGAAAGTGGAGCCTCCACTGTCACCTGGCTTTGCTCTCTGCTCTCTGCTTTCTGCTGGCCGCCAGTGGATGGGATCACTCCATTGGGCTAATTATCTGGCCAGAGAGAAGCAACACACCAGCGTCCAATCAATCGGGCGGCCAGATGAACTTGTTTGTCCCGTTCGGAAGCGAGCAACTTTTTCGAGGGGCGTCTCTCTCTCTCTCTGCGTGCAAATCTGCATCCAAATCTGCATCTGCTCGCAGTTCGTGTTCTCTTGGCCCAGCAGCAAGTGTTCGTCTCTCTCTCTCTCTCTGGCACTCTGCTGGCCTCGAGGCTTGGCCGTGGGCTGCCTGTGCTTGAGAGAGCGGCCACTCTCCCAAGAGAGAGAGAGAGACAAGCTGCCGCCGCCAATTGAGCTGTGCACGCCACTTGGACGAGACGCCAACATTAGTCCATCCACCATGCAACGCTCGCTTGCCTTTTGGCTTTCGGCGATAGATAAAAATAAATATAAGAAAAATAAAAAATAAAAATCCCAACCAGCAAATGGAGGGATTTTTAGCTGGATTGAGCTTAGTGCTCCTAAGAGTAGCTCGCTCCTAAGCTGAATGGCTGACCGTCGGAGCATTAAATCAACTCGCTGGCCGATCTGTTTATTTCGTATTAATTTCCCCTCCTCTTCTCGCAAGATCGTCGTCTGAATTACAAACGCCAAGCAGCGAGGAGACAAGAGAGAGAGCCTGTCTGGAGGGAGGCAATTAGGCGAGAAGGCAGAGGAGAAGAAGAAGAAGAAGAAGAAGAAGGAGAAGAGATGAAACGGGAGAATCTGTTCTTGTTCTTGTTCTTCTTGTTGTTCGTCTCCGAGGAGACGGCTGGACGTGAGGAGTTTTCTCTTTAGAGAAAAAAGGGGCAAAAGTGGTGCCGTTTGGCGGGGATCACTGAGAGGGGGAACAATTATCGCCCTTTTACTCTTTCTTCTTCCTCTTTCTCCTTCCCTTGCGCCTTGACTCTTGTCCCTTCTTTCGGCGCTTCTTTGGGCCACAAGAGCCAAGTGCAACAAGTGGCCACTGGCAAGACAGCGGGCGCCATTTTGCATTGGCGGATGGGCAAATTTATTCCACCTTGCCAGTTGGGCTGCATGGCGGCCGAAATCCTTTCACAGAGCTTTTCCAGCCGCCCGCTAGCACACTGCACTGCACTGACACTGCACACTGCACACTACACACAGTCCCGCAGCTCATTTTCGCTCATTCTCACCTCGCTCGCAAGCACTTGTTTACTGCTAATTTGCGCCCCCTTGTCCCAATGGAGCAGCGGACAAATGTGCGCGTCGCTTGCACTTGTGTGTAGTGTGCGAGCGGCTCACATCTTCTGCTAGCCTACTGGTGCACAGTGCAGGACTGCGGGCCGAACCTTTGGGAATGGAGCTGCGCGCAGACGAGCGCAAAAGTGGCCCTATCCAGTTGCATTGTGTGTCTGTGTCTTGCCGTCTGTCTGGCCGCGCCCGCTCGCCACAGATCATCGCCGGCCCTCTCTATTGGCCATTCTGGCAGCACTTCTTAATCAAATGGTGCCCATTTCCATGAATGAACGTGCCCGAATTGAGGTCACTAATGAGAGAGGGCGAGGGATAATGGAGGAGCGAGCGTTGGTCGGAGATGGAGAATGATGGCCAATGGAGTGGGTGATGAGCGGCCAGTTGTGTGTGCGGCTGTCTGGGCGGAACAAGCGAGAATGGAGCCAAATGGATGAGGCGGCGGATTGCTCGAGTGGAGCAATGGGCATTCTTCCACCAACCAGCCACTCCACTTGAAGGCCGGCCAGTCGCCTGCTGGCTGCTGGCTGCTCGCTGCTCGCTGCTGGGCCTGGCCGGCTCGAGCTCGATCTGCGCCCTCCAGTGTCCATTGGGCACACAATTGGGCATCGTCATAAGTAAATGAGCGGGCGCCAAAGGCAGCCGCACTTGCCAATTGCTCTCCAATTGCGCCATCTTTTCCACTCGTTAAGCCGGAGCTGGCCAGATCCGCTCTGGCTGCTGGCCAGCTTGGGCCAGCCTGAGCTTGGCCAGAGATGCGAGGAGGGAATCTGGAAACACTTGAGATTATTGTTGTTGTTGTTGTTGTTATTGGTGAGGAATTTTTCGCGCCAGCCGGCCAGACTTCTGCTTGAAGGGGCGGCGTTTGTCGCTCGCCGGCTGCCTTCTGGCCCCACTCTGCTGCAGGGAATCGGTCTGGCGCGAGCCGCACGAGCCGCAGCAGCACCTTAGCTGTAGTGCGGCGTTTGCGAGGAAGCGCAGAAAACGCCTCCATTATGTTGCCAAAGAGACGACTCAATTCGCGCTCTGTGCTGCGCGATGCATTGGCCCAGCACAGAGCGCTGCGTGCGCTGTGCACAGTGCACTGCATTGCGTTTTCCATAAGGGAAACTGCATTGCGCTTTGCACCAGAGCCCATTGCAGGGGATTCGGTCTGTCCGCAGAGTTAGCGCTTGGCCGCGGAAAGTCGCGCCTCGCCCGCTGCAACCTGATCGATTGGCCCTTCAGCGCCACACCAAACCAGTTGCGGGCCGGCCGGCGAGCCCAAATCTGGCCAGCACGCTGGAGGGAGCCGCGCCGAGTGGAGAGCGAGCCAGCGAGTGGCCTCTGGGCGGCCGGCTGGCCAGTGGCGAGCTCGGGTCGCACTTGGACGCGTGGGCTCGCAAGCTGGCGTGTAACTCGACTCTCTGTGTGTGTGTGTGTGTGGCTTTGTTGGCGGAAAATGGAAAAATGGGCACGGAATCAGAGAAAGAGAGAGATTAGGCACGTTTAGCAGGATCTGAGCAGCTAGACAGTGCGTTGTCTGCTCAGGCGGCCAGCTGGAGGAAGGGGGAAAGTGTGTTTGAGGCGCGCGAGGAACAGTGTTAAGAGTTGGCCAGTTGGCGAGCAGCAGTAACTTGGCCCTCTCGCAGCTTTGCTCTGCCTCCCAAACGGCCAAGCCCCAGAGACTGGCCGCAGCCAAGCTCAGTTGGCCGAACGAGATGACGGCCGTTCAATTGGGCACAATTCAATTGTTGCCGTTCCTCCTAGTCTGCGGCGCGCAGAGCTCTCGATCGGGCGCGCCTGCTGGCCGGCGGCATGGAGCGACATGGAGCCGCGTAGAGCACACTTGGCGGCGACCTTTGCGCCTAAGCTGGGCCGCGTCTTGCTGGCGAGCTTGGCAGAGAGCTGGCCAGCTTGGCAGAAAGCTGGCCAGCTTGGCGCCGGTGGGAAACGTCGAGGCGGCCGAGAAGGATTGTTGTTGTTTTTTGCTGCCCACTTGAGCGGGGGATTTATTGCGCGCGTTTCTTGTTTGACTAATGCGCAGCACTCGAGCGGGCGAGCCAGAGACGAGCTGCGGCGGCAGAAGGCGCCTCCAACGCTCGCATTGAAAGTGAACTCGAGTGGCCAGTCTCCGAGAGGCAAGGTCCAGTTGGCCGGCAGCTCTTTGGACGGCAAAAACGGCAAACAAAGCGGACCAGATGATGCTGTCTTTCCGAGCGGCCTGCACTTGCTATCGCCAGTCTGTGTCTCTCTTTCCGCCGAGCGAGCTGGACGAGAGTGCGCCGTTGGTCGCCACTTGCCTGTTGACTGTTGACTGTTGCGCGCTGCGTGCGGCCGGGACGAGGAACTGGCCGTTGGGCGAGCTTGGCGGGCGGAGATGATGCGGCGCCGGCCAGAGACTAGGGCCGGTCGGTTGCGGGTCGGCGGGCGCGCAGGCGCAACGGCAGCAAGTGGCTTCGGTTTCGTGCGGGGAATCGAGCAGGCGGCAGACACGCACACACCGCACACAGTTCGCACTGGACACACTGCACACAGTCTGCGGACAGTCCGCACACACACACTGCACACTGGCCATTCGGTGGCCGCAGACAGTCTGTGGAGAGCGCAATTCCCGCGCACTAAGCACAGAGCGAGCAGTCATTTGGGCTGCGCACTACTTTCGTTCCCAGCGGAAAAAGCGTTTGCCTTTTTGCAAACGCTTTTTTGGCGCTCACAAACAGTCAGGAAGCGAGAGGGCAAACGTTTGCAAAGAGGCAGCCCAGTTGAGCGGAGTGGGACGAGAATGCGGCCGCACACACAATGTCGAGCGAGCGAGCCAAGGACGACGACCAAGAAGCGGCGGCCAGTTGTCAGTGGGGCGACGAGCAGCAGCAGCAAGGGCGCAAGGAGAATGAGCGCGCCCAGTTTGCGTCATTTGGCAACGCGTGTGGCCAGCGAGAGCAGCAACGAGCCACAGTTGCTCGCAAGGAAAAGAGCAGCCAGAGGGACGAGCTGGAGAGAGTGAGCGGGGCCCAAGTGGGCGCCATGGCGGCCGAGCAGCGAGCTTTGGCGAGCGAGGCCGCCAAGAGCAGGACCAGGCGCGCCATTAGGAGCGACCAGCTGGCCTGGTGGCTGGCCCAGTTGGCCGAGGGAGGCTCCTTCTGTGCGGAGAGACAGTGTGTTGGAGGAGGCGAGCGAGCTGGAGGAGGCCAGAGCTCGGCGGCGGCGCGAGACCAGCTCGAGTGGGGCCGCCCTGGAGAGAAGTGGGCGCGCTCGAGTGGAAGCAGATCGAGCGGACGGCAGGCAGAAGCAGAAGTGCAAAAGCAGAAGCAGCAAAATGAAGCCGAAGTGGAGCAAGCTGGCCAGCATCAAGTGCTAATTGCAAGCCACAGTCAGCAGGGCGACAATTTGTCTGCGCTGTCGGCGAGCTCGAGCTTGTTGTCGCAGCTGCTGAACTCGAGTCTGAACCAGCTGATCGAGATCGACAACGGAAGCAGCGGTTCGTCGGCTTGGCAGGAGCAAGAATTGGGCGGAAAAGAATGCTTTCCAGCGAAGAATCCTTTGCAGCAAGACGAAGAGAAGCACGAAGATGGGGCCCCAAGTGCTGCTAAAGCGGCCGCAGCTAAGGGCGAGCGGCGGGCCAGTGTTTGGTGGCGCGGGCGGCGCGCGCGCAGAGAGCAGCTGAGCGCAAAGGTGGCCCAGTGGTGCGCGCGCCTCAACGTTGAGCAGCACGAGCGACAAGTGTGCGCTCGAGTGGACGAGCGCGACTTGTTGCTCGTGCCGGCGAGCCAGCCAGATTGCCAGCCAGATTACAGCAGACTAGGACTGGCGAGGGCGCCTCTGTGGCGCGCTCAAGAGTGGCCCGCAGAGTGCGAGTCGCGCTGGTCGCTGGCCAGCAGCGGCGAGCGGGCGGCCCACCAGCTGGAGCGGCTGCGCCAGGAGATCATGCTCAACAGGAGGCGGGGGCGGCGGCGCTGCAACTCGAAGCAGGCCGAGCTGGCCAGCGACTTTTGCCGCCCCGATTCGGCGCCAAATTCCGCCCGGAAGAGCGGCAGCCAGTGGTCGGCGGGCGGCACAGACAACTGGGCTCGTTGCGAGGGCCACCCCGACGAGGCATTGCCCACGAGGGTCTGCGGCGCGCGCAAAACTGATAAGCGCCAGTTTGTCACTTTCGACAAGTGCACTTACTGCTGCCGCTCGTCAAGCGGCTGCAAGTGCTCTTCAAGCTCAAGCTCATGCTCCAGCTCCAGTTCCAGCGGCGCCAGTTTCGCCACCTGGCAAGCCGGCCGCCCAAAGAGGCCACTTGGCGCCACCGCCGAGCCGCGCCGGCTTGCCGCTCGTCTGGCGCGGCTTAGCTCGGGCGAGAATGTGACGCGAGGCGGCGAGACTGCGAGTGGCGGCGAGCTTGCAAGTGGCGGCGGTGGCGGCTTGACGGCGGAAGGCGAGTTAATTAATGGGCCGCCGCAGAGGAGCTGCACTGGAGACTGGGCTGCATTGGAGACTGATGCTGCAGCGCGCCCTAAGGAGCCGCGCGGAGGCGAGGCCGCGGGAACGCGCAGTGCTGCTTGGCCGCCGCAGACTAGCAGCGGCGAGTGCGCGCCGCACACGCTCGTCTGCAGCCAGTCCCACTCCTGCAGCTTCGCGTCCCCAGAGCGTCCCTTTGGCGCGCTCCAGCAAGATGGATTGCCAACGCCCAGCGCTCATTTGGAGGCAAATTCGGCTAATTGGGCGGCCGAGCTAAGAGGCTCACACGCAGCGACACGAAAGCTGAGAGCCACTTACGCTCAAGGACGACAAATCGGCCCGTTCCACGAGGCAACACTTGGCGGCGCAGAGTCGAGACAGGCAGAGGCAGAGGCCGAGCCAGTGAGTGAGACAGTGGTGGCCTTAGTGAGAGGCTGCAGTGGACCTCAGGAGGAGGAGGAGGAGCAGTTGCGGCCGATTGGTGGCCAGCCGGAGAGCGACTTTGACGGCGAGCAGGAAAAGTGGCACGAATTTGCTCTTGGCATTGGCGAAAGAACTGGGCAGAAAGCCGAAGGAGGAGCGCAAACAAATGCCAGTCACAAGCAGAAGCAACAAGTCCAAGTTATCCAAAGCAGCCAAACAGCAAGCGACAACAACAGACTCAAGCTCGCCCCCTGCAGCTCGTGCTGCTCCTCGTCGGCCTCCTCGTTCTCGTCGGGCGCCTGTTCGTTGGGCTGCATCCAAGTGACCACCAGCGAGAACTCCAGCGAGGAGGGTGGGGACAAGCTCGCCAAGGGGCCGCCGCTGCTTGGGGGCGCCCGCAGCTGGTCCGACGAGTCGATTGGGGCCCACAAGCTGGGCCGAGAGAGGCTCGAGTGCGGGCAGAAGGTCGCAATCGGCGGCTTGCTGGCGATTGGCCAGAAGTTGCACGAGCAAGTTGAGGCGCAAAAGGAACAGCAAGAGCAGGAGAAGCCTAAACAATTAGAGACAGAGAGAAACGATGCCCCAGAGGAAGTGGGCGCCGGCGAGCAGAGTTGGGCCTGTTTCCACAGCATGGGTCTGGTGGGCTCCAGCGGGCGGCGAGTGGCCCCCCTTGGCCGTTCCGAGCTGGTCGGGCAAGAGGCGAGGGGGCCGGGCGGCGAGCTCGCGCGGGAGCCAGCAGACCTTAGGGGGCGCCCATCAAGCCCATTGAGCCCATTAAGCGGCGGGCCCCTCGAGCCGATCGATTGGCGTGGGGGCAACGAGCAGGAGAGGAGTCTCGAGTGGCTGCTGGTGGGCGAGCAGGGCAAGTGTTCGGGGCGCCCAAGTGGAGCGCAGGCGGCCCAAGTGCAGTCCGAAGTGCAGGGCACAGCGCGCGCTCCAGACACTCTTCGGTTGGGCCGCGCAGAGTGCGCAGCAGAGCACAGCGCAGAAGAGCAGAGCGCAGCGGCGGCCAAACAGTTCGCCTGGTCGCTGGGCGCCAAGTTTGAACTGTGCCAAAACAACCAGCAGACCTTTGCACTGCTGCCCACCAGCCGCGCCCCAAACTCCAACCGGCAGCGCACCACTCAGAGCTCGCCAGACAGTCGCCCACTGAATGTCGCAAGAGAAGACCCCGCGCATGAGCCCGACGAGAACAGGGCCCTCTTCTCGCTGGACCCCACGCAGGACGAGCGCTCGTCCATGGTGGAGGCGGTGGCCAGTTTGGCGCGGGTGGTCACCACTGGGGCGAACACGCCGAGCTCGTCGAGGCCCGCCAGCCGTCTCGAGCTGGAGGGGCCCGGCCGAGAGCCCATCTACGACGTGCCCTCGTGTGTTGCTGCGGCGGCCGCCCGCTGGCAGTGCGCCGAGGCCAGCCTGACGCCCGACTCGCAGTACCCGAGCGGCGCCTCGCTGGCCAGCCCCAAGGTGGTCGAGGGCCGGCTCGAGCGAGACTGTGGCCGCCAGCAAGCGACTGGAGCTGGCGACCAGTGGGCCTTCTTGGCCGGTTCTCACGCTGGCCAGCTGGAGCGTTGCCAGAGCAGTGGTGCAGCAGAGGAGAGGGCCAGTGGGCGCCCAAGTAGAACAGCGACGGGGGACAACTGCTCGCAGGGGGCCGCGCGCACTGCAAGCCCAGCAGCACTGGTCTCTGGCGGCCAGCGGCTGGCAACATTAATTAGCAGACACAATGGACGGGCGAACAATGAGTTGCAGCTCGTCCACCATGAGGACAATAATAAATGTGACGCGAGGAGGAAAAGATTTGCCCATTTGGCGCCCAGTGGAATGCAGAGCAGCGAACGGTGGCCAGCAGAGCAGACATTTGGTGGCAAGAAGCAGGAGGCAGCATTTGAGGAGCAGAGACAGTCTCGCGAGCAACAAGTCAAGCAGGACGATGGAGCTTGGAACAAGTGGAGAGGGACCAGAGACACTGGCTGGCAGCGGAGCGGCACTAAAACAACAGAAATCTCGGCCAGTTTAACGTTTCAAGCGCTGTCAGAGGGGCAAAATGGCCACTCAGAGACCAGGAGGAAGACAAAGGGCGGGCGCAGAAAAGGGAACGAGAATGGAGATGAAAATGGAAATGAAAATGCAAAGGAAAATAGTATTAAGAGTGGCAATTGGAAGTCGGCCGATGGGAAAGGAGCCTTGGAAAGTGGAGAGAAGATGGAGGAAAGCACGAGGTCGGCGAGTTGTTGTTGTTGCGAGTTGTGCAGCTGCGCGTCGGCCACCAGCTCGCTCACGTACTCAAGCTTAGGGTCCGCGCTGAGCAGCGCAGACAGTGAGCAGCGCAGAGCCTCGCTCTGCTGCTCGTCGACCGCCACCAGTTGCGCGCGCCCCTCCATTGTTTACCTTGCGGGCTCCTCGTGCTGCCGCTGCCCAAACGCCCGCCGACTGCACTCCTCACGTGCCAGACGCTGCAGACGGCTCGCCGGAAGCGCCAGACGGACGGCGGGCCACTTGCTGCGGCGCAGAGCTCGGCTGCGGAGGCGCCGCCCGTGCTCCTGCTGCGGCGGCGGGCTGGCCAGCGGCGCCAGTTGCAGCTGCTCGTCGGCCGCCACCACGCTGCTTAGGCGCCGCCGCCGAGCCCGAGCAGACAGGCGCCCGCTCGAGCTCGGCCGAGGGGCGCCTCTGGCCAGCGACTCGCCCGGAAGTCTGACGCTGGAGTACTTGCGGCGGCGCCGGCGACGCTCCCACAGACAAGGGGCGGCCGGGCGGCGAGCGAGACGGCGCCGAGCTCGCCGCCGAGACTGCTCCCTGTGCGGCCTCCTCGCCGAGCGCGGTCTGCGGCCAGACGCAGCTGAGGAGGAGCCACTGAGGCGGCCGGCGAGCTGCGTGGCCGCCCGGGAGACGCGGGCGAGTGCGGCGCGCCCCTCAGGACGAATGGGCGGCTCGCACGCCATCCGCCCCCTCGCGGCACCTCTGGGCGAGCTGCCCGAGCTGCCGGAAGTGGCGGAGGAGCCCGACGAGCCGCAGGAGGAGGGCGAGCGGCGAGGGGTTGTGGGCGGCGGGGCGCACTCGCAGTCCCGCGGACTGTGTGCGGCGGAGGGGCGGGCGCAGCGCAGTGCGGCGAGCACAGCTTCTGCGTGCGTTCGCTGCGGGCTGGCCGCCCGCGCGCGCGACCCTCGCCCGCACAGCGCCCGCCGCTCGAGCCACGCCCACCCGAGCAGAGCTCTGGCTGGCGAAGAGACTGGCCGAGTTGAGCTTGTCGAGCGGCGCCCAGCAGGTGGCGGCCGACAATTAGCTCGCGGCCTGGCGCTGGTGGGGCGGCGGCGAGGCCAGTGGGCAACAATCGGAGGATATCCGGCGTTTGTGGGCGAGCCAAGTGGAGCGCGAGGCCAGCTTGGCAGCCAAAGTGGAGCTCTTGGAAAGCACAGACGCAGAGCCAGAGAGTGTCTGGCGACGAGCTCGGCGACCAGCGCCAGCCTGGTGACCAGTCTGTCGAGGGCGGCCCACCTGTTGGCGTGGGACAGGCGGCGGCGGCGGCGCGAGTGTCGCAGCGGCGGCTCCACGGCCACCCAGAGAGGCCGGACGCGCAGGACTGGGCTGCTTTCGGGCGGAGGTGGCGGCGAGCGGGAGATTAGCGCCCGCCAGCTGCACTGGGCGACAGTTGGCCAGCTGAGGGACATGCGGCGGGCGTTAATTGGATGCAGGCCGAGCGGAAATGACGCAAGGGCGGCCGCAGACAGACGGCCGCAGCAGCAGCAGCGGCAGCAGCGGCAGCAGTCGGGGCCACTTGAGCCAGTGCAGAGACAGACCACCGTCAAACAGAGCGGCGCCAACAGCCAGAGGCAGCTAATTGCACGACTCAGACAGCACGAGATTAATATTCGTAAAATGATTGAGATGCGCGCCCGCCGACAAGCAGCAATGGCTGGCCGAGGGCGCGCCAGTGGGCACCGCAGTCTGGGCGGCGGTGATAATTTGCTCGCCGAGGGGCAAACACTGGCCGCTGGAGGAGCTGAAGTTGAAGTTGGAAGAGTAGGAATGAGACGGGGGCATAAAAGCATAAAGGCGAGCCTCGACGTGCATGACTACGAGCGGCGCAATCTCGAGCGCCTGGGCAGAAGGCTGCTCGGGCTCGACGACGAGGAGGGCGCCTCTTGCCTTTGCGGTGACGATGGGCCGGCTGAAGGAGGGCCGTCTGGCTTGCCGGCGAGACTGAGAAGGTTCCGTCGTGACGAGCGGCGCCGTCCGAGTCCGGCGGGCGAGCTTGCCGAAGTTGGGCAGAGCTTTTCCAATCAGCGGAAGGCACTCGCCACTGGCCGGCCGAAGACGTCTAATAATCTTCCCGACGTCCACCACAACCACAACCACAGCCACAAACAACAACATCAACGCTCGCCCCTGGTGATGGGCAGGTCGCTTTTGGTGAAAACTAAAAGCGAACCACATGAGCCCATTTCGCCGCTCGACCCTCGTCGTCACGCACCACCACCTCAAGAGCAACTTCTCCAAATACAAACACAACCACAACCACAACCACAACTGCCTCTAACACAACAACCGATGACCACTCGTTTCGCCTGGCAATTTGCAAACCAATGCCAATGTAAACATTGCCGCCTACTTGAGACGCTCGTTAGGCTAGATTGTCTGCATAATATAAGGCATAAGGGCAGCAGCGGCAGCAACACTCATCATGATAATCATTGGCCAAAATTATACAAACAACACCATGAAGAGAGGTCACCACCAACCATTGAGCATAATCTCAACGAGGACAATGGGCCCCAAACACGATCGCCATTTTTGAAAAAAGTTCCTGTGATTTAGACATCCAAATTGTTAGTCAACAGTGAGGAGAATACTAATCTCCCCCTCCCCCTTCCCTAATGATCCCGCCCCCGCTCGATTAGCTCGGTTAGCTCGAGGAGATATTCTTGTTGAGATTCTTGTTGATGATGATAAATGATTAATATTTATAATATGCTTCTCTAGTGCTAAATACCATCATGATTATCATGTGGCGATCAATCTCAAGAGCTCACCGCAATTGTTTTATATATATTCTTTCTTACTACCTATTCGCTATTACCATTATAAGTCTCTCTTTTTCTCCCTTTCTCTATCTTCCCTACGTGATCTTTATTGAATAAGACCGTTTTCCAGATGACGACGAGGACATATGTTTCACCTGACGCGGATCACTTGGATTCTTTTCCTCACCCAAACTAGAGTTCGATATCAATGGTACATGTTCGCTTATCGGCGGATGTCTTCTCCTAAACCAATCATGCAATTTCACCTGATTCAATGAGAACCTCTTAACTGGATCCTTTGTTAACATTCCTAGTAGTAGACTCTGTAATGCTGGATCCAGATTGTCTGGCATAACAAATGAACCCTCGGAAATTTTCTCGAACAATCGATAGATGTTCTCACCCTCAAATGGGTATCTACCTGTTGTTATGCTGAACAATGTAACTCCACAAGACCAAATGTCCACCTTGTAGCCGCTGAATGTTTCCACTCCCTCGGCCAATTCGGGCGCTTGAAAAGCCGGCGAGCCTTGTGATGTTGTGCACCAATCATTTGGATTGTAAGGGTCTAAAAGTTCACTCACTCCTAAATCTGTTATCTTGATAGTGTTAGCATTGTTGATCAATAAGTTACTCGGCTTTATGTCCTTGTGTATGATCCCTTGACTATGTAAATATTCTAGGCCTTCTATTAGTTGAACAAAATAATAATGCGCCTGTGAAATTGGCAATTTATGATCAGGAGCACGATCAAATAACTCTTGTAAAACAGTAACACAATATTCCATAACAATATATAACTTCTGCTTCTCTTCATTATACAAAATGTCAACCAATTTTATAACGTTCTTATGATTCAATCTGGCCATAAGTTTTGTCTCTCGTTTAACATTTTCCTCCCCATTAGGAATCTTTTTCAACCTTTGCTTCTTCATTATTTTCACTGCTCGCCTTTCGAGAGTCTCTGAATCAATTACCTCTTTGACTTTAGAATAACTGCCCTCCCCAATGAGGTCCCCTATTAAGTAGCGACCAACAAATTTGGGTCTATTATCTTTGTGATAGACCTCAAGATCACTCATGTCAATGTTCTATAAGTTGCTGTGTTCAACTGAAATCGGTGGAAAGTTTTCTCTCAATATTGCATAGACTGGATAGAAGTTAATCCAATGACTGCCTATGAATCGTCTCGAACACGAGGATGTCTTTCAAACTTCTAGTCCTGAATATGGACATATGTTGACGGGGTTTAAACGATGCGGAGATATACCTCTACCAATTCGACGACTATGATCGAATTCGTCTGCCGGAGTCAGTGGGACAGATGTTCCAGGCTTAGCTTGAAATAACCAAGTCGGCACTTCTTGAATAAGGAATGAAGCTGACAGCAACATCCGATGATCAATCTCCTACTCCATTCGATCGAATCGCAAGTTTACATTATCCTGGCGGCGATCATCAATATTGGTCTGATGGGATTGGGGTGACAGCTATCTCGAAGGATGCTGAAAAATAGAGTTTAGAAGTTCATAACAAGAGGTAGGTATGAAAGTTTTGAGCGCTAGTAAAATTGGATAAACAAAATGTGATAGACGAACAATGGTTTTTTTACAAAGCTGTTTAGCTTTATCGCCTTTCACTGTTTACAAACACGAGCACAGAATTTGGTGACGCTTCAAGGAGCACAAAAACGCGAGATTTTTCCTCCATTTCAGCGCGAATATTTTCTCCGCAGGGCCTTTTTCACGCTCCTTGTCGAAGGCAAACTCTCATTAGCTTTGAACGGGGCCCTGATCCTCTCAAAATGAGGCTGATCCTTATTTTGTTCCCAAACATTGTTTTAACGAAGAAGATTTTCAGCTTCTCTCTACCACCACTCTGTGTCATATAATCGGATATAATGTTTGTTGACTTAGTCAAGGGGTGAGCGCTCTAGCTAGACGGCAGACCTTAGACGAGAGGGGCCAGCACACAGGCTCTTCGGTAGATTCAAGCTTTTGCAATGTACCGAGACGTTTGATGTCCGAGATGAGATGAAGACGATCAAACTTGACACCTAAGCTGGGCTTGTGTAGACTAACGAAGAGGCCTACAAATCTTGTCTTTATTGGGTCAAAATTTTAGCTGGGCGTGTCATGAGTAGCGGTTAAATAGCTTCAGTGGAAGTGTCTCACTAAAGACTCTTGCCCTTGTCGATCTAGGTAATATGTTGCGCATATTTTGAGAGTGGGAGCTTCGTTTCGTTTCGAGAAACTGTCCGAAATGAGAGCTGCCGTATCGCAATCTCGATTTCTGGCAGATATTCCCGTTCAGTGAGCGGATCTGGTCTCTTCAATGTACTTTCGGTAGTCAAATGCTGGCAAACAGGTGCGGCTCGTTGAGGCAGTCTAATCCGAGACAATGATCATAAATTGAAGAGATTCTCTAATGTCAGTTAGGTCTGAGAGTTTTGGTCATCAGAACTTGGGTAAAAGTGATTGTGTCACTTTCTAACAGGAAAAATGGTCTCCAGATACTCTACCTTGACTTCGGCTGCATGGCCAGTGCACAGACTGTGACTATTGTCTATGAGTCGGGCGCAGAGAATGTCTGGGCCCTTTGCCAAGTGTGCATTTGAGGTCAGAGGCACTCTGATGTTTGTTGAAACCAGGCGGCCCTCATCGAAGTACTCCTCTTGGTTGTTGGTGCTTCTTCTTCCTCGAGGCAAGGGGAGTGTAAGATGCGCCTGGCCAAACCCCTCAGGCCGATCGAGCATACTCTTGTGCACCGTCGAGGTGGGACTGTGACTCCGGTTCATCTGTGTGTCTGGCTCCACTTCTGGCTGCTGACCTACGACGACTGTCCTAAGGTATCTCTCATGAAAACCATCATCCACTGGCCGTTGGGAATCTGTTTGTTTGGACTCTCGTTCGATGAAAGTGATTGGCCTCTTGCGTGGTGGCCGATAATAAGCTGGACGTCGAACGACAGTCTGCATTTGCAGGCTCTCTCTGCACTAGACGAGTTTCAGACCTGGTCTATGGGCAGGGCTTGGAGGTGAGAAAGTTGCGATAGGCGAGAAAGCGGACGAGTTTGCGTGCCTAAAGGTTGAGCACAGAGTCGAGGAATGCGGCCGAGCAAGAAGAGACAAAAAGGCGAGACAAAAGGGCGAAGGGAGAATGTTTATTTTGTCCCTCTAGTTCACTCTCGCTTCTCCCTCACAGTTGATCACACTCAATCTGGAGTGCAAGCTGGCAGGCTGAATTCCTGGCCAACCAAAGTCGACGATCTAAAATGATCAAGCCTCTTCTCAGCGCTCGTCTCTGGCGGCAAAAAGGTTAGTTGCGTTGCGTTAAGCCGCGAGTCAGCCGTCATGCAGCAGTGGCACCGTTTTGCTGCGCCATATTGCAGTTTGCAGTAGTCTTAATCCCTCTTGTTCTCCTACTGTTCTCCTACCAACACTCCCCTACTGTCTCCTGTTGAAGCCAATTGGCATGGCGGCTGGAACGTGGCCCGCCGGCAGAGTGGCAGAGTTGTGGCTTGCGGGCACTCCTAAGTGATACTCGAGCGGGCTCAAGTTTGCGTTGCCATTATCCACGTTGAACTCGTGCTGGCCGCCCACCAGCCCCAACTGGCAAGCGAGCACCACCAACAGTCCCACGGACACCCCGCCGACAAGCATCATGAGCAGACTGGCGCGCACCGGATTCAGACGCAACCACGAGTAGGCTTGTCTGTCGACGTCCAGTGGGTCGAAGAGATTGTTGTTTGCCTCCAGCATTGTTTGGCCCTCCACTAGTCGCCCATTGGGCTCGCTCGAACCCGATTGAGCCACGTCCAGATCGCTCACGTAGATGCCCGAATATACGTCGAAGCTGATCTGCTCCTGCGGCCCCGCAGACTCGCTCACCCGATCCACTGGCCCCCCACCAGCGCCTAGCTCCGAGCCCCTGCCCATGGGTCTGCTCTGGAGCGTCTGCTGGTTGTGGTGCTTGACGAAACGTTTTCGGCGGGGCCCCCCAGCGCTGGTTCGTGGCGGCGCCACAACTGGCGAGCTGCCGCGAGACGTGGAGGCGCCGGAAGTGGGCGACGAGGCTCCCAGAGCGAGTGGGTCGAGTGTGGTGGGGGCCAAGTTTGTGGGACTTGCGGGCCCATTGGAGTGGTTTGGCGGATTGGTGCAGTCTGTTTGGTCGCAGTTGCCGTTGTTTATGCACAAACGAACGTTGCACTGGTAGTAGACGGAGCTTGTGTGGGGAAATTTGTGTGCCGGAAAGGAGACGGCAGCTCTGGTAAAGTTGTTCGAGTACTCGAACTTGGGCATTATGCTCTCATCCAGAGGGCAACCCTGCTCGTTTATAAGCTGCTGTTCGGCTATGTTCATTCCATCTCGAACCACACAGTTGCTTATCTTCATCCCATACATGTCCTGCTGGTCTATCTCGATCACCATGATCAGTTTGTCGCCAATCTTCACCGTTTCGGCCACATCCTCGCGGCCACTGCGGAAGATCTTCATGGTGCAGGAGGGCATGGAGGCAGTGGCCAGGAGCGGAGTGGTGGCCGTTTGGGGGCCGGCCTGCATGAGAAAGGCGGCACTGTGTGTTGGATCATTTGTTGATCAAGTTCGAGCAATGGTTAGAAGGTTTTCTCAAGCCAAAAAAGTCCCACAAATCTCACTGAAAATCTGGCTCCAAACCCAAGGACTAATGGCCACTTTTTGGGAGCTGTTGTCCTAGTGGCTGGAACTATCCAGCCGCTCACCTACCTGACATTGAAGTGAGTGTTGGCGATGGTTCGTTCTCGCGTCTGGTACTTGCATCTGATGTGATAGCCTTTGCCCTGGTTGGTCATGAGCCGCATGTGTGGCTGCACCACCACCGTGTTGAAGTACTCGATTCCGTCGTCCAACTCGGCAAACAGTGTTCCACACGACTTCAGGGGCAGCCTCAGGCTCATGTTGGTCGACGAGTGGAACTCGGAGAAACAGTTATGACCATTTGGCGCGTCCTTAGCGTAGAGCATCCCATTGAATGGGGTGTTGGTGTTCACCTTGAGCACTATTGCGTCGCTATGGCAGAGGACCTGCAGTTCGGCCACCACATTGTCTTGCTTGTCTGCAGCGTTGGTGGAAATTTCTCCCGATTATTAGATCTATTTCTCTCTATTTCTCTGCACGCCAAGTGGGCCCAATTTGAGCCACTTGCCGCCAGTTGAAGCAAACCTCCTAAGGAGAAAGCGAAACAATCTACATATACTTACTCGCTCGTCGGCTCAGGCCAGAGTGACTGCTGTTGTGCATTTGGGCGGCCGAGGAAAGTGCGACCAGAAGTTGAAAGGCGAGCATCATTTTGGCCACATTTTCGCTCATTTTTCTCAATAATTTCACCCTTTTTGGCAGCCATCTTGTAATCTTCATTCCGGGCACAGTTCCCACTGCTTGCAGCTTCGCTTCTAATCTTTCCATCTTCTCAACTTGGCCTCTGGTCTTCAGTTTTTCACTGCTCTCTTTCACTGCTCGGCACAAACAATCGAAGAAGAGCTCTCACTCCTTTCAGTCTCACTTTCTCATCTGACGCCCGGATGCTAAACAAACTGAGCAGAAAAATTGCCCCTCTTTGTCCGGCAGTTCTGTCCACCTGGTCAAGCACAGTCGAGAGTTGACCAAGTGGACAGAACGAGAGGTGGAAACAAGTGGCAGCTCATGGTGCAAAAGGCCTGTCGGATTTGTCACGAAATCATCCCATTCTCGTACAAACCGATCAATCCAAACAAAAGACACCTCGAGAGAGCTGCTTAGACGCTTGCAGTCGCGTTTCTCGTTGCTCTAAACTGTCGCTTCCTATGTCTGTCTAGCCACACTTCTCTCGGGCACATGCCAGTGACCAGCGCTGACCGACCACAACGATCAACAGTTGTGCTCGACAGTCGCCAACCATCAGGACGAGATAACTGGTCGGATCTAGTTTGGCTAACCAACTAAGAGACGAGTGTTGGAGAGTGAAAGTTACGAGCAAAACTGTGCAGGACTTTACATAAGGAAGCTCATTAGCAAATGGTGTGAGCAAACTGATCAACAGACAGGCTCTGCTGAGCCCCCAAACGAAAGGGATCGACCACACGACACACTCCAACGGCGCTACTGTGCGGCTCTGTCCGTTGTTTGCCGAGATTTTGCTATCTCTGAGTTTGCTCTAAGATGCAAAATGGGCGGCGGTTTAGGTGCAATCCTTCTGCCACTGTGTCCAAGATGCTTCCCGATACAGTCTCGGACAGTGGAGGCTAGAACCGCAAGTTCAAGGCGTGTGCGCCTACAGCCAAACGGTTGCCTCACAGCCTAGCCTAAGCTAGAAATCTATCCTAGGGCAATCGTTGGTCAAGATTGGTCTCGATTTGAGGATTGTATCGAAATTGACGGGACATCTTTTGACAAAAGCATAATATGTTCAAGAAGGAAAGAACTAGGAGCGCGGAAATGACTAGATGTCGTCTTATCTCCACAATATCGCTTACAGACTAGGCTTCTGAGGAGGAAAAAAAGGGTGCTTGCCACAACTGGGCCCGTCAAGTGTCTTTGGCTCTGAAGACTGGGTGATGAGTTTGACGTGATAATCTCGCTTGGAATATCGAAGTCGATTTCGTGCGGCGCCTCCGCGCCAAATTTACTCCATCGTCCAAGCAATCTAGTTTGTGGTATCCCGATGAACTCGCAGGAACCTGCGAGTCTGGCAGGAATATCCGCCTACCCCAACAGGGCACACGTGGGTGCTCTGGCGTGTATAAAAGCACTGAATAAACGATACACAGAGAGT
>Ga0058701_10000419_pt1 | contig 29915 bp, 23 predicted proteins | sample AgamicOrMae_FD_97039 | JGI IMG/M metagenome (GOLD analysis project Ga0058701, IMG submission 97039) | Agave microbial communities from Guanajuato, Mexico - Or.Ma.e | ecosystem: Host-associated > Plants > Phyllosphere > Phylloplane/Leaf | place: Guanajuato, Mexico | collected 2012-06-04 | reverse complement strand
GCTTGCGCAGATGCGTTTTAGGCCTATGCTTGCATCCGGCAAGCGGTGGACTTGCAGCAAATTCCAGGCTCACTACTGCGGTGTTTTGTCGCATGCCCTGTGGACTCTGTGTGTATTTGTGTGTCTGTCTGTGTCAGTGTGGTGCGTGCTCTGGGCACTTTTCTCAAAGCGTGTGAGTTTGGACAGCTTTTGCCTCATGCTTATCGTATTTACTCATCGAATAGTTCGTACCACCATTATTACCTCGTCACACCGAAAGCTATCAACTTCGCGGTCAGAAAATTGAATATTAAATATTTCCACCGTCGGATTGTCAGACATTTCGTAGGGGTCTTCATTTTGTTATTTTGTTTATCCAGACATGCGTTACGTAGCTGCGTATATGCTCGCCATCTTGGGAGGCAACAAGGCCCCCTCAGAAGATGATATCAAAAAAATCTTAGGCTCAGTTAGTGTTGAATACAATCCGGATCAATCCAAAAAGGTCGTCTCAGAGTTGAGCGGCAAGAACCTAGAGGAACTCATTCAACAAGGAACACAGAAGCTAGCAACCATGCCTGCCGGCGGCGCCGGTGCAGCAGCCCCAGCAGCTGGTGGTGCTGCCGAAGAAAAGAAAGAAGAGAAGAAGGAGGAGAAGAAAGAAGAAGAAGAAGAGGAGGACGAAGACATGGGATTCAGCTTGTTCGACTAGATGCATACTCTTGCAACCTAAATTTTTTCCTGTCAATTTAGCTCGGACGGAAGCTTGCGTAATTTATCACCGTCGAACAATAAAAATCTCTAAGTTCTCACAGTCACTCGCTCATTGTTTCCCTTATAATCCCGACAAATACACATTCGTATATATTTGTCACAAGCACCAGATAATGATTTGGTTGTGGACCAGTGAGACGTATGGCTTCCGATTGTCAGGTTCATACGAATCTAAACATCTGGGCTCTAGCGCCTAAGGCAGCCTGTTGCACCGCCTGTGTGGTTCACTAGGTGGCTCACAGTGAAATAACGGGGGAATCATCGGGTTGGACAAGCGAGCACCAATTTATCAGTTGTTTTGATCAAATTCGATCTGTGCTAGCAGCCATCTCCTTGCGACTGCGAATGTTGTTCTCAGAGTCATAATTACACATTTGGAGACCTGCCTCCTTACGCCTCTAAAATCCGAATATATTTATATTTCATTTCAATCTCCAGATTCACTTCTATACAACTCACACCAAACCACAGTGTCAACAAAATGACAAACAAGTATATGATATTTTCTGTCATTTTCTTCGGCTATGCCATGTTCGCATATAACCGAAAAGGTGTATCGTTCGCCATACCGAAGCTCTTAGAGGAGGGGTTGGAGAACGAGCAGGTAGGTCTCATCCTGAGCAGTCAGAACCTGGCATATGCCATCAGCAAGTTCCTAGGCGGGATAATATCTGATCGTCTCAGTTCGAGGATCTTATTCAGTGCTGGCCTATTCATCAGTGGTCTCGCCGCTATACTATTCTCACTAGTTGATTCAGTGGTATTATTCACATTGGCCTGGTTCTTAAATGGTCTCGCGCAAGGTGTTGGCTGGCCTGCTATAGCTAAACTTCTCAAGAATTGGTTTGATCCTGCGGAGCTAGGCACGTGGTGGAGCTCTGCAAGTGCTAGTGCAAATGTTTCCGGATGCATAGCCCCTTTCTTGGCCTCTTACATAATCATAAACTATGGTTGGCGCCAAAGCCTAGTATTTGTTGGCGGTTCAACTCTCGTCGCGGCAATCATTTCCTATGCATTCTTGATTGACTCTCCGCAAAAGAAGACAAAATCGCCCCAATCTTCACAAGGAAAAAAGAAACAAACAAGTAAGTCGGACAAACAATCGGCTACTAGGAGATCAGAGGGACAGAGTGCTCTTGCTATATTGCTGAGGACCAAGTTCATCTGGGTGATCTCGATATGTTATCTTATCGTGTCAAGCATCAAGACTAGCGTCACAGATTGGTCCCAGATGTACCTTATGCACGACTGTAAACAGTCATCTCTAGTTGCGAATAGTTTTGTAAGCAGTGTTGAGTTTGGAGGATTCTTTGGTGGCATCGCGGCGGGCTACCTGTCAGATCTCTATATGCGCCGGACATTGAAGGACGGAAAAGATCTTCCACCGACGGGTCATCCTAGGATGACAGTGGGGTTGCTGTTCGCTCTCGTTACTGTAGCCTGTCTACATCTCTTATACTATAGCGTCGGGGATTCGACATCGGCTGTCTTCATCAACCAGCTTGGTATGCTGATTGGCGCATCCGTTTATGGGCAGATTGCAATTTTCGGAGTAGTTGCCACTCAATCAGTTGTTAGCGAGATGAGCGGGACTGCTCACGCAATTGCTGCATTGGCAGCAAACGTGGGATCCATAGCTGCCGGCTTGCCATTCGCCACAGTGGCCCGCCTTTATTCGTGGTCACACGTCTTCTTCATACTTGAAATGATGACTATAGTAACTATCGCTATCATGGTTGCTTCGAGCAAGATAAGTTATAGAGTCGACAGAGTCGACCGCCCGAAGCAAGATTGAGCATACGTTAAAATGTTTTATCATCCAATCATATAGTGCATTTTCCATTTATTAAAGTTTCAAACGTGAGAGACAACAATCCAATCCACTATTCCATACGTAGACGTCTAGCGAGTTGAATATCGCGGGGCATTATAGTAACTCTCTTTGCATGGATACAGCACAGGTTAGTATCTTCGAACAAGTAAACCAAATAAGCCTCAGCAGCCTCCTGAAGCGCAATGAGAGCAGCGGCCTGGTACTTCATAGGCTCTTCATTCGAGTCTGTTAGGTTCTGCGTGATTTCTCTGACGAGTCGGTGAAATCTGGTCTTGGGGATAAGCAGTTCGGTCGTGCTTTGTAATTTTCTGATTGTTTTTAAGGCGAGTTGGCCTGGTTTGTGTCTTCTGACAGGTCTCGAATCGACTCGATCATCCTCGTCATCTTCGGTAGTTTGATTTGCTCTTGCTGCGGCTCTTCTCGTTGGTCTGGAGACGTCTGGTGCAGCCGTCGACTTTCTTGCTTTTGGTCTCGCAACTATGGGTGTAGTTGGTACTCTAGATGAACGTAGATTTAGCTCCCTCTTAGCGGCGAGAACACGTTCTGACTGGGTTGTCGGTCCAGTAGATTTTCTTGCCACCTGTCTGGTCATATTTCTGAAATGTTACTGGTTATGTTGGCAGTCCAATGAATATAATTTAGAAAAAGTTGATGCTTATTTGTTGAAGATGCTTTCATAAGTAGGTTTAGATTAGCGGGTCGTGGTTGTATTTCAAAACAAATTTCAAATCCTGTGCAATTTTGAGCAATCATGGAAAAGGGCTCTAAGACCGTTGGTCACAAGACGTCGAGAGGGTTTATTTTGCTATTTCATTGTGATTGCATGCGCGTGGGAGCGCGAGGGTAAGCAAACCAAATGCGCGAAATCAATTCTGAAACAGGTCATATTGGGGCGATTGAAGGCGGATGGGGCGCACTGAATTTCAATAAACGAAAACCTAATAAACCGCTAACTCTAACGGGGTTTATGTTCGCATCACCGGATTTAATGCCCCTAGCAATGAACCTGCCCATTCCCCTGACTGGGTCAGCTACCCGATCGAACCGTTAGGGTTCGATCGGGTGACATCGCTAACCGAACCAGAAAGTTCGCTGGCACGCAACCAGAGCGTCTTGCAAAATTTCACGAAATAGGCTATGACGATCCTGATCATTCTATCGGATAGAGTTCATTTTCTAGCATCCGAAGATTCCTGAATCTCAAATTCGCCTAATTCATAATCGAAAATTCATACGGATCTCATCGGTCCAACCATGGCTGAACCAACAGTTGCAGACAAACTTGAGAGGCTTGACGCAGCCACTGCCGATCTGTCCGGTCTGGTTTGCCAAGCTGCTGAGATGATACAGAAGATCAAGCAGATAAAGTTCCATTATCTGACGCTCACTTGTGATTTGTACACCAGGATGGACTTCCCGTCAATCATAATGGACATTTGCGAAAAGGAAGTGCGCCAAATTGTGCCATCAGCAAAGGATATTAGATCACTGGAATTCTGAAGGAAAGGTAGGAGGCACCATTGGAGGACTAGGGCAGGTTCAAAGGCTAGGATCAGAAGCGCAGCAATTTAAAATACCTCCACATATTCGAAATAAAATCGTCCATCATAATTACTCGTTAACACTCTTTTATTCATTCGGTCATCATATCATTTTCCTCAAGAGATGATTTATCCTATTCTCTCGGTTACCAGCATCTCCTCCCTCAACATAATGAGTAGTCTTCTTGCGCCATCCGTGGCGCGGGTTGTTGAGTTTGAAGTGCCACAAGAAATTGTTAGCTTGCTTAAAGTGGGGTCCAACTGTGTAAATCTCATGGATCAAGTCCTCCATACAGATGATGTCGTACTTCTTGAGGCGGTCCTCGATGATGCTGTTTGAGGTCAATGGGATTCTCTGTCCATTGAGACGACCAAAGCCTCTCTTGTAAACAAGCTCACGAACTGTGCTGAGGCTCGGGTAACCCCAAGTGATATATGGCTCAGCAATACGTAACATATTAACAGTTGCCTTGTTTAATTTAACAAAAACCCCATTGTTGATCTGTCTCAAACGTAATAGTTGGAGAACTTTCCTAGGTTTCGGAGCCACCCCATTAATACCCTTGATGCGTACAACGAAGGCCAATTTGGGCTCTGGCGGGATATAGAAGTTGCCCTTGGACTTAGCCTGACGGGCCAGTCTGACTTGGTCACGCTCCTGCTGTCGATATTCCTTGACATACTTCTCCGCCCGCCTAAATATCTTTCCATGTTTAACGCGCCTCTCTTTTTGCCTAACTTGTGCTCGGACTCTCTGAGCTTCTTTGATGGCTTTTCGGACCTGTCTCTTCTTCAGGACGGACTCCGGCACCGTGGGTACCTTGCCGGCTGCCGCTGCTGCTGGCTTCTTCGCCACCTTTTCCACCATGTTTAAGGCAGGCTCAATGGAAATATAAATTAGTGTGGATCGAATGCAATCCAACTATGGAAATTAGTTTAATAGGTGTTACTTAGAATTTTAAGTCTGATTGTTGTCGATGTCTCAGGCGGATAAAGGTGGTGCGAGAGACGCATCGAGTAAATACGACCAGAGCCAGTCTAATGGGAGATGGAGTCGCATGGTTCGGAAAAATCGTGCCAAGCACGCACCACTGCATGACAAACGCACAGACACACGCCTCGAAAGACCAATGGAAAACAGCGCAGTAGTGGGGCCGAAATTTGCTGCAAGTCCACCGCTTGCCGGATGCAAGCATAGGCCTAAAACGCATCTGCGCAAGCTCAGTCACACTGATCATTGGCGCGCGATATAAAATATCTGCATCTCCACACTCGGCTGTTTGAAAAGAGCCTTGGCAAATTCCAGATTCAAACCCCATAGATGCCCTTGTCTCCTCTTGCCCTCTTGCCCACTGGCTCCCCTAACTCCTCTGACCCCGCTCTCATTCGGTTCTTTGTGACATGACATCTTTTCCCCCTTCGTCAATGGCTCCTGCTTACTACTCCCAATGGGGTCAAGTGTCCTCATTACAATGATTGATATTTTTCATCTGCCGTTATGAGGCCATCACCTGATTGGGTGTTTGATTTCAACGTGTAGATCTGGTTAGCTTGAATCACCTCGAAAAGGGGGCAGCAAAGCGTGAGACTAACGGAAGCAGTACCTTGCGTGCGAATAGGAACCGAAGCGGAGTCTTCCAAGACAGGCGCTCGGGCCTGGTCTTGGTGTGAAGCCAGGACATTCAATGTGATTTAAGAGGTGAACTTAATTTCGGAGAGGTGAATGCTAAACGCGGACAGGGAGTGATGCAAGTTGGACCGGATGATCATACAAGCAGCTACCTCCTCTAGAATTCGCTAACGAAATTCTGACCAACTAGTGCCTGAAAGCGTCGATGAGATGAACTGCTGGCAATTTCAGTCATGATCTATCTTAGAGTGGAGATCGAGAAGTGGACTCGCGAAGGCGAGCCATGGTGCCACCGGGTTTCCGAACAAAAGAGAGAAATTGTGCACCTCTTTGCTTGTCTCAATCGATAATCATTGCCCCAGAATGGTCGACGAAACCCAGTGTAGTTTTAGCAACAGAACTGACTGATACATATTCTAGTCGTGATGATTAAGTCTCACGGGGGAACCTAGATGGATGCCGAGCAACTAACTGAGCTGAGAGAAATCTTCTTCGTCGACCAAGCTTGTAAGAGCACGCACGATTCGTACAATAACACGCATCAGTATGAATTGAGCGTGCCACTGATTCGACGAAAACAATCCCTCATGTCTTTCAGTTCTCTTGGCATCTGGATCTATTGAATGACAAATATGTTATTCAACAACAATATCAGAGCTTCGATCAATTTAGTGTTCCGACGTTTCAGAGAGAAGAAGCATAGATACATCAGAACCTGGCCCAATGATTGGGTGCCTTTTCATTGGAGTCGGCCGGAGAAGATCCCTGGTTATTTCGACTCCGGTGACTTAGTTGGGCCCAGAGAACCCGCTAAGGATGAAATATATTCAGATTTTAGAAATTCGCAAGAGCTCAAATCCTTAGATCCCGATCATCCTCTACGGAAAATGTTCTCAGTCAATCATGCCAGCTCAATAAAACAAAGTCAGGCATATTCAAATATGTTCATCGAAAAACTTGGTGTTATACACGCCGTTGATCATTGTAACTCTCATGAAGCCAAGATAGCGAAATTGACACACTCTCTCAGGAACGCCCAGTCGGTCATTCGAGGTCAAGGAGGCGCATCAAAGTACAACCAAACAGTGAGGACTCTAGCTAACTCTCTCAATCTACGTAGGTACAGTAATTTGACAAAATTACAAGAGCTACACAAAGAACGTTATGAGCGTATCATCAGTCTCTTGCAAATTGAACCACGAAAAAACCTAATCAACGTACCGCCTCAAAAGCCCTATAGAAAGAATCAGATGCGTTCACTTGCGGTGAAATATGCAATAGAGATGAAGGAGAAGAAGGTCGAAGAATTCATCAAGTTGCTCGACAAAGAAAAGGCGGATTTCGAGGATTATAAGAGGGAAACTTTGAAATGGATAGAGGAAAAAGAATCCCAGCTTGGGATGACTGTTTAGTGTATTAAATGTCTGTGAATTTGTCACTAGCTCAATAACGTTTTACATCCTAGAAATCTCCGCGGAGTGATGAGGCGGAGATGAGGGCAGAATTCTAGATCAACTGTTGGTCTTTGCGGGATCCAGAACTATGAAGGTGAATGTCATGTCCATCACCCGTCAAAATCTTCGGAATCGCTGGAGCAAGAACTTGAAGATGATGAGGATGAAAAACTAATATCTTCATCGTCAAGAGATTTGCCTCTTTCCGATATCATGGACAGTCTAGCTAGATTTTTCTCGCTTTTCAGTGATGAACAGGTCGGACATCCTGTCTGTATGCAAGCCCTCACTCTTTCGCTCAATATTTGGCTAATTACCAACAACTTTTGGGTGTCTGTCTCATGATCACTGAGAGAATTAAGCGTAGCTCTCACTTTGTCTAGGGGACTACGACCAGAATAGTCGGGAATGTCTAGATGCCTTTGATCAGGATCGGTCTTCTTGTCACTTAAATTCAAGATTAGTTTCACTAGATCAACATTCAGTTCTCCAATAGCCTTATGCAAGATAGTTTCGCCCGATTTTCTATCACGACAATTGAGATTTGCATTGTACTTGTTCACTAGTATCTCAACAACATCTTGACGATTATTCAGAGCTGCAAGGTGTAGACATGTTAACCCATCGAAGTTTGTCATTTCGATGTACTCTCTTGTTCTAGTCAACCCACAAGTCCGATCCTTGTGATACGCTGACCAAAGTATGAGTTCAACGATGTCTTTGGCCCCAGATTGGCAGGCCAAATGGAGCGGCGCGTTACCCTTTCGATCAAAACAATCTAACTTGATTTCTGGCGCACTTACTAGCAGCTCAACGGCCTCTTTTCGATTAGCTGCAATTGCAACATGCAATGGAGTTTGCATCATATTGTTTATTGCATTAATATTGCTTATTCTAATGAGATCACGGACCTTGTCTAATGGAAGTCCAACTACCGCTAGATGTAGCATTGTATCGCCATCAGAGTCCTGTTCTAAAGCATAGATTTGTAATGGACCGTAATCTTGGTGCTGATTTGTGAAAGATAAGTTTTGTTGACTGAACTGTTCCAGTTGATTGAAAATTTGTTGCTCATCACCAGAGGTGTCGAGACAGTTTGAACCGAAGGGCGGATAATCATCGTCGATAACTATTCCTGAGTCTCGCCAATCGATACTGCGCTTCGATGAGACTTCATCAATTTGACTCTTTTCTATTAATTGGTTCGTAGTGTCTGTAGGTGTGCGTTCTATTGATGCTGATGGAAAATTTGAGGCCATGGCAGATTGGTGCTGTTTGTGACGTTCCATGGTCAATACAATGTTGAGTTATGAACTGACTCTTGGATATTTTGATTATTGAATATGATCAGGTGAGTAAAAAACTCTTGAGGCTAAGTGTATCTCGTGTCTATCACGTTCTGTAATTACGGTTCATGATAGTAGAGCTTGTATTGGTTGAGAACTACGAAATGATAAGAATGATTTTTCACTGAGCATGACCCATCACAATGAAGTGGTCGAGAATTGGTCATACCATATTGGTGATGTTGTCTTTGTTCGCCGAGAGATGAGAGTGGAGGAATGAGGGGGAAAAAAGTTGAAAATTTCGATTGAATCGAAGAGAGTCTGAGTAGAGTTTAGTCTACATATTGAAATTGTTGATGCCGATAGGTTGATAAGGTCGAGCGGAGAATTAAATTGCCGACGGATAGGCCTAGAGGAGGGGAGAGGGACAGATAGATGAAGAGGCGGACAGAATGGGAAAAAAAATTGTGCATTGTGAGAGAGAAGGCACTTGTTGCTTTAGGCCATCGTACACACAAGCCCTCTAATGGAGAACGCACAGTAAGCAAGGGAACTCCAGCGTAGTGCATTATTTCCCAAGCTCGATGCGTCAAAACCCCCATACACCAGAGGAGTGCCATACAAGCTCCCCTTAGAAGCTTATTTGCTGTGGCACGGCTCTCGTTCTTGGCCTGCTTGCCATTCGAAAAAGGCTGACTCCTCCTCTCCAGTTCACTTGCTCATTTAATCTCCCATTCATTATTTGCCTAACCAATTGCTCATTGGGGAATTTCGAAGAGCGACCAATTGGGATTGACTACTTTCTCGCTGTGTTGTCCCCTCTTGGCGTTCGTTGAACGTTAGCAAGCGTCAACGGACAGACATATTCAAACTCTCTAGACTTGGCTCAAAGGCTCACTATCATTCTCACGTATGCGTAGCCTACTTAAGCTGGATGCAGAGAGCGAGAGAGAGAGTCGCCTATCCAGTTGGGCTTGCGGCGAGCTATGCAGGCACAACTTGTTCCGAGCATGTTCTTGTTGAGCCAAAGACACCTAATCAAAACCACATCGTCGTGCTACCGACGATGTGGTTTCTGTGACGTCCTTTTCCCCCGACAAGTGAGAGAACTTAACCTCTCGAACTGGGACACCACTCTTCTCGGACTTGATCTCCTTAGGCTATGTTGTCACCGATGCATCTTGTCCAATGCCTCTCCTGGCCATTCGAGTCATTCACTGGCCGCCGGTAGGCAACACGAGCCAACCCAACAGCCCAATGGAGTGCCCAACACGAGATTTTCCAAGCTGTAAGGGTCTACTTGGAAGCAGTTCGACTTTACAGATCAGCGTCCATGACACAAGCTGGAAATATCCCACACTTGTTCTCGAGCTGCAGCCTGTGGCCCGGCGCGCTTGTGCAATGTTGCGCAGACTACATGAGGGCGCGCTTGACTTTCAGCGCTCTTTCTTTGCTCGGGCAAATAATCCCGGCCCGCCCCTCCAGCAGTGGGACGCAGCTCGAGCCCGAGGTTGGTGCGAAACGTGCGCATTCGGTCGGGTCCTTAGCGCCGGGGTTTTCTGTGAAGGGAAGGCGTGTCCAAAGAGCACCGACCGATGGGAGCATCAAATGGTAGAGGAGAAAATTGTCTCTACCTTTTTTGTTGCAGCAATGTACAGGCTAAGGTTCGGAGCAAAATCACAGAAAATCTATAGAAAAACCCACGAGTCACAAATTTTTGACTCATTCTTGTTCTGCTCAACTATTTGATTCTGTTCCCCTCGCAAGAAAAACTTGGCCCCACATGGGAGCCAAGTTTCTTGATTCTCATTAGCCTACTCTCTATCTCTCTGGGCTTGAGATTCACCCGTGAACGCCAATCCAAGCTCCACAGGTTCACTACCGTTGTCCGTTCGCTCGTTGCATCAAAGTTATCGCAAAAATCAGATAAGCCGGCGTGTTGTTTGGCCAGATGTGTGGCGCTTTTTGAGCTTTTTGTGGCGCAAAAGGCGCTTAAAGCCTCCCAGTTGGGAGTCTTGGCGCGCTTTCACGCCAACAATCCGCACCACCAAGTCTGTGTTGGGCCGCCGAGACAGTGTGTGACGTGCTGCTGATCTGATGTGACTGCTGAAGTGCTTTTGTGAAATTCCCAATCATCTAATTGCCAAGCCCGTGGCGCCACGGAGAGTCTCTGGCGGTGGCTGTTTGTTGCAGTTCTCGGCCAACTGTCTGGAGCTGGCGAGACGATCACGAGTTGATAAGCACGATGATGCAAAGGAGTTCACGCGAAATGGAGGATCAAATGGAGCCTCGATCAGTCGTGGATCACGTCAATGGAGTCCTCGTCATCGGGCTGGATTGTGTCCACTTCCGAGGGGAAATTAAGCAGAGGCAGCGGTGTGGCCGGGCTGGCCGATGGGCTGCACTGCTCGATGGGCAGCAGACCGTCTGGGGCATCCTTTGGCGCCACTCTGACGGTTCGACGGTCGATGATTGCCGATTTGGAGGTTGCCGTGGATGCCAGCGAGCTTGTGGTCGAGCTGGGGAACTCCGAGCTTGAGGTGAGCTCGCTGGGGAGCAGCTGAGCCAGTGGATGGTGGCCGGCCTGTTGGTGGCGTGGCGGGCCCGTGTGGCTGGCGGCGGCGGCGGCGGTTAGGGTGAGCTCGAGAATGTCGTCGATCAGGTAGGAGGCCTTGCGTCTGTGGCCGCCGCCGCCGGTTGCGCCATTGGAGGTTGCGATGGTGGTGGTGATCGAGATGGTTGGGCGCGCGTTGGGCGGCGAGCAGACGGCCGTCTGGTGGCCGCCGCTGCTTGGGTCTGGCGGCGGCCCAGGCGGCGTGCCGTGCTGCTGGAAGGCCTGCGGGGGAGACGAGGGGGGCCAGCTGAGGCTGGGGGCTGGCGGGCCGACAAACTGCAGGTGCGCGCTCGCCACCTGCAGGGGCGCCACTCCGAGGCCCGCCGAGTGGGCACAGGGCCCATTGCGGTTGGCCCCGGCGGTCTGCTGGTAGTGATGGTGGTGCTGTTGATGTTGCTGTTGCTGTTGCTGTTCGTGGCGCCGCTGGATGAGGGCGGCGGTGGCGGCGGCGTTGAAGAGGGCGGCCATCTGAATGGAACTGGAGCAGGCCTGGAGGTCGGCGTGTGCCGCCAGCTGGGCGCTGCTGCTCGCCTGCGGGCCCAGCACGAGTCGGCGACCGAGGGGGGCGTGGCCGCGGGTTGACGCGCACGGCTGGCGCAGTTCGGTCGCTTGGGCGAGGGTTAGCGCGTGGGCGGTGCACGCCGAAGGTTGCGCCTGCGACACTGCAGGTGCGGGCCGCGCGCTCGAGTGCGCCGCCCTGGGCAGTCCTCCGCTGGACGCCGCCACCGAGGGGCCTCCTCCGCCTACACTCTGGCGCTGGTCCTGCGAGCTTAGCTGCAAGCTGGCGCCGCTGCTGGTCGCCAGTCGCGTGGACGAGCTCGAGGGGCTCTGCTGGTGGGCTTGGTGCAAAGTGGCCGAGCTGGTGGCGCCCAGCAGCTGGTGGTGCTGCTGGTGGAGCTGGGGAGTGATATTGTTGGCGTGGCGTTGTTGTTGTTGCTGTGCTGCTGTGCTCGAGCTGGTGCTGGTGCTGGTGCTGGTGCTGGTGCTGGTGGGCGCACTCTCGCTAGTCTGGCTGTTTGAGCGCAGGATTCTGTTGATGGATGAGATGGATGGGATGACGAAGGAGCTCTGTTGGTGTTGGCGCTCGCGGCGGAGTAGGTCACGGATCTCCCAAGCGAACAGGGTGGGCGACTGACATTTGAGCTCGATGATTCGCTTCACCACCTGTGGAGTGGTCACCTGTTTTGGTTTGGAGCCCCCCGTTGAGCCGGGCCTGATGGAGCCAGTCTGATAGAAGCGGGTGAGAATTTTGCTCACACAACCATGGCTGACGAGGAGCTGGCGCGAAATGTCGCACGGGCGCACCCCAATGAGTGCCAGCTCAATTATGCGCTGCCTTATGTGCAGCGGCAGAGGGCGCCCATTGACGAAGACTCCGCCCAGCTGGTTGATTCCTGCCTGGCCTATTGTTTAGTTGGACGGTTTGAGTTTGCGTCATCGTTTTTGTTTGAGACAAGGGTTAGCCTTGCTGTTCGTGCTTTTGGGGCTTTTAGATGTTTTTCAGATGCTTTTATAGATATGTATATCGCCTAATGCTTGTCGGCTGGCCAAAGAGTTAGCTGCTCCAGTGACTTGACTCCATTTTCGGAGCAGTGACACTGGACGGAGCTCCAGGAGGCCAGTTAACACTGTGTGTGGCCAATGCAATGGAATGGAAATGGCAATGGAAGTGGAAGTGGGCGCCACTCTACTCACCTGAATGCGGCATCTTGGCTTGATTGGCGACTTAATTGGTGGCGCGCGATGACGATTGGGCTGAATTGGGCGATTGGGCCACTTGGGCGCACTTGCATGCGGCGCGTCGACTGACTTCCGCCGGGCCAGAGTTGCCGCACGCAGCAGCTTGCAGTGTTCCAACGGTGGAACAGTTCGCGCGCCCACTTGCGCAAAGGAAGGGCGCGTGCCCGACCCACTTTGGGACCTATATCGGCCAGAGACAAGGATTGGGCGCCACACGCGAACAGGCTGCTGATGGTTGCGCAGAGCCGCTGGTGCATGGGAGGGCGCGCATGCGCTGACTCGTCTGGCTCCAGGCCGGAACCAGAAGTGGCCCGTGGCTTGTTTGGGCCGCTCGGAGGGGCCCCAAAGACAGGCTCTCGGGCTAGTCACACGCTCGAGTGCGGCCCAAGTGCTTTGGCGGCGTCAGGCTGCTAGCTGCTAGTTGTCGGCCTGCTAGCTGCTCGCTGCCCGAAGTCTGTCAACGCCTTCCTGTGGCCGTGGGCGAGCAGTTTCCGGCGCGCGCGAACCAGCCAGAGCGTGATTGCGAGTCATTACGCGACGATCGTGGCGCCCCTTTGGCTTGGAGGCCTTTTTGCTTGTGCTCGCTCTGCTCTGCTCGGGGCTGCTCTGGCTCGCTTTGATCCGCTTTGCGCTCCTTTGGCGCCCACTTGAGGTTTCAGTTTGGTCGCCCCAGCAGAGCGAGAGCCCCAACTGAATGCGCAAAACGGCCCCCATTGAGTCAGGAGGGCCAAGTTTGCGGCCGAGGTGGTGGGCAAATTTGTTTCATCCATCCGCAAAGAGGGCCCAAAGTGCGATGACTTTTGTGCGCCGCCCATTGGCCACAGTCTGTGGCTGTTGCAGAGGACGCGCGCAGTGAACGCGCGCTCTTCAGTCCACAGACTGCCTGTGGGTGCTCAGTGGCGGCCGCTTGCTTTGCGCTCACAACACTCAGTGGCCTCTTCCTCGCACACTCGAGGCCCAACTGAAAAGCAATGACGCGCTTCAATTGGCAGCAAGTTAATCAAAATGTCAAGGTTCCCTCTGCCTCTTACAAGCTCCTGCGATAACACTCGATAACAAACAGCCCCACAAGAAGCACCATCCCGAAATGCGCGCCACACATTTGCTCGCCCTCAGCGTCAATTTGATTTATCGCCTCTGCCCGCACAAACGAGAACCAGTGTTTCTCGTCTGCTCGTGTTTGCCTTCTTGTCTCTTACTCTCTGCCTGTCTGCCTGTCTGTCTGCCAGCCGCCCGCAATCCAAAACAATGAGACCAACAGTACAAGTTGTTGATGCGCCCGCTTCCGGTTGCGTTGGGCGCAAACTTGAGCCGGCGAACTGGCGGCCTCAAGGCACCACAGAGTGCCAGAGTGCAGTGGAGCGGCCAGTTGTGTGAGGGGCTGCTCTGACGGTGAAAAGGAGTAAACTGTCAGGAGGAGTGGCGCCTCTCTGCTCACACTCAGACGTCTTCATTGGGCGTCTGAGGACACGAGCGAGTTGCAGCTGCCGGCCGCCCATTGATTGGCCTCATTGGCCTCGTTCATTGAGGCGCCCACCAGTTCGAGGCGCCCACCAGTTCGGCGAGCAGAGGAGCCACCACAACAGACAGTCTGCGGCAGTTCTGCTGCTGCTGCTCTCTCTCTCTCTCTCTCTCTCTCTGCGCAGAGCAAAGGCAGAACAAAAGGATGCCACAGCTGAGCCTCGAGGCAACAAAACCAGCGCCCAGACGTTAATCGATGCCTCTCCATGTGCGGCCGGCTCTCAGCTAACATGGTCCCACTCGTCGCACCTGGAGGCGCTTTGGGCCTGCTTCGCCGCTGGATTAATTAGGCCTTCATTAGAGCAGATTAGCTCCAATGAAGAGGCCCACCTTTCGTGCCGGGGCCAATCAGGGCCGAGGTGTCGGCCGAGAGACTGGCCACAGAGGCAGAGAGTTGCAAATGGAACACCTCTGATGGGATGAATAATGGCGCCCAGTTGAGTGCAGGCCGGCCTCTGGACGGTCTTGGCGCAGATGGGCCGCAGTGAGGCCAACTGTTTCTTTTGGCGCCCACTCGCCAGGCCAGTGGATGCGCCCTAAGGGGCCCTAAGGAGCCCTGAGGAGCAGTAAGGCGGCCCGCTTTGCTCGGGGGCTCACTCGCAGCGAGCCGGAGCTCTATAATGGGCCTTATCTGGGCGCCGATCGGCTAGGGGCGACGTCTTTGCTCTCTGCGCTGCTTTGCCGGCTCAGCAGCCTTATGATTTGATTTGTCACAATGCACACGTGCCGGGGGGCTCCAGTTGCGCGCAAGTGTGCTCTTTTGGGCCCCACCTCACATCTTGAGCGTTCCAAGCGGCTGGGCGGCCGGCCAGACCGTCTGGGGAGCCATGCCGATTGGGGCCGATCGTGGGCGCTGATAAGGAGCCGCCGCCATAATAGGGCAGATTTGTTTCCTCGTTGGTGCTAGTGGTGCGCGTCGGCGGCGGCTGCTCGTTGCTCATAAGAGTCTTGAGAGAGACACACGAGCCATCTCGAATCAAGCCTCCTCCTTCATGCAGCGCCCCACTGGCACCGGTGGAAGTGGAGCTGCTGTGCTGGTGTGCTGCTGGTGGCGCAGAAGCAGAGGCAGAGTGTAAATTGAAATTTATGACACGCGCTCGCGAGAGAGACGATGCAGCAGAAACTATTGTTCAAGTTCACTTGAATGGCTGAGGATGGGCGACTGCCTTTGCAGCCCTTGCAGAGGGGCCGCACGAGTTCGTATCGCGCGCCAATGATTCCCCAGCGATTCGCGTGCGCGACCATTGTGCGCAACCAAGTCGAGCCGAAAAGCGCACAAAGCGGCCCGCACACACACACTTACACCCATAAGAAGGCGCCTCTCTTCTGGTGCCTACACTGTACTCCTCAGGGCCTCTGCCTTTGCCTGGCCCCAAACGCAAACTCTGGACGCCTCCCCTTCACTGAACACGCTCCATTGAATGGGAACCAAAACAAACCAGACAAATGTTACGTAAAACTGGCATACAGTAACCATTGCATTGTTGGTTCCCAAAACAAATTGCCTCCACTCTCTGCCTTCTGATATAACTCAATCTGCTGCTGCCGCTGCTCAATCTGCTCATCTCCTCTATCTTCCTGATTGCTCCCTCTAACTGGCTGGCTGGCTGGCTGGCAGCCACAACGGAGATCTATTTCAGCCAAATCCAGCCCAGTCTCCACTACTCTTGATTGGCAACTCGCTTGATTGGCTCCCCTCCACTTCACTGCTCACTACTGGTCCAAGTTGAGACACTTGGCAAAACTTGGCAAAATTGACAAATTCATCCACCAGTTAGCCGAGTGCTGAGCAAACTGGTCTGAACTAATTTGAAAAACTTTCATCACTCGCCCTCGTCTTGATCGTGTTTAGCTTAGCTCTCGTTTAGCTTAGGTGAGCTTAGATATATGATGAGAAAGGCTGCCATTTTTAGGGCCCTTTTGATAGAGTGTCTTTTGTTTTTATAAATTGTATCGATTTTCCGCCAACAAAATGGAGGCAGAAATGTCAGATTTCGGCTCGGCCAGTTGTCTTCTCGATGACAGGCCCACATAACGTGACAATAAATCTCTGTGACCACGCCCGATGAGAACCAAGTAGGGGGCCACGGGCGGGCCTCTGTTCCTGGCGGCCGACTGCTGCTGCTCCTGCTTGCACCCTTCGAGCTGCTCGCTCGATTTGCAAACGTCAACTGGACCACCACCACCACCACCACCACCAGCCAGACAACTGGGCCTCACAATGGTCAGCTCGCTCTCGTAGGGGCGGAATACGATTATGGGCTTGAGTGCGCTCGCCTCGATCACTATCAAGCATCCATGGCTTGTTCCGACAAACAATTGATCCCCAACAGCCACTAGGCCACTTATTGTCGACGACTTGGCCTGCTGGTAATAGTGTTCAATGTTAATGGATTCCAGACTCTCGCTGCACGGGACCAGCTTCCAACAATCCAGCTTCCTGCTCACCTGGCGCTCCGAATGGTTCCACAAGTGCACCGTGCAATTGGCCGCCGTCCAAATGTGCTGCCCGTCGGCCAACACAAAGCGCACCTCTTCTTGAATTTCTGACCTTCTCTGCTCACCATCAGCGAGCTCTTTCATGCCGCCTCCAAACTGATCACTCCTTTGGCTTAGCAGTGGCCAGATACTTTGACGCACAAGCTTGCTCGAGTGCAGGTCCACCTTGAGGCAGCTTATTCCATTCGATTGGCCGCAAATTAAATCTATGCTTCCCTCTTGCTTGGCTTTGTCGCCTCTTGGAACCAAACAGAAACAGTTGAACCCAATTGAGCAGCCCAAAACTTCGTCCAACTGCCTCAAGCCCATTTGGCCCGACGAAATCCACAACTGTCCCTTGCTGGTCAACATGATCAAACAGTGCTCCTCATGTATGAACTCCATTTGTTTCACGCTCGAATCCAAACTCAGTGAGCCAACAGGAGAGCCACTTCCTCTACTAACTGGCGTCCTCCTATTTGAACCCACTTCTTGCCCACTTCTTTCCTCCTCTGCCAAACAATCGATTGGACAGCTGTGAATGCTGAGCATCTTTTTTCCATCACTGTCATGCTTGATGAAGGCACAATCGCTGGCCGAAATGTCCAGCGAGTCTAGCCTCTGGTCAAATCCTAGCATGTGAAGTGCTGACTGATTCGAGTCGTAGAGCAGCAGTGCATCTCGGAGCACGCATGAGGCCGTCAGAGACGAGCGTCCTATGGGAGTGTCCTGCTCGTTCTCCTCGGCCAACTGCTCGTATGCTGCACTCCATTGGCCTCGGTGGGCGCTGAAGCTTCCAAGTATTCCGTTGGGCTTTATAGAATCGCACGTCTTTCCGTAATTTGTGCAACAAACCAAATCCAGTCTATAGTTTTGCTCGGAATAGATCGAGCTGAACGTCATTTGGTCCAACTTGAGCCTGTGGCTTGCACTCAGATTGCAATCGATTGTGTCCATTATTTGCATAAACTCGGGGGCGCTCGCAATGGAAACTATCTGGCTGGCTGTTGGCCTGTCCTGAGGCTCTTGGGACCAGCAAATGGTCATCAGGTCAAAGAAGTAATTCGGATAGATGAGGTCACGCTGGAATAGGATGGGCCTGGAGCCTAGCAGCTCGTTTGTCAAGTAGCTTTTCCTTTGCAGCTTTGAGTCATTCAAATAGTTGCTCTGCTTGAAGGGTGGTCTTAGGGTGAACAATTCGTAGAGCAGCATACCAAAGGAGAAACAATCCACCTTTTCTGTGTACTCCTCGTCACCATTGTGGCGCAAGATTTCGGGGGCCAAAAAGTTGATTGTTCCCGCAAATCCTTTCCAAATTCCCGTGGACAAAGCTTGGCGCGAGATACCGTAATCGGCCAATTTTAGCTCCACAATGGTGGTTGATCCATTACTACCTACTCCATTGACAGATTTTGATTGTTGCTGATTCATGTGAGCCTGATTAGATGCACATGTAGACGGTGATGGATAGCTCCAAACTAGCACATTCTCGGTCTTTAAATCTCTGTAGATTATCCTATGCTGATGCAAAAATTCCAACGCCCTGGCTATTTGTAGGATTGTCTTCTGCACAGTGAACTGGTCTATCTTGAGACAGGCCCTTTTGTACTCCTTGAACACACTCTCTAGTGAGCCCAACGGAGCTAGTTCCAAAACAATCGACAACGGTCGCAAGCATAGTCCCACGAGCTGGACTATATTTGGATGACAGAGAGTTTGCAAGATGTTGATCTCATGCCTGGCCGTGCAATAGGACTTGCAGGCGCATTGGAATGGTTCTCGGAGCCAGTTGGTTAGCGCCGATTTATAGGCCAGCTGGTCGGCTTGTTCGGCGTCGGAGCCGGGGTCGACTGGCTGGAGCAATTTCATGGCCACCTCCTGGTTGTTTTGACCCAGTTGATTCAGCGGAAACAAGGCACTATGCAGGCTAACTTTGAACACGAAACCCAATGCCCCGCGACCTATCAGCTGGAGGCGTTCTATTTGCTCGCTGTCGATTTTGGCCATCTCATCAACATCATTAAACAAAACATCGCCTGCCACTGAAGCCAGCTCCAAGTGGCCATGTCTGGGGCAGTGAAGATTCTTCAACTTGGGCGATTTTGACTTGTTTCGAGGAGAAATAGGGCTCGAAGTGGATGGTACACTTCTCCTTGGAGAGCCGTTGGGATATTTGCCTTTTCGCTCGAGAATGTTGTCCATCTGATCGAGGTTGTAAGCATTCGAGATGCAATGTTCGACATAGAAACAATGCACACAACTGTCATTGAGATCCTTCTCTCGCATGGTAGTAGTTGCTGCAAATTTACCACTCGTAGACTCGCGCTGCCTAGAAACTCGCAAACTCTTGGCCCTGCCACAAATGCTTAGGATGGGCTTCATTTGTTCCTCAATGAGAATGGAGTGGCATTTTTGGCATGGTATCAAACGGGTGACAAGGTAACTTCCGCCCAGAGTGTGCGCGAAACGAGCCCCCAAACTTGGATACCAATCCTCCAGCAAATCATCGATATGGTCGACGATTTTGGCCAGCAATCTTGCCGCTATCTGTTCGCCCAGACGGATGGAACAACTTTTCGAGCGATCATCTTTCTTTGTCACGCGCAGGCTTGCATTTGGGAAGACAATCATCAGGACGTTTGAGTATTGAGTCTGATCAAACTTGATCCATTTGCTCTTAGTGGTAGACATCTCATGAGGCTCAGTGCCATCATTGTGCCCTGCTGAAAGGCGGCCAACTTTTGCAGATTCGCCGGGGCCCAAACATTCAACTTGTAGACCAATACGATCGATTGGATTGTTGTTTGAGCTCAATGAGGTAGAGGAGTATTCCTGTAGGGTGAAGAGACAAGGTGCAATGAGTTGCCCATTGGTCGAGTGTTCGTCTCTTGTGTTGATGGTGGACTCTTTTTGCATCCTCAAACAGATACCATTCTTCCAACACAACCAAGCGGATCTGTTGCCCAAAAGTACCAGAAGCTCTTCCACAACTTTGCCTCCAAATTCCTCATGGTAATCAACAATCAACTTGTTCAGAAAATACAACTGCAAATCCTCACAGATGTCGTCAAATATTGGCTCTGATAATAGGCCAGACTGTAGTCGAGCCAAGAAACCGGCCGGCAAGTATCTGAGCAAAACTAAGCGACTGATTGCAGCCTCTGGTTCATATTCAAACTCGTACAAGTGTTCGAACTGTTTGTCCTGATCGCTTGCGTCTGTGCTGCTCCCTTTGCTTGCAAGAGATTTGTTCCCATACTGCTGCCTGGCCCTTCTAGATGGATCTATACTAGAGGCACGAAGGCTAGTTGCAAGAGCCTGCCTGTTGGCCTGCTGAACGATATCGTGTGGACGACGAATTGCACTCCGGCCTCGAACTCTTGGTGTCACTTTCATTTGGAAGTTTTCATTTCTGCCAGATTGACAACGCTGTTCGTTTGATCCATGTCTCTGGACCAAATTAAACTGCTCAGTGATTGCCCTCAGATCAGGGGGAAGCAAAGAGGGAATCAGCAGATACTGGGTGTTCCAGGTGAGGGCAACTTCAAACTTGTTCAAGAGATTAACTACGTAAGATTGAACTCCTCCGCTTAGGCTCATATCAATGGATTTGAACAAGTGAACAAGATCATCTATTTTCATCAAACCATTTCGGACATGCGGGTTGATTTCCCTAATTGTCACCACGTGAGCCAGAATGTCGCACAACCATTGTGGGTCCAAGAAGTATAGATCTCGTAGATTTGTATCCTCGTAATGGAGTAGAACACCGTTTTCATGCAAGAATCTGGTCGCCTGATGGAGTTCGCTGTTATAGTTGATCTCGCTAGACTCTAGCGACTCCAAGTCTCTGAACTGTTTGTTGTACTTGAGCTTGAGTTGCTCCGAGGCCACACGCCTATACTCAAAGTAGCTGAGCACTGGTTCGCATTTCTTCTGGTGCCGATCATGAACAACTGAGCTTATTATCTCCTCCAAATACAAATACGTTGCCGGTATCTTTTGCTCCAGCAGACGCTCTGTACTGCCCGGGCATCTCAATGAAAATACAACATCATATATCTGATTGCACAGATGTCTGATATTGAGCTTAGTTTTTGTTGAGACAACTATTGAATCGGCCACCTTGGGCAGGCCGCACTTTTCGTGGTCAGAAACGTTGATGAATCGCCTGTAGACCTCCTGTTGCAATTCACGCACCGATGCTCCTTTCTCGCCTCCCTCGATCAGATCCTCATGAGTGCCAACAATAACTACCGGCGAGTTGGGAGCCCGCGATTGTATGTTTACAAGCCACTGTTGAATGCCCAAGATACCAGGAAGACCATCGGTGAGACGCCAGACAACCAGATAGATTGATCTTCTACTGAGGAAGTATCTATGCGTTGCATAGAACTCCTCTTGGCCGCCGAAATCCCACGTCGAGAATGAAACTGGCCCATAATTTGGCTGATTACGGGGCGTCTTCTTTTGGAAGTGCCACTCGTGAATGTCTACGCCCACCGTGGACAGTGTTACGCCTTTTTGATTCCTTAGATTGTTTCTAGAACTGTGACCCATGCGTCTGGTCCAATGGTCGGGGGCTGCCCGACGTTTAGGATGAGATCCACTGCTGCTTCCTTCGTGGCGCATTTGCTCGAGCAATGAGGTTTTACCTATGCCTTGCAAGCCTACCAGCATCAATTTCATCCTTGCATAGGGTTTTGCCTCCTCAAGGATCGATCTCAAATAACCGATGATATCCATTGTTTTATAGTTCTTACTCTCCACTATGGACTTCAGTGGTTCGTTCAGATTGCAACCCTGCACACCAAGATTCCACAACTTGCTTGCCAGGCCCAATTCAGCCGGAAGGGAAGATATGGCCTTGTTTCCGCTCAGGTTCAAAACAGACAGATCCTTTAAATCAGCCATATTGGGCGGAATGCGCTCCAGCTGATTGAAGCTCATGTCGAGAGCTGTTAGATTAGGAAAGAGTAATTGTCTTCGGGAGCCACTTCTTGAGCTCGCCAATTGAGGCGCCTCATTAATTGACGTGCTCGTGTTAGGTTCGTGATTTGGGTGTGAACTGAATAGCTCAATGGTTTTTAGCAAATTCCTGCTTAGGTTCAGTGATTTCAAATTGTCTAATCTCTGATGCAACTTGTGGCGACAGCATGCATGGCATAAGAGTTCTTCGTTCATGCATTTGATGTCAAAACACTTTTGAGCCTCCTTGTCGCCAAGCTGATCTGATGGTAAAAGCCAGCCGGCTATTTGATTATTGCTGAAGTCTAGGTTCTTCATCTTGGCTGGAATTAAGGCAAAGTTTCCCAACGACTGAAGACAGTTGTGGCTCATATTTAGGCGCAATAATTCGCCTGCCAAACAGGCTAAAACAGGAGGCACTCTGGTGAAGGAGTTGTGTGATAAATTCATGTAGGTTATCTTGCTAGATTGAACCTCTTCATTTTCAGACAGTTTCTGCTCATCCCTTGTGGTGATCATTCCAATCCCTTGCTGATCTTGGATTAGATCAATCTTTCTGAACCAGTGATTCAGATGTGTCAACTTCCTCGTTGTCAATTGGACCAATGACGGACTAGTCCTGAGCAGTGAGCTTAAGAATTGGTTTTCACCTGTGGCATCGGGTCCTTGGTATTGGGCGCTCAAATCGTTACTAGCACAACTGCTAGCAAACGACTGTTCAAGCATCATCACAGATGTCTTCCTCTCTTGATAGGAAGAATTGGCAAACGAGCTTTCACCCGAGAGAGAACCTTCCTTCGATTTGGGAGCTTGACACGCAGAGCTATCCCGATCAAATAATTGTGGTGGCAATGTTGGAAGATCATCCAAAAGGTTCCCAGATGCAATGATCTCTCTAAGCGAAGGAGAGTTCCACATAGCCCATGGTAGCTGGCGTAATTGATTTGATGAAACATCGAGCTCGCTTAGTTTTGGCAAGAGAAACAAACAATCTGGAAGGGATGTCAGCAGATTATCATGCAAATCTAGAATCTCAAGACAGGGTAGCTCCCACTCTTGAGGTTCGTTGAGATCTATAAGATTTGAGCTTTCCAAGTCAGTTATGCCAGAGAAATTTATAGTTCTCGAACGCTTCATGGCAGTTCTCTGGGATTCAATCAACTTGTTTGTAACCGGACTGGGTGCCTCCCAGCCTTCATTCGAGAAGCCTCTGGAGAACTTCGAGTTGCATTTGGTGCTATGTAATAACTGGTGCCTAAATTCCATGAGTGATTCCAATCGGTTGCTTGACAAGTTCAACTCCCGTAGTGATGGTAGTCGGAAGATTACAGGATGCACCGACTTGAGATTGTTATTCGACAGATCAAGCCTCGTGATGGCCACAAGACTGTTGGTTGGGTGTCTCAATCGTTTGTTGTGCTGCAGACTGGCCTCAATCAACCATTGGGGATCAATTTGTTTGATACATTTCAAATTTTGCCAGTCGATAGTGACTGGAGTCGAGGGAAACATTGAACTAAATGTTGTCGTTATTTGCGACTCGGCGTTGGAGATCTTTTGATTTTTCTTGTATCTAGATGCAAATTCGACATTAGATTTCCTATTGATCTTGTATTCGGGGTCAACATTGCTCTTAAGTGATAAAAACATCGATATCAACTGAGTGTTCTTATTCAAAGATGCAACTTGCAAAGCTAAATTATCTTGATTATCACGCGCTCCATATCGGATCAATATCTCACACATCGTTTCATCATTCAGACGGCAGGCTTCCTTAAGACAAGTTGACTTAGACGACCTGAGCCAGTTGAGGCCTATGTCGTCATTTAAACTAGAAGAACTACCCTGCGTCTCGCTCCCGACGGTTTTGCCTATCCTCGAGTCACGGAATAGAATAGGCAAGTTTGGATTAGATCCATTGACTAGTAGAGTTGTCGCAATCTTATGATATTGATTGCATACAGCTAAGTGCAACGCAGTTTTGGAGTTATAATCACAGTATGTATCTATCTCGAAAGGGCAAATGAGATATTTGTCAGTTGCATCTTTCAGCTTCGTGGCAGTCTTCATATGGTCGGGGGAGCTATGAGGTCCTGCTCTAGAATCCACCCCACGGATGTTTTGACCCTCAGTCTGATTATCAGTTCTGGTGCGAGCTGATGTCTCTTGGAATTTGAACCTCTGCAACTGGAGGAGGATCTTATTGAGTTGACTACGTTCAGTGTGTCCGTTTGAGATCATCGAATCAGTGTCGGGATTCAACTTTGACTTCGGTCTATCAGGGATGATCCGTGCCCGACCAATCACATCCTTATCTTGACCTCTCGACTTATTTGAGTGAATGCCTTGATTTTCGTTGGGTTGTTGCTGCTTAATCAATTTGGCTTCCACATTAAACTGCAACAATGCATCCAATAAGCTTTCGTCATTTGCGGAAACCGAGAGGTAGACAACCGTCTGGCCGGCGGCGTCTTGAGCATTCAGATCGAAAGCAAAATGATATTCATATAAATTTGAGCGACTAACATAGCGACGCCTCAGAGGTTCAGGATACGGGTAATTTAAAATGAGTTTGGCAGTATCTGAGTGGCCCTGAAGACAGCAGGCGTGCAAGACAGTCCACTTTTCAATTGTTATCTCTTGTACCAGTGAAGGGAAGTTGTCCAATAAAAGACGGACCGTCTCCGTATAGCCTCCATAAGCTGCTACATATAGAGGCGAGTAATTAGTGTTTTCGTTGCATTTTGCAGAGGCACCGAATTCAATTAGTAGCTTGCAAATCTCTGTTTGACCCTTCGATGCGGATTTGAATAATAAAGTAACATCGTTCCAACTGCTAGAGCTCCAATTGATCATCCTTTTCAGATTTTCCCGAGCAAAAGATAGTCTATCCTCTTCGGAAAGCCAACTCTTGGGCAATCGGTCGATGATGGTTCGTTCAACCTTTGCTAATAACGATTTGACTAGTTTTGGGTCATCCTGACTACATGCCTGGTTGATAACTGTGTAAAACTCGTTTCTTGATTTCTCAATTTCATCAAGACGATGGAGAATCAGCTCGGCCAGGCATTGGTTATCGCAGAATTGAGCTATCTCGTAGCATGTCAAATTCCTATCGTCCCTTATTTGGAGATCGACGTGCTCCAGGTTTAGGAACAGTTTCACGATCTCAACGAGGCCAAGTTCGACAGCCAGATGGAGAGGCGTCCTAGCATGATTTGCGTCAAATGCACCAGGGTCTGCTCCATTTTTTAGAAGACAGTCAACACAGGCCAAGCTATTATCCATAACCGCATGGTGGAGAAGAGTAAGACCATCACTGCAAGGTATACCTAAGAGATGACGGGGGTTTCCATTGTCCAATAAGTCTGCCAGAAGACTATCATCATGGATCTGTATAGCGCTCAGCAAGAGGGCGAGTAATTCTTTGTCATCCATGCATGAGCTATTAGTATCACTGAGCAACTGATGGATGCCTGGAGAATCAATCAAGGGAATCAAATGTAGCTAAGCTGGGCGTCTGGTTTCGGTTAGCGATTCATTTAGCCCGCTCGAGTTGATCGCCGGCAATCTTGGAGCGGTTCTTGCTTCTTCTTCTACCTCAATGGAGAAGCTGTTGATTCAAGCAAGGAAGGTTTTGAGGTGAGTCTAAAAATGATTTGTTCATTGCTTGATTAAATGACTAGTTAGATTGATCGGGCTGAAATCCGAGGAGTGAGTTACTTGGACAATTAGAGATATTTGGATATTTACCCATGTTGTTTTTGTGCGTTCACATTGTTTACTCTGTTTATTGCGTGCGCAATGGGCCGCTAACAAACAGGGCAGCGAACTTCTTTGCACGAGCGAACACGCGCATACATGGACATGGCAAGGCGCAATTGAGATTTGCTCTGCGCACTAGATCAAGCAAGTCTCCAAGTCTGAGAAAGCAATTGGCCGAGAATGATCCCCGCTCAATATGGAGAGCTTGACAAAACAAGCTCAACAAGTGCAACATTTATCGCCCCACTTCATGGACCATTTCGCTGACTGAGAGTTCTTTTCATCTCGGATGCTTACCTCGTAGTCTGCTACGGGCCTACGCAGTTCCAGACTCTTCGACATGACTTTTGTTAAACTTTTTGATTTCCACCTTGTTGGTCAACAAGACATCGGGACGAGCGTAACAGAGCATTTCAAAAGTCATTCAACGCAAACTATGAGGCAGCTAGACAGAAAGCTTGGCCTACGAATTACACGCTGCAAAAAGTCTCTCTTTCCACCGACTCTGGACGATTAAGCGAGATTTTGTCTTCCCAATAGCTTTCCAATATAAAAGCGAATCTGTCTCACTGACATTGTACTTCCGTGTAGTGAGGAGATCACACAAGAGTGACATTTGATGGTCTAGTATGGCACCAAACTTCAATCTCTCTCTTTTTCCTTCACGTCTCTCAAAGTGAGCACTTTTTCAGAAATTTAGCCAAAGATGTACCGAAATCCACCGAATAATCGTTACCAAAGATCGTCCATTTTACGATCCAGAAGGATAACTCACTGCAGTTCCGCCGCAATTATATCCATTCTGACCCTTCTAACCACACTTCTCACCATCTATTTGATTACGCTAATAACCAAACAGCTTCCACAAGCGCCTGAAATCGATGTGAAGCATGAGCAGAAAGAGCATAATACCAGAAGAAATGAGCTGGTTCCGAACAAGATCAGCAACCCTTTTTCAGAGGCATATGCCGCAAAATCAGTTGGGCCAAACAATGGGAGCCAATCCGATGAAATGCAAACGCTCTCTAGCTCCGGAGTTCAAACTAGCATCTTAAATGGGCGTCCAGCTGGACTTGCGAAGCCATTGCAAGATTCAGAGAAGAAGAACCACAGCAAACCACTTCAGAGGCTTGTCTCTCGAGGTGGCTGGCAACCAATGCTCATGCAAGCCAGTGAGCCGAGCGAGATGAAATTATTCAGACAACCGAGAGGGCTACTAAGAACTAGTGCTAGTTTGCATAGATTCAACAAGAAGCTGTCCACCTTCAGCCGGGCGGAGCTTCTGGGTTTGTTGAAAATACTCCAAGAACGAATTGACCACTCGGGGCTGATGGTGAAAAAGCGTCAAGTAGCCACAGATATGAGAGAAACTCTAGATCCCGATGCATCTGTAGCCCGATTCAACACTTCCACAGCCGTAGTCTCTCCGCCCAGCCTAGCTCCAACAACGAGCAATACCACACCAAGGAGTACAGAGATTGTGAAGAGAAGCAACAAGATGAACCATCTGATGAATTATTTGGATAGTATTGAATCTATGGTCTCAAAGATCGACGTGGGCAATCTTGACCGACTGTCCACTATGGATGGAGAGCGATCGATTGTGCATGTGGTGAGACCAGAACTGATGAGTACGATTTTAGTCACTGATGGTAACGCGGGAAGTAATCCATCGCAGTTCCTTGGTGGGAAAGACGGTGTTAGGGGATCCCAAGGATTGGAAGAGGATGAAAGAGTTGTTGCCAGTTGGAAACCGGGTTCTGGAATTGGTGTGGAGTCTGTGGCTCCAGATGCAGGTTGGCCCCAAGAGGAGGTAGAGGAGGATTGGCCAAGCCAGACCACGGCCAAGCCAAAGAAACGGAAGAGAAAGCGCAAACGAATTCCGACCACTACCACAACCAGTACCACAAGCACAAGCACCACCACCACGACGACAAGCACCACCACTAGCACGACTACAACTCCAGCGCCAGAATCTTGGCCAACCACCAGCCAGCCACCGTCATCTGGTCTCGAGGAAATTTGGATCGAGGAAGAGGAGGACATAGTGAGGCCACCAAAGCGAAAGACCAAAAAATATAAGAAGAAAACATTGCCCACCTCTGATACAACTACGACAACAAGCACCACCACCACGACACGAGCTCCAACCACCTCCACCAGTACCACAACAACCCAAGTGCCAACTACTAGTACCACGACTACACAAGCGCCGATAGAGGATTGGCCCGAGGAGGAAGCTTGGCCCGAACAACAACCAGTGATCATTAGTAGTACTAAGGCTCCCAAATTGTGGCCTAGCCAGCCTGTTCCCGGACAACAACAACAACAACAACAACAACAACAACAAGATGAGAAATGGCCTGAGGAGGAGTGGCTCAATGAGCTGAGGGATGAAATTCAGAATCGTCTCCATGTAATATATGTTTGATATACTTCTAATCGTTGCCTTCAAGTTGCCAGTATCCCGGTTGGCGCAATCTGTTGCATTTGTTAGAGATCTGTATGAATGTTTGACATTGATTTAAGCTGATGTTGGTTTTTATGTTATTATCTATGACTGAATAAAAGTTAAAAAAGAAGTAGGAGGAATTTCTAATACAGTTTCAGTAGTGCATCAGTGCTCACTATTACTCTTTTCTGTTGATTTGCTGACACGCATTATTTTACCTGCTAGCTCGAAGCCGTCTAAGCTCTTCACTGCCTCTTGTCCATCTTCAATATTGGCATATGTCACGAAGGCATAGCCTCTAGATAAACCTGTGGTGCGATCCTTAATGATCTCCACCCTGAGGACTGGCCCAAAAGGTTCTACTATCGTTTTTAACATTTCCTCTGTCAGCCCTGTATGAAGTGCACCTATATAGACACGATATGCGTTTGGTGGAAGGGATCGGGAAGATTGATAAGTTGTTGTTGTATGATGGTGATTGGAACGCGAAGATGACGAAGAGTGGTGATGATAATGGTGGCGCTGAGAGCTATTTGAATGATAATCATTGCTGCTCTTCGAACTATTAACTGGTTGTATGGTCATTGGAACACCATGTAGTTTTCGTCCATTGAAGTCCAGTGCCTTGATAGACGATGATGAGTCATGGAATTCTACATAAGCGACACCCTTATGTCTTCTAGTCCTACTATCCATTATCAATTTGACCTCTCTCACACTACCAACATTATCGGTGAAATAATCCTCTATATCTCTAGACACGACACGCTGACTCAATTGCATCACAATAATAGTTCTAGAATTCCTTTGGGGAGAGCCTGACCTACTACGTTCACGACGTCTCGACGAGGAAGAAACAGGTGACCGAGAAAGAGAGCGGGAACGTGAACGTGAATCTGGCGATCGTCTCTTGCTATACCTGGAACTCTTTCTATGGCGGCGCCCATAATTCGAGTCTTTGTCATCCTCATGGTCTGAGTGAGCGCGCTTGGAGGACGATCTATGTTTACTAGACCTATGACCACTCTGGTCGACATCTCTATGGCTTCTATCTTCCTTGCTACTCCTTCTTCGGCTACGATCGTGCCTATAGGAATGGTGTCTAGAGGGGGATCGCTCACGGCTCGCACTATGTCTAGCATACTCTGATTCTTTACCAGAGATGCGACCAGATTGCGAATTCCGAGAGTCTTTTTCATGACTTCGATTCTGATCCATGTTTTGATGTCCGGGAGAAATATCCGTGTTAGCCTCAGGTTGTGTTTCTGATGGGCGAGATCGATTAGAAGCATCATCGTTACGATTATCTCTCTTGGGTATTCTTTCTGAAGCTCGGTCTTCGTCCGGTTCTTTTTTCGGACCTTCGACAACATGCCAAACGTTGCGAGGTCTATCGTTGGGATCGAGTAATTCACGTACATAATCGTCAGTAGAGCTAGCGTTGCTTTGGTTGTCTTGGTTATCTTTCTCAACCCGATGCGGAAACGTCTTGTCGACATGTGAATAAGGTTGATCATCTCTACTACCATCGCGATTTGGGTCTGGTGTAGTCTTTTCCTGCCTATTGTAACAATTTAATTTCTCGCCGTCATTGCCGTTTTTATTGGTAGTGCTGCTACCATCGTCATCATTGATGGAGTCCCTATTAGGACCGGTATCGTTAGACTTTCCTAGAAGTAGTTCACCAAGACCGCTCATTTTGAAATAGTCGATGGATGTGGTGCGACTGAGAATCTTTAGGTTGTTTCTACAGCAGATAGTATTTCAATCTAGATTTTCGACATCTACCTATCCGACAGATACATACCGACAAAACCAAATACGAGTTAACGATTCGACGTCATCTTGAGATAATATTCGCGAAAAAATAGAAAAAGGG
>Ga0058701_10000418_pt1 | contig 29939 bp, 18 predicted proteins | sample AgamicOrMae_FD_97039 | JGI IMG/M metagenome (GOLD analysis project Ga0058701, IMG submission 97039) | Agave microbial communities from Guanajuato, Mexico - Or.Ma.e | ecosystem: Host-associated > Plants > Phyllosphere > Phylloplane/Leaf | place: Guanajuato, Mexico | collected 2012-06-04 | reverse complement strand
TTCTTTGTTGTTTTTTTAAGTTTTGTTCAATTTCTGATGTTATTTCTCGCGTAGTATTAATGAATTTTGACAGAAAGTTTTGGGCTTGGGCATCTTTCCTTCACCGCGGTCTTACAATCTTCAAAATTTCGAAAAAATCGGAGACTGAAAGTTAAGGTACTCCCCATGCAAGTTCCCTAAAAAACTGAGGATCGGTTAACTTGGTTGACCTGAGGTGCTTCATACAGCTAAAAATGAAATGTAATGCAACACTTACCGATCAAAATATAAATATAGCTAAAAAAAATAAAATGTTTTACAAAACTTACCGAGCAAAATGTACTCTTAGGTAAACACATGAACCAGCTGCTCTGCCGCTACGGTTCGCCGATCATCATCCTGAACCTGGTGAAGAAAAGAGAAAAGAAAGTCCACGAGAGCCAACTAAGCACGGAGCTTATAAGCTCTGTCAAATATTTAAATCAGTTCCTGCCTCCGGAACACCACATCGTTTATGTCAGCTTTGATATGGCGAGGATGAATAAATTGTGAGTGACATCCCATAGTGATTTTAAAGTTGCAGCTGGTTTTAAACCGAACTCAACGTAACCCAACCTTATTTTCTCTGACCAAACCAACCCTAAACAAACGAAACCTAACCTACTTAACCTTTCCTTAACCTGCATTGAATTTAAACAAACCAATCTTAACCCACTACCGCCCAGCGATGCCGTTCGGCAACAGAAATTTTTTTAGAGGATCTTTTCAGTTCAGTATTGTCACAATTTAAAAAATATCACCCCTCTGGAACCCTGAAATTTAATTATTTAGGCATCTTCCAAAGCTTAAAATTGCGTATGTTAATGGAAAAAATCCTTTTAATTTCTCTTTACCTGAATTTCACTCCAAATACTAAGGGCTGTTATGGGTTAAACCAACGACGTGAAACTTACCTGAATCAAACCTAATTCAGCCAAACTTAGCCTGACCTTATCACCCATCTTTAGTTTACCATTACGAGGTGTATGGGTTCTTATGGTGTAACCTCCGTTAGAGCGAATGTCCAGAAAAGGCTTGTTTTCTCGTCGTTTTTTACGCAGTCTTCTTGTTTTCCTACAGGAAAGATGAGAATGTTATGCAGAGGTTAGCGACTATTTCTCATGACGCTGTCCGACGCACTGGAATCTTTCAGAGCCAGGATCCTTATTACCAGCAAGACGCTTCATCTATTTTGGGGAGGCCTAATGAAATAGACGGCAGGGGCAGGGTGCAGACCGGGATTATTCGTGTGAATTGCGTTGACTGCCTTGATCGCACCAATACAGCACAGTTTGCCATTGGGAGGTGTGCTTTGGGATTCCAGGTAAAACACCGCTTTTTCTTATCTCGCCATGAACTGGGATCGTCCATACTTCAATGATAATTGCGTTCGTATTTTCAGCTGTGTTCCCTGGGCCTGCTTTCGACACCGTATCTAGAATTCGACACGGACTGTATTCGGATGCTTGAAAGTCTTTACGAAGATCATGGAGATACTCTTGCACTTCAGTACGGTGGATCGCAGCTAGTGCATCGTATTAAAACTTATCGGAAAACGGCCCCTTGGACGTCTCAGGGAAATGATATCATGGCTACTCTAAGTCGGTACATCAGCAACACCTTTTCAGGTGAGAAGCTATTGCATGAAGCCATTGTTATCGTCGGCATCGCATGGCGACGATAGGTAGAACTAATTCCTTCTTAAGACTTGAGATTTCTCTTGAGAAATAAAGCAAAAACCAGTTTTAGCCTTAAAAAAATCAGGAAAGTTCTATTTTACTCATGAGAGTTTTTGAACGTACCAGTTAACTTTGATCGACTTTGTCGAATGAAATCTAAGTAACTGGAGGTAAGGTTTTTACGATTTCAGTAAATTTAAGCTTATGAAATTGCAAACCCAGCTACGTATTTTGTTTACGAGGGTCAACTTGAAGAGATGTAATTTGGGTAAATTACTCGTTGAATATTAGTGAACCAACCGTGATTTTTTGTTTTGAAAAAAAATTGTATTTAATTTATCTTTTAGAGCTGGTAAAACTGGGCCTGTTGAGTTTCCTGAATGCGCAGTAATTCCGGACGCCTGTTTTTGGGTCGTACTAACCTTTTTTTTTTTGTCCATGATAGATTATGAAAAACAGCAGACGATCAATCTGTTTCTGGGTTCATTTGTTCCTCAAGAGAACAAAGCTGCAATATGGGATTCCTCGCCAGATCACTATACTAGTTGTCAAAGAGCAAGGGGGCTGAAAAGACAACGCAGGTAAAAGATATAGACCAAAGCAGAACTCGCCGAGTATGTAATGACTCGATTGTGTGTACATGTGGTTTCTGTTTAGATTTCCGTTGACCCAATGGTGGGATGCCGACCTGCTGTCCATTTTACCTCGTGCTAAGGACGAACTTTTCCGGAAATCAATTCAGTTAATTCCAGTTGAGCCAAATGATGAAAGAATCGACGCCTACAGGGACTACCACCAGCCTCATCGGTTCAGCGTCTTAGCCGACACTTTTGCCTTTGAAATCAGTCATACAGTCCGGTAGGTACTTTCGATAAATTTTATCAAGGGGGAGAAATGTATCCTCTGAACAGAAAAAGCGGCGGTTTTTCGCTACTTGACATCCTGCCCGCTCAGCGCTTGGTCTTAAACAATTTATATATTCTTTTTCAGAGACTTCATGCCCCACTGTACAACAAACTTCAGCCCATTCACGATCAGAGCTCGTTTAGGCAGGCGGAGGGAAGAATCCGGTTCGAAAACGAGTATGAAAAATCCTTCGCTCACCGGTCGGAGTTCCACGAGCTCGACGAATTCAAGTGGCAGGTAGGCAAGGGGTCGTACATATCTTACGCAACGCTCTTGGGGGAAAGGGGGGAGTTCACGCTTGCGTTACGCCCCTAACGCTTACGTTGGCAGCTTTACGGAGTTTGCGTACCGGTATCCGACCCAGACGCGCACAAAAATTGATTCCGATCCGCCCTTAGCCGGCCGAGTTGGGAAATTGGGCAGAGGAGCGAAAATCAGGGCAGACTTACCTTGTAAGCCGTACTGCGCTGGTTGCTGCCCGCCAGTCACCCCATACCCAACGGGCTTCCGAATATCCCGGATATTCTAACATCCACGGACTGGCCTGGAGCCTACCGGGCCAGTCAATATCTGCCGGGCTAGTCTGGAATCCATCTCACCGCCGAGCCTGAAAAGTTGCTGTCTTGGTCGTAGTCAAACGGCTGCGGAGCTGTTTGGGTTGCCTATGCAGTGTACGCTCTAGACTTTGGATTCTCCTCGATGCAGCTCCGGCGCAGTCGGAACTTTTGTGAGATCCGCGGAAAATATGCGATGAGGAGACTTGATACGACCCGTAGAAAGAACCAGGTTTTGTTCTGATTGCGTATGTTTGTGCTCGGTCCCAACAAGGCGTCGTGGCAGAGTGATCAGCGTGTCTACCTGTTGATCACGATGTGGCGGGTTCGATTCCTGCGTCCGCTGCAATTTTTACCCCTTTCCTCTCGAGGCGGCCTCGTCACTAAAGTATCGCTCTGAACACCGCTGGTCAATATCATCTCAGTCAGTGGCCGAGTGGTTAGCGTTGCTACGCTACCAGCGATGGTGTCTAGACTCGCTTTGAGGTTCGTGGTTCAAATCCGCGTTTAAATGCTGTAAAAACTCGGGTTATAGCAGATGCTCTTACATTATTTTACCGATACATTAAGTTGAGGTCCTTTTAAGCCAGATCTCGTCAAAAATATGCTCACAGGGGGGAGGGAGATTGGTCCTCGCTGATCCTGCGGTTGGTCACGGGGGAAGGGGGTTCAAAATGTGGCCTAAAACTGGGTACCGTACATAGTACGTGCACGAAGCCTCATTTATCGCAAGTGCAGCTCAACTTGAGAGATGTGATTATGAGAAGTATGACGAAGCTTTCCTGTTTCAGCTCGAGCGAAGGATCAGTTGATTCCGATCCCGAGGAGATTATCGGCTACCAAGGGATATCCTCCGATGCTCAGAGTAACCCTTCTACGTGTGATAGCCATCACACCGCCTTTGAAAGCCTCTTTCCGAGCATGGAAGAAGTGTACGGTACTATGCTGTCTAGTCCTTCCCGCCAAGACACGGTCATCTACAACAGGTGAGTGAGCTGAAGTTATTTCGTACACTGCGAGTGCGCTGTCTCGTTGTTACTTACCAGAACCCACCGCGGTTCCCTATCGAAGGTGGCACAGCGCTCATGTGCTTATCACATCAGTTTCAAAGGTTAGGTACTGTATGTCTTATCTTGTGCTTCTACCTTTAATTAGGCAATAACGATGAGGATTGATGACTCAAACTTCCGCGTAGGTTAGGTTAACCTAGCGTAGGAAATTTGATCATTTCAGTGTACCTTGGTCTTGGGAAAGCGGTGCCGTGTACAATATTGCACGTGTGGTCAGGAGTTGTGATCTGTGTAGAAGTAGCCGCTTCCCACCGATTGGCAGTAATTGTTGCCAAGCTTGAGGCAGAGGCAAGCAGAAGCAGCTCCACTTTGTTGTCATAGTAAAATCATAACGGAATGCAAACCAGTGATGCCAAATTTCGCAATTTGGTAAATTTTAACCGCGATTAATTCGAGAACAAGTAGAGATAACCTAGCATGTCGGGTATGTTCTGGATCGCTCTCGAGCTGAGCAATCCAAGGATGGTGTCGGAACATGAAATTTTCAAAACCGGTTCATTTTTAATCGCGTTTAATTTAGTAGAGTCGTAGAATCTGGCAACTCTGGCAAAACCTCGCGCGAACTCGGGTTTAGTCATTTTAGGTCAGCTCAGACGTGTGCTGCTCGTGTTTTTCGAGGGGTTTTATTTTCTTTATTGTCATGATGTCGTCTGAGCTTTTTGACATCAGGACATAAAAAAAAAAGGTAAAAGAGAAATGCAGTCTGTTTCTTTCAAAATCCGAATTGAGCAATGCGCCATAGCTCGAAAACGGGTATAGATATCGCAAATTCCATTATGTTGGACCCGAAAGACTTTCGCTTTCCGATCTTTTACCGCGAATACGTATTTTACCGGGCCGATTACAGATAGGGGAAGTATGTTTCGTCCAATTTTTAACGCTACCTTGAACGTGGAAAAGAGTATCAAAAAGGCTTTGTTTTCAAAGCATCCTTCTGTATCGTTCATTTCAACAAAGGCAAAGTACCGTACAACAGATTCGGAGGTAAACTTGGGAGTCCCTTGTAAATTTGGGTGAAGTGCCTTTTGCCTCGCGTCGCTCAGCTGAAGTGAAACTTAAGAGGTTGGAAATGTAAGCTGTCAACAGTGTTTGCGCTACGAACCAACGTCTTTGTTCGTTGTTGCAGATTTGTGAAACTTGGTCGAAGCGCTACGAGACGTATTGCAGCCTCAGGTGTCGTCAAATCGAACTACCTGGCCAAGTGCAAGGCTGTTGAGCTTCTGCTACAACCTGGCTACATTCCCAGCAATACTTCCGTTAATACCAAACCGCCTAAAGTTACGTCGGCAGCGGTGGACGTTTATAAGCGGTACTGTGAACGCGCATACTTTGGGGCGGAACCTATACCCCCGAAAAGTATGACGCAATACTGCAAGTTCATCGGAATGAACGGCTAAAAAGACTGATGATTTTTTTCTATTGCCATATATGGCGAGTCACTTATTTTATCCTTATTTGCCAAAGCATAATATTTTAGCTTTATATTATCGGTTTTACCGATGCGGTTTATAAGTTATTGGTACCTGTGTGAAAGTTTGTATCGATCATTTATTATATTATGTTATTTTATCAATCCTTTGAGAAATCAATTTTGCGTCACGACAAAACTTGTTCTGATGTGCTTGTGTGTGAATGAGGAAAAATCGGCAACCTCAGTATTTCAGTGCGTTGATTACTGAATTTATGATGAGGTAACTTGTGATATTCTGCTAGCGAATTAAAAGTATCGGAATTTTTGACGACTTTTTTAATCAACTTTTAAAGACACAATGTTACAATTTTACGTGGGTTGACGAGGCGAGGACGTTTCTAAACTTGTCTTGGCAAGTGAGCATAAATAAACAATAACTTCACTCTGCCATGGAAAACCAACTTTCCATGCCTGTCCCCCCCTCCCCGTTGGCAATGCAATCCTGTTGATTGCCTCTGTCCTCAAGTTAACTTTACAATCACACCATACATGAGTTGATATTCTCAGGAACACATGATTTATTGGAGCTCAATCCTAAGGCAAGGCTTGAAATCGCAAAGCCCCGAAAATTATAGTAAACAAATATTAACAATTAAAGCAGTTATTCCTCGTAAGTCCGATCGCATTTTATGAGAATCCTTGCTTAGATCTGATTGCAAACGCATGAATCCTCATAATTACAATGCTTGGATTAATAGACCTTTCTCAGTCGGATTTCCACACGATACACTCTCAATACGACGCTCTGAAATGAATTTAAGTATTTAAAAACCTTTTCTGCCACTTTTGACATAAACACTTAATAAATACCGTATGCAAGAAATGTTCAAGTTTTATCACAAAAAGAGCCCTTAAATTGGTTATCTTTGTACAATTTAATGTAGCACGATCATATGCCAACTACGTGGAACACATATTGTACACGTTAACTAAAATTATAGTTGGACGAAGACTAACTTAATGCTGTAAAAAAATACAGCATCTAATTTGTGGCCAATTTTACAACACAATCTCCTTCAAAAAATCGCAATATTGTAAAATGCCAGATAAAAGTTCTTGCCATAAATCTTCTGAGATCATTTAAGCTGATGAGCATCTCTTCCGAAATACACCAGTGCAGTTTTTGTTGTTGTTCCCAGTGTATGTACAACCAAACAAGTGATCATTTTTTTTAAATTACTTTAGTTGATAAAATTCGTGGACTATGTACATGCAAATACTTAAAATAAGAATATTCTCTAAAAAAAATAAATTACTGATGTAAAACGCTAGCTAATCGTGTCATCTAATGAACTCTAAAACGCGCGAGCGTCACTAGCGGATTTGCTACCCGTTTACCAAATTTGTACTTATCGGCTCATTTCACCTAATATTAAAATACACACTGTGATGCCTATTAAACAACCTTAATTTAAGCATAATAACATATCACACAGTGCTCATTTAATATCAAGAGGTGATCTTACAAGCTAGATGAATAAAGTAAAACCCGATCATAACGCTTCCCATTTCGTGCTACTTACATCAAGAACACTTCGCCAATCATCAAATCACTGTAAGAGTGGTACTGCCTCGAGACGCGCAGTTATCGTCTTCATTAGAGAGCTAATTGAAGGCTCTCTAGTCTTAACCAACACACATGACTCGAGAAAGACAGGCTCCCCCCGTATTTACAGTATTTATATACACGAGTGCTACCAACGTAAAATTAAAACCATTTTTAAGTCGCAATGTACCTACAAAAAAGGCAACTAAAACGAGTTGTTTTGGTTAAATTCCTCTCCCTGCCTCCTCCCCACAACAGCAGCCACCCTTGTCGCGCTGTCCTCAGACAATCAAGACAATTGCACTCGAAAAAAACAACCATCCTAAAACCAATCATGAAATTCAACAATCCAAGTTTTTTGACGATGAAGAACATTATTTTCTCGAAAAACTCTGACTTTACTAGTACCCAAGGAATGTGCAGGGTCTCTCTCAAAAGAGTGAAAACAAAATAAGATCTTTTTGCTTTGATGTCACGGTTATGAGGATAGCGTTATAAGCGAGCTCTACAGTATTTTTTTACCTTAAAAATTATTTTAACAAATAGATACTTCTTGATCACGAATACAGGGAGATAGACTCACATAAATTCGACAATAATAGTAACCTAGCTCACAATAACACAGGATTGACTTTTGTAATACTGAAGAATAACTCACAATGATTGCACAGTATACTTTTTATATCACTAGGTAAAAAAAAAAATATTTTAAAAAAATAGAAAAAAAACATGCGAAATTGAACTAGGCTTAAATTACGTCACAATATCAGGCTAAGTGGCTTATCACCGATTCAGACGTCTAAATTAACGTCAAGACAGAAAATTAACTTGTTTAAGAATACTTTAGTATTTCATTATAATCTTCTCGCCCCGGCCTTAAGCATATTTTGACCAGTTTTGAGTATATTCTTACTCAAATTTAGGAGGCAAGCGATACGGCGTAACTAAACCTTCCCACTTAAGCGATGGAGATATCTGGCTCAAATAAAATATTTGAATTCAAGATGTTTTGTCAGTAAAAATTAGTATAAATACGGTAGAAGAATTCTGCAAACACTAATTCTTATTTTCCTGGAGCTGCTAAAAAAATGCTTGCTCTAAAGAGCAAGGCATTGTCAAAAAGTGGAACTACCGGTATTAAATAATCTGTTTCTGTTTTTAAAAAAGGCGGCAAAAAGACAACGTGTGTCCTCACTGACGGTTATCGCCATTCAGTTTATGAGAAATTGATGTACCCACAACAAAATGCATAAGAACAGAAAGGTTTTCCGGAACTCCAAAACCGGACGGTCAAAATCGCTGTCTCATTTAAAGTCAAACGCAAAGTCTCATTTGAAGTTTGTCCAATCGCGACGACTCTAATAAAGCTAAGGTGATTTTCCTAAATAATCAGATCTAAATTTATTTACACGGTATTGACATCTCTAAAAACAACGATAGCGTTATTCACAATTATTGTCTATCCGATAGTTGGCTGGTATAGGGTTTTTGAAAACTCTTTTGTTGCTGATTTGATTCAATTCTTCTTGTACGTTGATTCGCCTACATATTTTTCTTTGGTATTATCTGGTGAATTTCCGCGGTGACTCCAGATATCTGTATTGTCTGACTGGATTTGTAAAAATGAACGGAACGTTATTAAGATGTCGGAATAACTCGCTCTCCGTATTTGGACAAAAACCATGGTCGTAATGACATCGCACGGAGCTTTGTGTAATCACCCGTTTAAGCTCGTAGACCCGCATTTTTTTAAAGGTGATACCAATCCAACGACAAAAACATTTTGGTCTTGTATATAAGATTTCTTTTTTCGAGCGACAGGACTTGATTTAATATTGTTGATTAACTAATGTACTCTATTAACGTGACATCTCAGGTCATCGGGTACCCAAAATGAAGCTTCGCAAAGATCGCAAACAAACGCTTTCGTCCCACTATGCTTGGCAACATGCCTCTCTAGAGAAGACGGTAACGAAAATGTCTCTTTGCATTCTGGACATTTATAAGGGCGTTCGCCAGTATGCTTGCGCACGTGCGACGAGTACGACGTACTGGAGGTGTACTGATTCCCGCAATGCTTGCACTGATACCGCTTTAGCCCCGTATGAGCCTTGACATGCCGTATCAGAGTATCCCGCGTTGACAGTATTTTGTTGCAAAACATGCAGATAAATTTTTCATCGGTATGAGAAGTTTGGTGGCGCGTCAAGCTGTTTTTGTGGGCGAATACCTTGGAACATTGTGAGCAAGGATACCGGTACGTATTTTTCATAAGGGTTTTAGATTTACCACGGAATTTTTTCTTTGGGGAGAAAGTGTTGGTGTCGGAGGGTTCAGTTATTTCAACTTTCACTTCGACATCTACAGCCTCGCAAATCCACTCTGCATCGGGGGTGGGGGAATCCCGCATTTCTTGAATATCAGTCACGTCATCGTGATGGTTGCTTGTTTCTAGTATTTCGTCTTGTTCCGATTTAACCTGGAAGCAAAAATGCAGGATGAGAAAAAAATCGGGAAGAATTGAGAGTGACGACTAAAGAAATATACACGAGAGAAAAAAGGAAACATTCAACAAGAACTAGTTTATCTCTAGCGATAAATGAATTACGACTGGCTGCAATAAGGATTTGAATAATTATCTCAAAAAAATTTCCGCTCAGACTTCTTCGCATCAGTCATACTATCATCATGGTTTGGCATCAGTTATATCGTCATGGGGGTCATTGAACATAATTTTTATCAGCTAGAAATTTGAGGACATTAGTGCCGTGTATGAAAGTAAATTGTCATCAAAAATAATATTTCATACGTTTTAATAATGAATAATAGGCGGTTAAAAAACACAAATTAAAAAACTACAGTATAAAGTAGCGAAATTCATCGAAAGTTTTGATCGAGTGGATGCTACTGTACTTTAGCTATATCAAATTTAATCAGGGATTTTGTTTTTAATCGCGGATCAGCGCTGTAACAGGTTGGCATGGCGAGAGCGGTAGGGGGCCAATCAGGCAGGAGCAGCTCGGCGTGTCCTCCTTCCTGGCGCCTGCGGACGAAGACGTAAGCGGTAAAGAGGGCGAACGCACCCTCGTGGCAAGCGTTCTTAATTAAAAGCGGTTCCGGCGATGCATACTAGTCAAGTTCACAAAAAAATCCAAGAACCTTTTCAATAATCTCAAAGTTTGAGAAATTATCATCACGTTTGGTGAGTAGTAGCTTCAGTTATTCTTCATAAGTCGTGAAGTTCAACAGCTAGGTGTATTTTGAATCATAAATTTTCACTCCGTTGCTCATTTGACTCATTTTTCATCCAAACGCTGTTGTTTTTTAGGTTCTTTAAATAACTGAACGGTAGATTATCGGCAAACTTGACCAGATTGTTCCTCATATTCCTATCTACACGTGAAATAGTTTTTTTGCTCTTCATCTAATCTAAGTCAGACGTTAAAGACTAAAATTCAACAAATCGTCGGCCATTTTCCCAAACTCCCATAAGAGTCCCCAATTTAGCGATTAAATACCGTAAAAACGGGACGATCACTTGTTTTCTTACATCGCCATTCGATGGGTATACTTATTCTGAACCTTTCCTGAAATTTTCAAGTCTTCATCTAATTTTAGCCTACCACTCAAGAACCACCTTAAAGAAAAGCTGTCATAGGAGTGTATATCTATGATTATTGAAAATGAACTGACGCAACACCAATTACATCTAATGATATTGTGAGAGATTAAATTGAGTGATATATGACGGTAGTTACTGATGAAAAATAATTATATTCAAATTGTATTGCGTGAATACAACATTAAGAAAATTGAAAAAAATGTTTATTCAATGAAAATTCTAGCTTACGACAGTATGCTTAAAAAAGTATGAGCCGTGAAGACCTTTGCCAGAGATTTTGCAGTCAAGATATAATTTTCATACGGTTTGAGATTTAACCAAAGTAATCCAATTTAAGAAAAAATGTCTCTAAGAAAAGCCTAAATATTTGCTGTATTATCCTTAAAAGTAAATATAATATATATGAAGCGTGAATATAAAGCCTGAATAGCTTAAGCTGGTTGACGTCGCCTCGTGTTGATGACATCGGTGATTCCAAGGTGGCTACTCTGGTGATTCTAGCGCTTTACGTATATGTCAATTATTTATTTCTTGGGAAAAAAGAAGGCTACGAAACGTGGATGTTTTACGGTTTAGATTTTTTTCTGAAATGCAATTTACGAACACTTTTCTGTTTTACTTTGAAGCAAAGATACAAGTTTTTGACGAAGCTCTAAAATGAATAAGTTACTATTCGTTGTCACTCACGTCGATTCCAGGCGTCTTCTTGTGATGATTCTTCTGAATGATTCCGCATTCGCGACCGCGATTTTGGGTGTGTGAATTAAACCCGTTGATATTTCAACTTACTCATATAATATTCCCGGCTGAAAAAGAGACACGTATGTTGGCTGAATGCAGATGGCGTTGGCGTAGATGAGTGTTGTAGTTACCGGTACACCTGTTGAAGACCGTCGATTGATGCCGTTACTCCTTGTGGGAAAGGGTACGCTCTATTAGGGGGGGGATTAACTCAAGCGTCGGTATTCTTACTTCAAAAACCATTAATATGATCGTGTAAAGTTCCCATCTTCTTAACAGAAAAAAACAAAAAGAACAAACAAAAAAACAAAAATACGGTGTTAAACACGAAATACTTTTTAAAAAAAAGAGCGCGCATAGATTTAGGATATCGTTTTAAAGTCGCATTTTAACTGTAAGTCCATAATCTTAAAAGAGAAAATGATGTAGGGAAGCAAGGTTTTCAAGGAAATATCATGTCTCTTGAGACCATTACCTTGGTGTCTGCAAGTTCTGATATCTTAAGAGGAATGTCAAAATAATGACACGGGAATATCTTAATTACTTAAAACCATCTTACTTTTCTTCTCCGTCATTTATGGACATTCCTTCATCCCACATTTATTTCTGAAAAGTCTTTCAACTTAGCAAGTAACATCCGGAAATTTCCGAAAATCACGTGATATCAAGCAAATATAAGACGAGGCTCACTACTACGTGATGCAAATATATGGATTCTGCCATTCAAGGCCGATTTCGGACGAGATATTACACCAGTGCTGGAAGTTTCGGAAAAGGTGATGGTGACAGGCACCTTGGAGACATCTTCCATGCAGAACTGAGGAACGATCGTAACTGAGACAAATAAATCTCTCAGTTATATCTTATAATAAGATATCTGTCAAAAGACTCCAAAAAAGGTCCCTTTTGTTATGCAAATGACATTCTAGCTGAGAAACTACTGTTTGAACTGTTTTGTCGACTCACGAAGACTCCGGCGAACATGGAAGGAATCAATCCGTGGGCAAAGTGTTTTTTTTTCCCAAAATGCACTCAATGTTTAAAAGAAGGTACTTTGCTTAATTTCCAATACTTTACCTTTACTTCTGGACCTCCTCCTTTGTTGACATTTCCTCATTTTTTCTTTAAGCTCTTCTTTACTTTGTAAAATGACAAAATGTACCAATAAACATTTCTCCTTTAATTTAAGCTTGGCAATAAATGTTAAAACTAATGTTTTTCTCTAGCTCATTGTAAAAATGCTCAAAAAACTTAAAATCTTCCAAAATTTTAGAATAAAAATGTGAGGCTGAAAACTGATCCTTGAATATTTTAAAAAGTTTAACAGTAATCCATAGTTATTACTTTGACAGTTCCATCCATTTGCTGACTGCTGACAGTGAGATGTATGGTGATGCTGGTGATGCTGAAGAGTGAAGATGGTGAAGAACTGAAGTTCTCAAATTTTGAGGTGATATTTTAAGGTTTAATTTTTTTTTTTAATAGTTACCAACATTTTACATTTTTTGTTGTAAAAAAAAAAAAGGTTACTAGTATGAGTACTTAATACTGTAGTGCACTACTCATTGCAAAACCATCCAAAGACTCACTAGTGATTAAAGACTTCTAATGTCTTAAAATTTATACACTTAATTGAAAATGATGAGAGAAAAATCTAGCCCAAGGATGGTTAATAGTACATAAATATATCTTTACATATAATTTTAATTTTAACTGAAAAATTGTCAGAATATACTCTTTTAATATTACAGAGCACTAGCACACTCAAGCAGAACTTTCCTGATTCTTAATGTTGAATTTGGAGACTTGGGTGAAGTACAGATGACATCCGGAGCATTGGTGATGAGTTTTTTTCTTGAGGACTGAAGAGTTGTGCAGAATATTTCCTTTGATGACTAAAGAGTTATTCATGCACCCTTTGTAATGAAGTATTAATCACAGGCAGTTCTCCTCAGTAATTTTATTTAAAGAATAAATTAAGTAGAAAATTTTACCAGAAATCAGCTGTTTCTCACAAGAATGTATTATGTAACTTTGAATTCTAGGGTGCTTTACTTACAAAAACGCAGTTACTTTTTTTCAAAGCTATGAGCTAGTTTTAAGTGCAGGGTTTCTTTGAAAACAATCTCCAGGTTACTGCCTTTACAGTTATTGTGGGTTACCTCAAAATCTGGATCTTGCTTCTGGATATATTCTCGAAGAGTTAAGTCCGATGAGATGCATTTTCTTTTAAAATTATGCAGAGCTTCTATGAGAGTGCTGCAGTCTGGACAAATTTGAGAGGGAAATCCATCATCTTTGAGAACCTGCAATGGAAGCGCATTCCTGTAAAATTACAATTGTGTGCAGAGAGGGAGACCATTCATTCAAAACTATTTCCTCCGCTTTCTCAAAAAAGGCAGAAAGGGGGAAAAAAGGAAAAACATAATAATATGATGATAGGCTGGGTTCAGCCCACATCGTAGCTCATGAATAGGGCAAGTTTAAAATAAAGACAAAGGTGATTAAAAAAAACGAGCAGAATTTGCCTATGATCCTTCATTGCAATCTTACCTGTAAAGATGTACAGTCTAGAATTTTGTCTACCAAGGTCCACTCGTGGGAGCTCGCCACTGGTTCATCGTTAAAAATGTCAGCGAGATTTTTATCCGAGGACAAACAAAGTCGGCAAATACTATCAAAGTTGAAACTGCTTTCAAATGGCATGACCGTTGTCACCATAGCGCTTTTTCCACCAGAATATCTATAAACACACTAATAAGAGATGAGATAAACTCAGCTACTACTTTTAGGTTAACTTAGGTTGTTTTTATTTACTTACGCCTCAATCGGCATGTTCCGGTTTGATTGAGCCACCGACACCGATGGCCACCGTGAACAAATCCTAAAGATCACTCAATCTCTCTGACCAATGCAAAGATTTCTTGAGGATTTTAGACCAATCAACGACAGCTGTGGTCATCACCCGAGCAGAATCCGAGTGAGTTTCCGGAGTTCCCCGAGTGTTTTGAGTTCCCCGCGAGGCTCTCGTTCTCGTACTCTCGTGCATGCCTTTTCGTTCCGCCCCTCCGTCCTCCTCAGCTTGCCGCCTGTCACATGAAAAACACAAGCATTGTACTTTAGTTTTTCATGAAAAACTTATTCTCTGTGTTACGATGTGACCCGTTACAGTCTAAATTGTCGTTTGAGGAGTATTTCAACGTTTACAATCAAAATGACATCGTGGTTGTGCAGTAAACCTGCTATTGGTTCCCGGCTGCCCGAGGTGGATCAGGTTAGGAATGCTCCAATATAATCAACTTGAACAACTTTGGTCTGAAGTTGTCTTTGCCAGAGTTGATAGGTATTCTTAATTCTATTATAGCTTTTCTTGTGTGCAGTTGTCATGCTATCTGCATGCCAAGAGAATTATTTTGGTTATTTCTTTGTAATGTAATTTTTGTTTACATCAAATATTATTTTGCTTGTCGTTAATTGTCATACTTTCTATAAAGTATAGCCGTTTATGTATTCTGATAGACCGCTAAAATCAGAGGTACCGCATGTTTTTTAATAATGTGAAGTGTATAAGTTACATTCAAAAAGTAGCAGTTTTTTCATTATGATTTTGACCTTCCAGGAGGAGACCAGCAGAGACATTCTTATAGCAATTTATATTATCTGTAAAAAGCATTTCTAGAGATGGCCTCCTCTGTTCATATATTTATATCTATATATTTTTTAAACACTTATTAAATCGCTACATTGTTAGCTCTACCTCTGCTTTAATGGCCCATTAGAATTCAATAATACTTTGTGAGGTGGAACCACAGTAAACCACTAATGAGATTTACATTGCGCTCCATCTATCTCGGTCTTTGTCCTTGTAGGTTGATAGTTCTTTAGGAACTACACTCTGTCTGGATTCAGGGGCTGACTATGATGGTGAGTTGAGTTTAGAGAGGATGGTACAACACACTTCAATAAAATGCCTGCTTGAAGTCCGCATCGTTCACCACAAACCGGATTCCTAGTTACAGTCAAATATTTTTACACAGATATTCCTCCGCCATCTGAAGACCACATCAGAGTGTTAAAATCACGATTTGGTCACACTAGCTTCAGACCAACACAGTGGAGGGTGATACGCTCCATTCTGGTGGTGAGGAACATACCATTAGCTAAAAGTCCATTTTTGTTTTGATTTTTTTTTTTTTGTTATTTATTTCTTAAGCAAAATTTTGTATTGTTTGCCTTCGCTTTGGTGCTATTGTCACTGAACTTAGGAACGTAAAGACAACTGTGTGATTATGGCAACTGGTTATGGAAAAAGTCTGACCTACCAATATCCAGCTGTATATGCAAATGGTCTGTCCATTGTTGTTTCACCTCTAATATCTTTGATGCAAGACCAAGTTCTATCATTAAAGGTAATCAATATTGCTGTGAAATTGATAACAACCGAGACTACCATACCGCGTCACTTTGTAATCGTACCGGTATGCTTTTAGATGGCGAACATTGAGGCTTGCCTTTTGGGCTCTGCTGAAGATAAGAACGCCAAGTCATATGAGAAACTGCGTGATGGGCAAGTAAGAGTTTTGTATATAACTCCAGAGTTTTGTGCTGGTGACTTCGGCAGGGACTTTTTATCGACATTGTTGCGGGAAGTTTCTATCATTTTGGTCGCTGTAGATGAAGCCCACTGCGTCAGCCAGTGGGGACATGACTTCCGTGGTTCGTACAGGTAACCAGAAATATTTCTAGTCCAAATATTTACAGAGCCAATTTTCTTAGGTTCGAGATTGGGAAGATAGCGCCAATAACTTTGCGTTCACTCTTTTATTACAACTTCGAATTGGTTTTTCAGAAAACTAGGAGAATTAAGGAATATTTTGCCGGGAATTCCTATATTGGCTGTCACCGCAACAGCTACGGCTGCAGTTCAGAAAGATATATGCAGCTCTTTGCATTTGAGGTAAGAAGCAAACCTGTAATAAGAATTTAGTTTTGAATGTGCAGTAGCTCGATGGACGAAATTTTCGTTTATACCTATACTTGGTTTAGCAAGCTTCAGTTTTCGTTTCGGGTCGACGGAGCCCTCTAGTTTGGCGTCTGTCGGAGCCAATCAGCGACAGGGTTGAATTCCGGAGCTAGCCGAACATCCGCAGACGCGATCTCTGATTGGCTGATGTCGCCCGACCTTGTTCCTCCTTCGACCCGAATCGAGGCACTGGGCTGTAAAGCGCAGACGGACATGCCCGAAGTGCGTTCGGTATGAACTGTACCTCCAGTCATAGCGTTCGAGTTGCTTGTTGGCTTTAGTAAAGATTTACACCTGTCGGGTTGAGGCGCACATCTCTCATAACATTGTTTTGTGATGCCAATTATTTATCCAGGTTCTGAATGTTCGGTCATGTTAATTTAGGAACCAAAACTGTTAATTTACCATACATTCAAACAACTAAATCGACGCATCCTCAAACCAAGGAGTACCGGTACAGAAAATTTTCTCTGGGCTACTCCTTGCTCAAATACTGCATTCCTCCCATCCCATGATTCCCTCCTCCATTGAATACTCAATTTTGTTTGAAAAACTCAAACATTCGAAATAGGATTACAATTGGTTTTGAAGAGCTTTTTGCGTAAATTATTTTTTCCTGCAATTTTTTGATATATCAAACACTTCCAACTTTTCCCCTCTGTCTTTACAATTAAATACATTACCAGGAAGGCCAGAAATTAAACACATTACCACAGGTCAGGAAGGTCGGTTGTGGATTCCTTTCACACCAGATGCACAAAGATCAACTTCGTATAAATATTTCTGCTACTGTAGGTTATTTTGATCAGTTTGATCGACTGATCATCGTTCAAGTTTAGCTAACAGTCTATAATTATTATAAATGTGTAACATGTTGCTTTGACTTCGGGCTTTTCACCGAGTCTCAGAATTGCGGCTTACAGCCTTAAGCTTGGGCCCAGGTTTGCAGGCCTAGCTAGCTTTGCGGGCCGCATGAGTAGAGTTTACCGTTGCGTTTTTTTCTCCTTTTTTTCCGATAGCTTGAGGGCCTCAAACCTCAAGGTCTATGAGAGCGAAAGAACGACCAAGGTGTTGAGCGGGTTCTGAGGGACCTTTACATCCACAGACGTAAAGGGCTGAAATGATCTTACTTAGCCTTAGAAAAATCGCACTAACAAAAAAATTTTTTTTTTCAAAAAACTTAAAATGCAGGTATTCTGTCTTACAAGTTTCATTTTTTTATTTGCTGATTAAATGTAACATTTTCTGACTTGGATGAAATTCGGATAAAGATACTTCGGATAAATTTTATGTAGATATGGATAACGGTTCTTACGGATTATTTTACTTTGATAAAGATATGGATACAAAAACTGATATCTTCACCTATTTCGTGTGAAATTCGGATACTTCATCTAGGCAAAGTCGACACTGGAAGAGGAGCACCCATTAACTCAAGGAGCGCTTAAGATTACTCTAGGGATTATTTTCCCCTTGGTGTAGGGAATATAGACGCAGATTTTGTTGAGTGATGTCATTCCCGTCTTTTTCCGCATTCGATATAGACTTCAATTTGTGTAAAGGCAGTTGGAAAATCTGCTCTCTCGGCATTTTTTCCCGCTATTTTTTTTATTCTTTTTAAACATTTTGCGGATCAGTTTCTCCCTTGATTGTTGTTCATACTCTTGATTGTTGTTGGCTTCTACAGTTTTCAAAATTAAACGAGTATCCAGCGATTTCTCTTTTCACCCATTAACTGTATTGGTCCGTGACCTGAGAGGTTTAGCGGGTCAAGCGTCGCCAAACTCGTCACCGAAATTTTGTGTTTTGTGATTCTAATTTCCAATGTAGGTGCCTAAAGTTCGAACATGTTTCTTGGAAGACCAAAACTTGAGATTCGTTTCATAGCAACCAAACAACGCCTTCTTGAACGCCACAGATGGGCCTCAAGCCACGCAATAAGTTTGGTCACGTGATATGTTGTCCAATCTCCACCTGCGAAACAATTGTTGTGAAGTTTTTAACAATCGCAACTTCGTCAGAACCACAGTTTATTGAAGAATCGGTTGAGGCTAGCATGCTTCATGTTTTTGATATTGCTCTGAGCAATCCAAAGTAGAGTTAACTTTTTCTACTTTATTGGTTGTAATGTTAACTCTCTCAAATTTGTAAGAAATCGCGAAATCCAGCAACAGGGGTTTACAGTGCGTTTTTCGTGAACCTCGCTTATAATGTAAGCTCGCATTATAAACGTCAGTTCATTTTTGGCAATCTCTGCATCGTGCTGCTCCTGGTTTGCAGGAATCCAAACGTGGTCTGCACGGGTTTTGACCGGTCAAACCTGTACTTGGCAGTTTCCAGCAAATCGGATGATCCGTTTCAAGATCTGCGAACAGTGATGATTCGCGAAGAGCGGCAGTTTCGGTTTTCTGGTCCCGCGATTATCTATTGTCCGACTAGAAGTGCCACCGAAAAAATCGCCGGCGTTCTCAAAAGTATGCTCCAACGCCAAATCGGATCGTCTCTCATTTCGCCCCATTTTTGAGATGGAATTATCTTCTAGAATGACTTAGCTTCTTTTTGGTTATCTTACAGTGCATCAAATTTCCTGCGCCTCCTACCACGCAGGAATGTCCATTGCTAGACGAACACAGGTGCATGAAGACTTTGTCCGTGACAAAATTAGTGTTGTTGTCGCAACAGTCGCATTTGGCATGGGTATAGATAAGCCTGGTCAGTTCAAGCTCGCCCTTTCTACTGTCTTGTTTTGCTCTGTTTACTGAGCTAATTCTTTTATTCTCGTAATCAGACGTTCGGGTGGTCATCCATTACGGAGCGCCAAAGGATATTGAATCTTACTACCAAGAGGTTGGTAGAGCTGGTCGGGACGGTCAGCCAGCGGTGTGCCAAGTCTTCTTCGGACCGGGGGATTACAGTACAAATAGGTTCGTAGCATGACTTGATGGAATTTCTCCTCAACTCAAGACAGTTCTTCTACACCTGTCCAGATACCATCTGTCCAACCTTAGATACATAACTTCTCACAAAATCGCCTTTTAAATCGTCCGAGCGAAGATACGCCGTAAGACATCCCGTGCACTGTTGGTATCCGCACAAGTGGGATGTGAATGCGTGAGGAGAAATCAGCGAGTGCAGGGAGCTCACCACACATAATCACCGTAACTTAACCTCACTTCAGAATTTTTTGTCGAAAAATTCCATAGATTAGTGCATTGTCCGCAGTGTTGTTGAATTCTACTGTCTAATACTAAGAGTGAAAGATCTAATGGACTCTGTGCTATCTTTTAATGACAAAAAAAGTCGCGTACTTGAGAGAAACAAAAATCATCACTTGGGATGTTTGGACGCGGAACGTTCTTCTGATTTAGCAACTGTTCTGTTGGTGAATCTTGTTGCTTATTTTATAGGTATTTTATCGATCAACTTCAAGGAGCTTTCCGTACTCATCGTTACGAAATGTTTCGTCGGCTGACAGAGTATTTGGAATCAACCGAATGTAGGAGACGATTACTTCTGTCTTATTTTGATGAAACTGTGCCCGACAAAAGCCTAAGAAAAAACTGCTGTGATAACTGCTCGAAAAAGTAAGTCAAAATAATCTTTAATCAGCGATTTGCAATCAACTCTAACGATTCCTTTTTTTCATAGCATCTTCTCGGCTTTTCGAATGAATTAATACAACCGTATATAAAAAGTGAATTTACGTTCCATTAAAAAAAAACAATTATTATAAAAAAAAAAAAATATTAATATAATGAATTTTGACCTAACTTGAGAGTTTTTTTTAATTTAATTTTTTTTCTTTTTTTTTTTGTATTTTTTCCTTTTATGTAACGAAACATTTTTTGTTAAATATCAAATCATGCTTGATTCCGGATTGCTCTTATTGTACGGCCCGGAAGAGATTTTTTCTTTTTTTCTCCAGTTTATTAAAAATGGAATACGCGTAATAAACTTTTTAAGCTTGAGAATTTTTTACATCACTTCTTTTTAAACAAAAAAAAAGTCTTGAACTCCCCTTTTTTTCGCGCAATTCTGTCAGGCACCGCTTGCTGTTAGTGTATTTTGCGGTGAACGTCCTATTGTGATTCATTTGTTTTTTTTTTGTTTTTTCTTTTTGAAGGCTGGAGAATGGGACGACAGCTGTAAACAGCTGTTTAGACCAAGATGGTAAAAAAGACTTCACTGAGGATGCTGTCGTTTTTACGAGGGCAGTGAAAGTTTGTAGAAAGGGTCTGGGAATAGTTGTCTTAATGGTGAGAGGCTCAAACTGCTCCAAGATCAATGAAAAGATGAAAAGAGACCCTGCTTTCGGAAAAGGAAAAGCCCGCGACGAGAATTACTGGAAGAGTTTATGTACGTTTCACAATTAAGGAAGGAAATTGTTTGTGCAGGTTTCACGCCGACTCCTTTTTGTTTTAGGTCGGTTGCTGGTGAGAGACAATCTGGTTAGGTATGAGAGTATAAATTTTGGAGGCGGTGGTTTTCCGGTGTCAATTCTTGCATTGACGGAAGAAGGTGAACGGTTCATGGCAAGGTAAGCTTTTGATTGTTATTTATTTTCCCGTTTTTTTTTTTTTAACGTATCTATATATTAAAAAAAGGAGATATTTTTGTAAATAAATAAAAATAATCTCTGTTGGTCTGCTTTAATTTTCTTATCAATCTGCAACTACGTAGAAATTCTCGATTTGAAAGGGCACTACTAGGGCTCTTAAAATTCCGTGATAGCTTTTTCTCCGTATTAAAGCAAAATTTGAGCAGCTAGCAAAAATAGAAAGAAAGAGAGGAAAAATCACATTCAGGCAGAATACGAGCTATGTTGTGAAGCGACCAACTCTCAATTGCTCTTGTTTTTTGTTTTTTTTAGAGAGGATTTTTCAAAACAGTCTTTTGCTTAGTGATGTTAGTGTTTTTCGTCTTCTTTTTGATTTTAAAGTCGTAAAGGAATCACCGGAAGAGTTTCTAGGCTCCAGTGTTTTTGAAAAGCAAGTATTTGAATGTAGTAGAAAAAAATTGTCAACTCAACGAAATAATGGTGAAGGAAGTGATTTTTGTGGTCTCGTGATTGTTTCAGCCAAAATAATAGCGACCCGTCGAAGCGGCTGAAATTTCGTGCGGCGCCCACATCGGATATGTTGAAGATATTAGAAACCCAACACAAAATTGCTCAAGGCGTTGCTGCTGCCAAACCAGCGCCAATGTGAGTCATTATCAGAGATGAAGTAATGATAGACCTGTGTGGGATGCAAATTTTTCATATTCTCCATTTTACAGATTATTGCCGAATGTTGACATCAGCACGCACATCGAGGATGACGGGAAGGGTGAAGAAGCTACTCTCAAGGTAGGCAACTTTTTTTTATTATTATTATTATTAATAGCGCTAGTGTTTCATTTAAAGTAGAATCATACGTATGAAATCCATCACTGACAAGTGATCATTTAATAAATTTCAGCTTCTTGTTGTTATTGTTACTGCAAAACTATTCACGATTGGAATGTTATAATATTTATTTCTAAAGATACTTTGTGCCTTTTTTTTGAAAATATTGACATATTTTTTCTGTTGTGTGCTTTTTAAAAGTAGTTTTCAATAATCATGCATAAACCATAGGATAAAAAAATCGTTCGGCATTTTTTAAAAATTGATCCGAATTAGAAAGAAATAGATTTCCTTTGCTTCTAGTGTTGACTTGTTAATGCAAAATTATCAATTTGTGATTGAAGGTGGCATTCTATGACAGAGACTGATGTTTTCGGTTACAGAAAAACCTGTTCAGATCTCTAATCAAGTTGAGAAATGACCTCGCCGAAGCAGCGGAATGTATGCCTTATATGGTCGCCAGCAACAGAGCACTTCTCGATATGGCTAAAATCAGACCCACCGAATCTTCGTTCCTTGTCTTAGGTAAGACGAAAAAATCCTCTTTTCTCGCAGTAATTTCCTCATAACCGGGTGTTCTGTTTTTCAGTTGACGGCTTCTCCGAGGCGAAAGTGGCCAAGTTCGGGGAAAGCTTCGCCGAGCATATCAAGAGCTTTTGTGCAGCCTACAGCCTTCCCACAAATGTGATAAATTTTTCGCAACAATCGCAGGAAGAAACACTTAGTGATGAAGAAACTCTCAAGTTGATGTCTTCGGTCTCGGACACTGTGAGGACCACATACACTTTGTTTGCAGAGGGAAAGTCTTTAGAAGAAATCGCAAAAATCAGGTAACTGAATTACCTGCATCTTCCTAGTTCTGTCACGCTATAGCTACTGTTCACTATTTGCGGACAAGTAGTATAGTGACAGCGTATCGAGGCAAAAGGCCTGTAACCTGATCTAATTTTAAGCTCACTAACCGATCAGCCGCCGAGTAGTAAGCGGCATTAGGCTTGGTGACAGCTGAGCGGTAGCGAAGTGGCTCACAATGCTCTTTGATGTAATTTAACCTACCTAGGTTAACCAAACTTAGGCGATTGCATGTCGTGAATCCCCTTTATGTTGATGGGTGGCCACTAACTTCTAAACATGGAAAATCGTAGGGATTTTTCCGGTCCGGAGGGCACATGAAAACACTTGGAATTGCGCTTAACATGTTAAAGAAGGCAACTTGCTACCATACAAATTTTGACCCTTGGAAAAAGCTTTGCAGTATTTTTCCATCTGAACAAAATCAAAAACATTTCCATTTTTTTGATTAAAAAAGAAGAAGTGTTTGTAAAACAGCTGTGTATACGGTCTTAATTGCTATACTATTTAAAAAAGAACGCAATTTAGATGCTATGGATTTTCTTGAAATGCATGGCAAATAGCTACTAAAAAATCTACAATATGGGAGTATGGTAGCAACATTTATTAGAAAATTCTGTACATTTTGCATAATGTACATTAAACCTAAAAACTTTGGAACACGATCCGGGAACTGTGCGTCCCCATAATCGGCACTCGGCAGAAACAGAGCTATCACAAATATGAACTGAGGTGTTTCCGTTATGGGTATCTTCAGAGTCGTGTCAAGCAGAAGCTGCCAGCAAGAAAAATCACGGCTATCGTTTTATGAGACCGAAAAGGGTACTCAGACCTCGTAATGACGCAGTCATTCCATCGAAAACGTCTCGACTTTGATTCCCATGGGGCAGGAACCGCCTGCTGCAGTTCTTGGACCGTGAACCTTCGATCTTCAACTTAGAAATTAAGTCTTTCTTTTATTTTCTAGAAACATTCTTGAAGCGACGATCATGTCTCACATCGCCGAAGCGTACAAAGTTGGGCTGCCCGTTGACTTAGCTAGAACAGGTATCACCTCTGATGTACTCGATGTTGTTCTGCGAGTCATTCGATCTCCGGCTCTTAACTCAGGTAATCATCGTCTTTTGACCTAGATTTTTCGTAAAAATAACATAATCGGAAATTTCGTTGAACTTTTCCCAGCCAAGTGCCCATTGTTTCATACCCCTTGATATATTACTTAAACATAGAAAATGGTAAGCGTAAGTGTAAGATTTTTTTCTGCGATGTGTTAAAATATGTTACTGTAGCATTTGCTTATGCTCATGGTTGTTACAAGGTCAGGAGGTCAGGAAAGTCAGGTCAAGTCCTAGGAAGTATTGGAATCAGGGAAAACTGAAGCGTTGTGTAAAAAATGTTTAAATCTGTCTTAAGTGTAAGAAATTTTACTTTTGAAGCCTTCTTCCTACGGAGGAGGGCTTTATTATTCGAAAAAATTGACTAGGAAAAAATGAGAAGCCGGCCAGGGATAAGTACTTCAGTCAGGAAATTTTTAAAAATCTGACAACCTTGATGCTCTTCTCCTCGCCCTTTTATGTTGACATTGATCATTTAGGTTTTGACGTTATTTTTACGGATATCGGGCGAGCTTTAACATTTTTTCTTTAATTTTGCCATAGACATCTCGAGTATAGCGGCAATCAAAAATCACTGCCCGGAGTCAATGACTTGGGGAGAACTGCGGATGGCGCTCGCGGTGCTGATGAGGCGAGCGCAGGAATCGACAAAGTCTGCTGATGAAAGCAAACCATCTGTAAGTTGGACCTAACCTCTGTGGGGGTATCAGTGCGCACTTGTTACAGTTGTGCGATTCGTTTCACAGACGTCCTCTGGGACATCGGCGAACAGTTTCCAGTCCAGCTTATCAGCTGTGAGGGCTCAGCCTACCCTTGATAAGTTCAAGTTTATCCCTAAACCGGAATGTGGCTCCAGTTCAGATGTGTCGTCTAACTCCGGTTGTAAAGACGGTGACGCCAAACTGGAAGGAGCTCTGCCTAGCTGGCTCGCAGGCGGCGGACCAGCGCTCCGGAACAGTGGGGTAAGTAAAAGCTTTTCTTACCACAAAAGCTCGGACTTGGTTGAGGAGTTCGAGCGATTAGTTTGTAGAAAACGTGTTCTCTGATGCAATTTTTCATAGGACCATGTTTGGTTACGTACTATTTACCTCGCTCCTCTCGGCCTAGTGACAAAAAGTGGAACTTGAGAGGTAGAAACTCCAACCTCTCAAATTTACAGTGGCATGAACGTCCGCCATCCAAGGCAATTTTTTTAAAAATAAAAAAAAAGCATTTTTGTTTGAGAGCCCTCTGCATCTCTTCAGAAGAAGCAGGTTGAAGTCCTGAGACCTCAGATGGAGTTATTCTTGTTCCAGGTTCTTGCGCCAAAAATCGAAACAACGACGGTGAAAGTCGAAATAAAAACGGAAAATGTTCTCGAGAATTCGTTCGAGGACGATGGTAATGATGATCAACTTGCTCAACTTTTGGAGGGGTTGGAGAAGGCGATGTCAAGCGATGACGAGGAAATGGATTGTGAAGCTAAAATGAACATCGAGAGACTTCCTTCGAAAGAGTTTGAAGAAGACCGGTCTGGTGACGAGGAGCTGTCGAAAATAGATTGGGATGAGATCTCTAGAGAGACGGTGCGTGTTAAGGATGAGCCAGTTGAAGACTTGGATGAGACGATTGCCATCAATCCAGATGATTTTAACGATGACAACGAATGGAGCTTGGATTATGTTCCTCCTAAAAATGATAGCAAGAATGTCAAGAATGATGTGACACAAATGGATGCTCTCCAATGTGGCAGCGGGACTTGCGACAAAACGCAACGAGGGGAACCATCTTTTCTGAAGAGGATCTTCGAAGCACGATCTGCTTGTCCATCTGGGCCGAAGAAGAGCGTTGAAGAGCTTTCCTCTCTACACAAGAGCTTTGGAGCTTCGTCTGTAGAGGCATCTAAACCCATGAAAAGATTGCCTGACTGGTTGAGTAAGCCCAGTGATGTTAAGAAGAAAATGAAGAAAAGTTCTTTGTTTAGTTTGTGAGTCGTCAAAATTGACATTTTACGCAAATGTTCATGGTTGTCAATTTTTTTATTTTTTCGGATTCGACTTTTCTTAATGAACGAACGGGTCTCGTTTTGTGATGACTCTTTTTTGCTGTGTTCAGATATTTGTGTTAAATTGTCTACTTTGACTTTCAACGTTCCTCAGGGTTCCTGTGTTCATTACCTTTAATTACCTGAAAACGCTGTGATTAATAGCATTAAACTTTGTATTTTTAAATAATTATTCTTAACCCGAATCTTTTTCCTCTATTGTTGAAAGAATCACTTCTCTATATTGTTGAAAGGCCTAGAACTTCGCCTGACGTAAGTCAAACTCGTGAATACTCAAAATTTTCTCATCCGTGCGTGAAATATTTTTGAGTTTTTGTCGGCCTTTCTTTCCACACGTTGTAATTGCAATTAAATAATCGTGTTAATATTTTCCTGATAAAGATTTTTTTTTGACACCTTGAGTCGAAGCCATTTTCCTCTCTGTGAAGCTACAGTGACGATAGTAAGCGTCCGTATTATTTTCCCGGAGAGAAGACGTCTTTTTTTAAACTTTCCGCCAGAGATTTAGTGGTTACCAATCCCTAAGCTGTTAAATGTTAGATATTGGAAAGCTTCTGTTTCGAGAGAAATTCCATATTAACATTTTTTACCTTGCCTATTATAAGAGATGATCCTTTGCACAAGTACCATTCGTCTGCAGTGAAATACTGGTACCTTTTCCTTGAATCAAATTAGTGAGGAAAGATCAAATTTAAATTTTCCGAAAGTAAGCCTGGTATCGACCCTTAAGTACAACTCAGGTTGGGAGCATGGCAAAGTCAAGCTTCCTGTAGCGTATGCGAATCGTATACATCCTTGCATACGTAGGATATGGAGTCCGAAAACATGGGTATTTATGGCAGCATCAACTTGAGCACGGATATCTATGCTTCAGAAATAATGCAACAAAGGCAACATAAGCCTCAGTGTATTTAGAACTTTCTGCTTAATCTCTCGAAATAGCCACATAGATTTTTACATGAGTAATGAAAAACCATCACAGGTATCGTAACTTGCACGCACATCGATTACCATAATGTAAAGGTAGAAATTTAAAATTTCCGGAAAATTGACATAACTTGGGCACGTCTCAAAAGACCTAAAAGGCGGAACATAGGCCTACTTCAATTTTTTTTTTCTGTACGTCGTTTTGATTGTCCTCCGTGTTCTCTCGTACTCCCGCCTAATAAGGCACAAATAACTATTTTCGGAAAAAAAAATATTCTTAAATATCTGTTTTTACTTTCGCGCCTATTCCCTTACTTTTATGTATCGGTATGTGGGCTTAAAAAAAAAGAAAAAAAATGTTCTGTAAGTACCGTGAGATAGAAATCCAAAATAGAAACTCAATTCTCAAAGAAAATGTTTGTGCAAATAATTCTCTACAGGATATGTATGTCAGACTCAAAAACATTTTTCCGAGATTCAGGGTGTTTCACCTTGAGCGCTAAGCCACCATAAGCGCCCGTTCATTAAACGTCGAGCTAGAGGCCTTCCTCGCAACTATCGCGTTTACCCTTGTAAGGCTGGTTACTATAATTTGTTTTGCATTAAAACTTAATCGGCCGTCGAGTGAGTGATAAAAATTATAAAGCTCCATTAAGATTTAAACCACAATTAAAAGGTACCGGTAGCAGTATATCTTAATTCGCGATTACCAATACAAAAACCTTTATTAACCGGCTGTAATAACGGTTTAGCGCTGTTTTGGTGAAGCCGACCCTCTTCATGTTGGAACGCGAATCTATAGTTTTACTACCGGTACCTGTTCTTTTAAAAAAATCGCTCCGCCCTTCTTGCAAGGATTGCACAACTTGGATCTATCGCACTGGTAATGTAACTATTGCATATTGTTAAAGCCTTTATTTCCGTCAAGTCAAAGAGCTTGCAGGTGAAGAACTGACGACAGTAATAAGTTCGAAAACAATTACTGGTACATGAGAAAAGGAAGCGCCGGCCAAAGCTACGAGCGACCTTACAGCAAGAACTGCGCAACCACCTCAAAAGATGCGGTATCCAATAAAATGCTAGATACTGTTTGTATTTGTAAAGCTCCACTTCGCGTAAGACACCTGCAGGCGACTTAATTGTTCAACCGCATACATGTTCCACGAGGCCGATATGGTTTGAAGTGCGAGAATGTTTGCCTGCGGTGTTCGGTACCGTAGTAGGCCCCGCGTGCCCCCTGCTTATTTCCACTGCTTTCGAACGTGACTTTATTTTTGTAAGAATGATAGATAAAATATAAAAAAAATGATTTCAATTAAAGAGCGTCCATTCTAATCATTAATGTTTACTCGGCGAATAACACGGAAGAAATAGAAACGGTTTGTGATCCTAACTTCTTTGGAATGTTCGTTGAGATGAACTTCGTTTCGCAATCCTGCAGAGTTAATACATTTTAAATTCTTTTCGTTTTAGTTACAAAAATGTCAGAAATTACTTAATAAAGCTCAAATAAATTATGAAAAAGAAACTAACTGGCTATCAAAGCATGAGACTAGGGCTTAAGCCCTAGTCTCATGATCAAAGTTACGTCGACGACGTCTCGAAAGCGTATCGATATATCGATAGTAAGTTAGTATATTTGCAAAGTTCCACATCAACCCGCGCGGTCGTCCGGCTGTACTGTATTATTAAATCACATTATATTTAAAATCGGTTTGCATGTGTGATTGAACCATGTAATTTAGAAAGGATAGAATCGGGGGCAACTCAAGATCAAGTCTTGTGATGTCTGCGAACACTCATTAGCGAGGGCGCCCTGTGGTATGGTTTCATGAGGGCCTGAGGATAATTTTACTGTCAAGGTGAGTTTGTCTCTAAATTTAGTCATTTCTTTAGATCTGATTCTTTAGCGTTTCTTGAACTCTCTCCGTAACATCTCAGTCGTATGCACACCGTGGATGTATTCTTATTCCGTGCCCTCGCGCGATGCATAGGTTATGTTGTCACAGAAGTTGACCTGTAATCTTTGTTTTGTTTGTTGAAATGACAGTTTAATGTGTATTGGTACTCTTTATTTGTTTTGTTTTTTTACCCCTAATTTGTTGACTTATTATAGCATAAGGTTGAAGTCATGAACATTGAGTAAAAATTAACAGTTGAGATGAAAATCATTCATGAATACACCAGGAGAGCAGAATCTGTAAGAATACCTTTTTTGTAGTAAATCAACATTGCTGTTTTTAAACCACAAATATGAGGTATTGCAGTCCTCAAGTTTTTTTTTAACAGCACAGAAAAGTCAATATCATCGCAAAATTGCAAACATCAACTTGCGATGAGTTTGGTGACATCTTGTAGTTGAGCTCTTGTTATCCTTCTAAATAAGCGTAATTCTTCAGTGATATGTTTGATTTAGTTCCCAGCTGCCTTATTATTGTGATTTGCAATTTGCACAAATTATGAGGAACTACTGTTTTTTATTTGTTTTCTATAATTTGATGCTTTCCTGAATTGTTGTTCCAGTTAGCGGTAGAACTGATACTTTCAATGTTTCTGTTGTATTACAATCTGAACTAACAGCACAGTGATTTTAGTCAGATGTATTCAATCCTATCTTTTTCTACACATTAATTTAAACTTTCAAAGCACTGCTCTATTAAACTCTTCTCTGTTTCCTAAGCTAAGTTTAGATGTTTATTGCTGTTTGAAATCATATCAGTGGATATGAAATCACCATGTTCCACTATTTTGTGAGGATGATATTATTTATATTTTGTTAGTATTTATTTGATCTTACTTATTATGTTCTGTATACCAATGAGGAAACAACCTATTTGAAATTCTAGAAAGTTTTAAGAAGTAAACATGAGTGTGGAAACTTCCTACCATCATACCTTATTGATAACTTTTGATTGAGAAAACACTTGTTTATTAGCTGTAATCTGCAAAAATGTCTCTCTATAATATTAACTTTTTTTCCCTTTG
>Ga0058701_10000417_pt1 | contig 29964 bp, 7 predicted proteins | sample AgamicOrMae_FD_97039 | JGI IMG/M metagenome (GOLD analysis project Ga0058701, IMG submission 97039) | Agave microbial communities from Guanajuato, Mexico - Or.Ma.e | ecosystem: Host-associated > Plants > Phyllosphere > Phylloplane/Leaf | place: Guanajuato, Mexico | collected 2012-06-04 | reverse complement strand
GGGCCAAGGCTGTTGGGCTTTCGCTGTCGCCTGTTACGTAATCTATTTTTGTTAGTCCTCGTTTCTTCAACTGCTCGTAGAGGTAAAACGCCGTGTCAGCAAACTGTGTGAATATGAGAACCTTTTCCTGTTTATGTTTTTTCGGGCCCACACAGTTTGGGCTCGACTTTGAAGATCCTCCTTGCACGTTCTTCGGTGCCCGTGTCGCGTGCTGCGGTGGGCAGTGTGCAGGTCCGGTCAAATATGGTGTCGCTATCCGAAGAAGAAGTCACAAGTTATAAAGGCTAACTGCATATGGCGCAGGTATAGCAAACGCCGCAGACAATGTGGCGCCACTCGTGCAGAGTCAAACCAGCCCATTAGAGCTTGTCCCACCGGGCAGGAAACTTTTCAAAACCTGAGCATCCTCACTCATGGAGGCCAACCGTAATTTCCTTTGAATTCTGTTACTTTCAAATCGATCTAGCCTACTATCTGTATATAGGCACACCGTTGTCAACTTGGAACCATTGCGTCGATGTCATATTTTGCAAAAAATCTCCCACTAGGGGAGATCGACTACATGCTGTTTCAGGTGAAATAAGTTGAATTTTAAGACACGGTTTGCTGCTTCGTTTTCTTACGGAATTGATACTCTTCTTTGAGTTTTTTCATCTTGGGTTCGAATTTGAAAAACTTGTTCGACACAAGGCAGATGAAAATTATCATGAACTCCAACAGGGCGATAGTAGCGTTTATGTTCCAAGCGAGGCCATAGCTGTACTTCTCAATGACAACTCCATAGATCAGGGAGCCAATTGTACTCCCAAAGCCTTCGAAGAGTAGTGTCATGCATGACATCATAGTTGCAACCAAAGACACCCTGACTAAGCCAATATCGTCTTTATCGCTGATAACGTTACGCTCTTTCAACTCAGGGATGATGTACTCCACTTCGTTTGCGAACGAGTAGCCCCAAGTCAAGCTTGTGGTTATGAATATCGCAAACTCGAATCCATGAAGCGATTCAACCAAGAACCAACGTGCTGATAGATTTTCAATTAAGAATCCGTAGAAATAATAGTGGACAGCAACTATAAGTATTGCCAGTTCCAGTAAAGCGAGTCGATTCAATTTGATTCCTTTGCAAAAATTTAGACCAACATAAGTTAAGAATTCTAGTAGACTTATACCAGCCAATACGTCGCCCGATAATTTGCCCGGATGGCAAATCTTTTTTGTCTTACATATATCCTCTAGCTGTACAAAAACGAAGTTTTGAGCAGACCTACAGATCCAACCGCAAAATAGTAAAACTAAGAAGGCCAAACTGATGCGGAAGTCTCTCCTCAATACCAGAAGCAAAATGCTGATTTGCTGTCTGAAAGAAAGGGGCTTGGTATGCTTCATCTTGGAAGTGGCGTCAATTTGTTTGTTCGTTGTCTTGATAATGGTGACTTTGTATAAGCTAGCGGACTTGTCACTGTTAGTATCTGGGTCTTTTAATCCATATTTCTTCTCGAAAGTCATCGATTCTAACTGTTTCACGTATGAGGAACGTCTTTTCAGGGGTTTGAAAAGTTTGCCTGCAAACATGCGTAAAGCCTCAGTGGTCGATGGAAGTTCAATATCTTCTTCATCCGAACTGATCATGTGAAAATATTCATCGGGCCAATAGTGAATGAGTATGGCTAGCAGCAGCATGCAGACTGAAAACGATATCATAGAGGGAACGTAATCCGGTAATATCCATTCCTCATTGATAAAACCGACCAAATAGGCACAAAGACCCAGACCAACAGGTGCAAATTTGCGTAAACTCACATACTCAACATTGACTCGGCGCGCATGATTCTTCGCTAGAGCATCGGCTAATGTACGGCAACCATTCAATGCAATACTCCCGGTGACATGGAAACAAACTAGAGTCCAGAAACAGGCCTTCTTGCTTAATAAATCAGCCATATATGAGTTCCTAAGTAAAAAGGGTAGAATTATGTATGGCAAATAAGAGAGACCGGCGATGATCGCGCACCAAGTGTAGATCCTCTTGTGGGAGCCATTCCTATCGGCTTGCGATCCAATGAATGGACGGGCAATGTGCAGAAAATGAGGTATCATGAAATATAGTCCTAGTTGAATGTCGTCGGCGCCCGCATAGCGCTCCATGTAGTTACCCGACAAGCTACTAACTGCCCCATAGCCAGCAAAAATGAGCACGAACTGCAAACTAAATATCATTCTTGTGTAATTCCTCGGCTGGTATTTTTTGAACCTGAATTTCTGCAAAATAAGGAACAATATAGCTCTTTATCACATTGTTTCCAGATCAGTGCGCCATTCCGATCCTATAGAGAATCGGGTGAACTCACTGGACTTCGGATGGCTAATTCAAATTGAAACCCGCTGATATGATAAATTGCATTGACTTGCTGACGTTTGACTTGGCGCAATACGATCGATGTGTCGAGTATGATTGAGGTGAAATCCATGTGATGAAATCAATTGGACGTCTAATGGCAGTTTCGGCCAATGATTGATGGAGGGAGCTCGATTTGTTCCTCTCGACTAGGACTCTACAGACTCGTCTAATATAAAATGTAGCTGAATGATTTTTCCACGGCACAGGCAATCAAAAGGGACGATTTATTGTGCTAATCAATTATGCTGTAAACGGCTTAATTTAAGCCTTTGTCATCCTCTGACTGCGTTGAAGCTCTCCCGACTAGATGATGACAAGCGACGAGGATTATGAAACGATCACCAGGTTATTGCCTGCAAGTCCTCCATAATATGACCCTGAAATCAGAGCATCTATCTTCAACAGAGGTCCGAACTTATTTGATTCATTTAGAGCTACGTGAGAAGAGCTCTAACTAATACTCTTCGTCTGGTACCATAGAGAGTGAGATAGAAGTTTTTTGAGCGTGCACAAAGAACTTCCGGTTTTAATGTAACTAGAGGCACTCTGATGATAAACTTTAAACGTATGTTCAATCACAACGCACTATAAGCAGTGTAACCATTCATGGAGAGTAAGTTAGGAACGAAGTTCGGATTCAAATGTGCATGTCTTACAGTCTCATAGTCACCAACTATGAATAACTCCACTTTGATTTGATATGACTGAAGATTCATACAAAGGAATGAAGCTGCTCCGGCGAAGGCGAATGAGCTAGGGAACAATTCAAGGACACTTGAGGATGAATTTAATCGTTAATTGAACACAGATCCATCAAAACTATTATGAAGTGGATGGATTATAATGATAATAATAATAATTCTGCTACTATTGATAACAAAGAGAAAATTGATTTCGAACGCTGCGTCCTTCTCTCAATTGAAAATAAAGGTATATCGATCTACTTATATTTGATCGGTGGAAATATGGCAAGTATGTTTCAAATTCAACAAGATAACAAATTGATGACTTTTCTCAGATAACCAATACTATGTCGAGGGGGTTAGAGGAACACATGCTAACTAATTCATTGAGACATAGTTGGCTGCTGTCTCTGTCCTTGCTCCACCAGTAACAATGATGAATTCTTCTGAGGGGGTGGCGGAGATTTGTCCATGTGGATAATACATATGTGCCCTTTCTGAGCTCTAGTTTTATCTATCTTGAGGGATCTTATACCACTTATTAGACCTCGCTTATCAACATATGCAACATCGGACCTTAATTTAGCTCCACTAGTTGAAGATTCCCCTAGATTTGGATCGTCAGACGTATCGCTCCCATTACTGTTCTCTTCTTCCACGTCCAAGCAATTATCACTGTTGACTGTTTCGGATCCGTTAGAGTTGGACTCCAATTTTGATGTGTGGGGAACACCATTGTTTAACTGTGTTGCTTTTGAATCGCGTTCCAGACAATTTTGGCCCTCTTCGACAGTCGAGAGCTTCTCAGAGTTTTCAGATTCGAAATCGGCGTTCTTCAACTCCTCTTCAAGTTGCTCGATCTTACTTTTGCATTGAGCTATATCGTCGTCGAACCGTGCCAATTTCCCCTTCTGGATTTCAATCTCTCGTTCCATTCTCACTTGTTCAGCCTTGAGTAACTCTAATTCTCGATCGAAATCTTGATTCTCCAGTTTCTTGATCTGTTTCTGGTTTTCGAGCCATAAAGTCTCCAACTGGACTATCTCCTCTTCGATTCTGTTGATAAGTTCTGCTTGTTCAGTATTCTGCTTGGCTTCCAAGTATTCACGATCGTGGTCTAATTTTTGCAATTCGTCTTTCTGATTTAGCAGCAGTCTCTTTTGCTCTTCTATAATTTTTAACATGTCAAGACCCATCTGCGATACGGAAGAAGAATTACTGTGCAGAGATGTATCTAGCCTGTGTTCCTCTATAGAATTTTGGCTTTGGCTTGCAAAATGACTGCTGGGTGGCAACCTGACATTGACAGCAGAGCCCCGGTTGATAACGAGGCCTGAGTCGATGAGTTTGGGATTGATTTGATTCAGCTTATTTTGCACACTCGTTGATTGCTGGTTTGATTCGTTACCCGAATTGAAGTTCATTTGGCTGAGATTCTGAAGATAGTAAGGACCATTGGGGTTGGAGGATTCAGAACCATTACGTTGCTGATGAGCATTATAGAATTGATTATTTTGCAAATCACAAGACCTCGGAAATATATTTCTCTGCATGGCTAGATGGATGTAATTAGGATTTGTCGCCAGGCAAGTCGGTAGGGAGTTCCTGTTTGACATGGCCTCGATATATTCCATGTAACCGGGAGGGTGCCTCGGCCTATACATATTCACTGGACTCGGACCGGACTGGTAATAGTTCAATTGAGCGTTGTTCATGGCTTGCTGAGGATGGGTTATGTTTGCGGACAGCCTCGGTTTCGCCGGGACCGCTGGGGGTTGACTCGTATTTCTACTATTTATCGTACCGTAGAGATCCTCATATGGGTAATTTTTATGCATTTGATTACTATTATTAGGCTGCATTGGATAACCATTAAAATGATTCTTGCTACTACTTGTATTGTAGAATGTAGGTGATATTGATTGGTCATCCGCATAACGAGATCTAACCATAGTCAAATGATTTGGCTGCATAACATTGCTATTGTTGGGTAGATTTGGCAACGCGGAGGCCGACAAACTAGGTCTGAAGACGTTTGCCACTCTGTGATGTTGTGGAGAGTAGTGCTTTGAGGCAATATTAGTTCCACTGCTCGAGCTTGTCAGCGGCCCGAGAGATGTTTGTGGCCTCCGAATCAGTTGGGGGTGATAGATATTATCGTGCAGTTGGTCAAGTAGGGGCTTCTGGATAACTTTGTTTTGGTGCACTTGTTGATTGATTGCCGTGATATTGGCATGATTTGGCAATGAACCTTCGTGAGTATTACTACCGTTCGATATAGGGTGATTCTTAGCTTGGATTTCGCTATCACTTTCTTGTTTAAAACTAATTGGATTAGCTGATGCATTGTTCTTTGTAACATTTTGCTCTTGTTGCTGCAGGTTGTTAGTATGATGAAGTGGCATATCATTGGTGACTTGTTGCTGAAGCTGAGGTTGGCTTGTGGTCGTAGTTTGTTGGGGAGGTGGAGGTAATGGATCAACTGACGTTTTTCTAAGTATAAATTCTACCTCATTCATCCTGTCACCCCATCTCTGTAATGTAACAAGGGGCTGTTCATTAGGTGATAGCAAGCGCTCATTGTTGCGCCACCTCTCAATCATGGTGAATCTTCCTGCTTGTTGAGTAGCATGTGCAAGAGCGAAAACTATCTCCTGACAGGTAGTGGTTAATTTTACTCCGCAAACAACACGTTGGGCGCCATCGACCCACACGCGAAGTTCCATGTTAGATCTTTTCTGTCTTCTGCCTGTTATGGATGGTTACTATTGGGCTGAGGCCTTGAAAATAACTCCTATTTTAATAAAGTTTGTATTTTTGTCCGAAATGTCGCGTTAATGTGATACGCTTCGTTCGAACGAATTTACTATATCGCTCTGTATCTACTACTTGCTGCTGTAGGATGACCAAGGCTACCATTGTATGCAGAATGAATTCAAATTCACATAGCTATCAGCGCAATAGAATGGTGATTGTATTGCAACAAGAGCGCATAGTTTTATAGACCGATGGCTACAATGGTCCTGCGGTGCGTCTAACTTGTTGCTGGTGTAACACGATACTGATGCAGAGAAAAAGTAATATATTCCTATAGAGACTGAGAATTATGTAGGATCAATACTTTAGAGTTTAGCGCTGATGGTTGTATCATAACTTCAAGCGATCAATATAATAAATATAATGTGCCTATTTTGAATGGTTACTAAATATGATGATTCAATGGGCAAGAGTATCTGGATATTGTAGAGAGAGGTTAGCGGCCGATTCTAATGATGACATAAAGCAGACGAGTGTTTAAGTAATGATGGCTTTGCTTTTGCGTCGGTAAATACGTAATATTAATTGCAATAACAATCGGATGGCATAGATTCGGTGGAGTGCAAAGAGCATGAGATTGAGCGAGAATGAATGGCAAGTAACTTCGTGTTAGTTGGTCTCCCATTCGTTCCATTTACCGTTTGTGGCGCTTCAGCTGCTGTGTGCTTTTGCGGGCAAGAAAGGCCGCTTCTGCTGGGCATAGAGCGCGCTAGCAAACGGCCGAATCTGCCCGAATGCCTCTGGCCGCCGCCGCCACCTCTCTATCGGAATCTTACGCAGCAGCAACAGATTTTTTCTCCAAAGGAGTGAGCGAGCCAGCGGGCGTACAGAGATCGCAGCCCACACTGGCCCATTCGCTATGATCTGAACCTGTAATGTGTCCTACCGCTTTCGCACACCACAACCCCACACTCTGCCGCTACCACCGATTTTGGCCCACTAACTACACAAGCGCACCCAAGCGGTCATCGGGCAAACTAAACATCTCTCACGCCCTTCTTCGTGCTTTTGGTGCTCCTTCATTTTGTGTGTGTGTGTGTGTGATGAACCCGCTCCCTGGCCTCGTTACACACATCGATCGTGGACATCAACTTTGGATTCCGCTAATCGACCGTAACTAAATCAACCAGCTCCTCTGGCACTAATGATCAAACCAAAACTAATGTGTGCATCGATGTAACTTAATTATTTCACAGGAGCTTAAATAGTCTCAAATCATAGTTCACATCCAGCTTTAACAAATCTCTCCCTGGCCCTGGCCCATCCAATCTCCCATCGTGGAGCTCTCATTTTGAGTGATGATCGCTCTCTTGTCATTCCAGTTCACAACTCTATCATCCGCATGGAGGCGGAGTGTCTCAGTTGGAGATTCTCTCGCCATAAGCTAATTGGACAGCGTTGCTATTTTGAACAAGAGTTGCGCTTTTGATCCAGTTGAGCGGACTCCTGAATGGCAAACAGCAAGGCTGCTGTGTGAATTCCGTCGCTTACTTGTCTTATATTAGCTCGAATTTAATCATATGAAATCTATCGCCTTTGATGGCTAAATCCAATCATCATTAGAGCAGTCAGACATCGTTGAACCTCTTAGACAGAGATCCTGGGCGATCTCTGAAACGTTGGAGTTGGCTATCCTGTGTTCTTCGCTCATCAATGAGACTGCTTTAGCGTTTCCAATTTGTCTCAATCGCACCGCTGATTGAGAAGTCGTCGAAAATTCAGATCACAGAGGCTCGATAGATCAGACCCTGATCTATCGAGAGACACTTGTCGGCACGATTCCTATCCGATAGATTCCCATCCGTGCGCAAATGTGACACGAGACATCTCATGGTCGTGTGATGAGGAGTGAATGGTGCCAATGAACGCGGTGACTGCCGCCTCTTTGCCTTCTTGATCTCACTCGTGTCGATTGAACAAAAGGCGCTCTCTTTGTCCGATTGGTGCACAATCCAAACTCCCTGTTGCTCTCCTCGTGGCCAGGCATCCGGTTTCGAAGTCAAAACAAAGAGAAAGCTGCCGTATCCCTTCAGAAGAGGTTCCTATCGTCTCACAGGTCGCTTTTTAGTGTGGGTCAATCGGTGGTTCGAGGATTGTCCCATGTAAAAAGCATGGTGGCAGAGTGCGTCTCAGAATGTTAGCGCGTGCGGGAATGCGACGACATACGCACGAAGGCCGGCCAAAAGCTTACAAAAGTACACGTCGCTTAGGCTCTGGGCGTATATGGCTGTAAGGAACTTCTGCCTGTTCTTTGCCTTCTGGGGCAAGCGGTTTTCTAGATAACGTTATCTTCTTACAACGCATGAATATTTGACTTCTTGACTCGAGATATCATTCCATCAACAAAATAGATCCAGCGATCATTTATCTCACATGATGGTCACTAGGTTAGCTTAGCGCAATTTTTCAGCTTATGTCGGGCCAGTCACCCAAGCTCATCTTGGACGAAACTATGCAATGCAATCGACGGTATGCCAGATTGTCTTCAATATACTCAATCTACCGGGCGAATGACATTTCACGAACATCAAATTCGATCATTACATTGCAAGATACACCCCCAGAGGCCGTCGTAGTTCCTACATCCAATCATAGATGTCCCCAAGGAAGAAATTCAATCAGAATACGAAATAAGATATGAGTATCAATTTCACGGGGCTAGATAGACCCAGGGTACAATGCACAAGCTGTGAGAAGAGGATAAAGCGTGTCGGCGACTGCCGCTGGCATGACCTACTACATGTAATCATCTGTATAGAATGCCTCCGCCGTTATCAAGAATGTTTTCGCGATGATGATAGTAGTAGAGCTGATGCGTTCTGCCGCTGGTGTAGTGATAGTGGCGACTTGATCTTATGCTCGAAGGAGATATATAACATAAGAACGAAGAAAAATGAGCGCTGTAAACATGCATTCTGCTCTGACTGCTATAGGAGGAGTGAGCCTGAGGAGGGTTAACGGTCTCACGATGGTGGATGGACCTGTTACATTTGTGATCAGGATAAGTTGATCAAGCCTAGGAGAGACTCGATTGCAAGCTACTCAGCTCTCATGGACGCCTCAACCTCAACGCAACCTGCTAGTCACCAATCTCCGATGGATTGGGCGCCAAACAACCAGACAAGGCATCGGGTTGTTGAAACTGAAGATAGCAAGAATCAGCAACAGTTCCCCGGACCAGATGCACCACCCACTAACGAGTCAAGACAACCTGTAAAGGAAGAGGTCCAAGACAAACCAACGGAGCCTATCGTGATAGTGATTGACGACGAGGAAAACGTTCCTCAGCCAAAATTGGAGCCTGTTGCAGACTCAAACGAGCACCCACTGCCTCCCATAGATTTAGCAGGCCAGACACATTCATCCGAGCAACCTCTCTCTAACATTGAAGTCTATCCAAGCCCTGACTCTTCATTGATTTACCCTCGTCGGATACAAGATGAAGAGCAACAGCAATCTCGGAATGAATCCCTGGATCTGCCCAGATCAGATATGATTGAAGATAGTGAACTTAATAGGATACAACCGGAGCTGTTGCAGCCCCACCTAGATGCAATTGATCAACAGGAAAAACAAAGCACAGATTGTAATCAAAATTCAGCACAAGATTTTCAGGAAAGTCTTCCAAACTCCTGCTCCACACTGCCATTCAGACGCAAAGTAAGACCCAAAAGGAAAGTTGCACCCATCGAATCGGAGGGTGAAAGTGAGGACGAAAGTGAGAATAGCTCTGAAAATGACCACACCTCGTGTGTAGCCCCATCAAACAGTAGAACCCTAGATGATGATTCTTTCAAGCAGCCACCAGTGGGCAATATTTCGGATTTTACCTCAGAGCCAGATACTTTGAACGAGGCAGGGAAGGCGCAAGGGCCCACTTGCCCCGACCCTCCTCAAGCTGAGAACACGCCATACTTTGATCCTCTTCAAGTGAATTGTAATTTGTCTAGTGCCGAAAAAGTGAAACTGACAAGAAGAAGAGCTTGCAATTCATCGAAGATAGATGCCATTATCAAGAAGGTTTACTCCCTTTCGCACAAAAGTGTTCCTATTCCAATTTTTCACCCAGATTCCAGATTACCGATCGAACCATTCATTAACGTGGAGAAACTGTCAGATGAAACGTCGGTGTACATACATATATTCGAGAATAAGGTGCTAGTATTCCTTAAGAAACATTTTGATAGTAAACTATACGTCGCAGATGGGGCTAATTGGTGTCGCAATCCCGAAAATTTAAAAAGACTATCGGAACATCTGCGGAGCGACATATGTTTGACTCCTGTTGAATTTGATGGCTACGTTAAAGGGGATCCGTCGGGCGAATGCGCTGCAGTCGTCATAAGTTGCTTGCTAATGAGAGAGTGCCTCGTAGCCTCTGGAGACCTAGAGATAATCTATGTGACATTCCCTGCGAGGTATAATACCTTAAGAGAGAAGCACAAACTGCCGAAGTGGGAAAAAATGGAGCAAAAGATCCCGTGCCGGTTCTGTCGTAGTCTATATAAACGAACCAAGATCATAGTGCATGAAACCTACTGTAAAGAGAACCCAAACCCGCCCCAAACACCCTCGAAGAACATTGCTGTGTCAGCGAGGAAAAAGACCACCCCCAGAAGCCAGCCAGCGACCATTGGCCATCATACTCCTCAATCATCGGCCGACAACCTCATCACAACGGCCGACCACGGGAATCCTTCATGTAACAGAGATAAGCCCACAATCTTCATCGACGAAGATAGCCTATCCAACGTATCCTCGGTTAGCTCAATGTTTGAAGTAGACATCATCACTCCGTTGGATAGCGAAGTTCCAAAGCCGAGCATCGACCATCAGGACGCAATCTTTCTGAACCCCATTCCCCCTCTGACCGAGGTTCCCCCAAGTCCTCTCATGTCGACAGAGACCAGTCATGATGCGTCTTTTGAAGATCTGAAAGAGCCTATTGCTGGGTCAAGTGCCCTAGACCTGAGTCTAAATCTTGGCGAGAAGCTTATCCATCCGGAGCAACTTCCGGCACAGGCAGATGCTATCCCTTACTCCGATAAATCGGTCGAACCTACTTCAGAGTATTCGGGTCAGAGCCTTGAACCTAAGATTCTCATATCATCCACTGCAAGAAACGACAATGAGACAAGCAAAGACAAGACCCAAGAAAATAAACGATCTGATCGCGTAAAGGCTCCTGAAGTCATGTCAGAACAAGAGAAAGCTGCCAAACAGAGACGAGCTGCTGAAGTTGGTGCAGGGAGAGAAAAGTCGGGGGACAAGGCAAAAGAAGGCCAAGCCAAACACCCTAGTTCCAGACGGAGTCATGAGAGGGATAGTAGACGAAAATCGACTGAGAGCCGCAGCGTAAAAAAGCCTAACTCGGACAGCAGCCATTCGAAAAAACCAGATTCTACATTACAGGACGATTTTGAGAGTGTCAAGAGCCTCAAAATAGGCCGCAAGTCATCATTAACGGGCCCTAGCGAGAAAACGAGCACGGTGCTCAACAGCAACAAGAGAACAGACACTGCCCCTTCACGATCTAGAGATGCTTCATCGAATGGTGCCCAGGTTTTGCCCAGGACCAACAATGAGCACTCAGAGCGTGCTCATTCTCGTTTAAATTCATTCATGGTTCAAGATCTTGGCAACAAGATTTCATCTAAATATTCTCGATTGGCGGAGAGTCCTCAATTCGAGAAACGCAGTCTCCACGAGTACCCTGCCTACGCTGCACGAAATTCCCCAAAAAGAATCACCAGTAAAAGCCCTACTCGTTCAACCTCTCGCCAGGACCTCGGCCTCAGAATTAGAGACCTCAGCCATGGTGAAAAAAAAACCAGCGCGGAAGATCTCAGGGATTACCTTACAAGCTATGCCTATGGATATGAAAACCGGGCTGAGCAGCTGAGCGGCTCCGAAGAAGTTTCTCCAAAACAGTGGAGTAGCATAAGTCCCTCAGCCTCCACTCCAACTTGGGACGGTCATCATGGTGGACCGAAGAAACGCTTCCGCCACTATGGCGAGTACGTTCGTGGCGGCGACGATCATGTCGTCCATCCAACGCGTTCGAATCCCTATCCAAATTGTCCTTCCTTGAGGCTTGAGGGAAATCGGCCAAGAGACATCCGATTTCACGTTCTCAAAAATGGTCTCAAATTTGCAGTTGAATTTGAGTCTTCAAACAAAGCGGTCTTTATTGGTTGGTCGACGATCATTCTCCTGGAGCCGAGAAGAGTGCTCTATGAATACATTCAGCGAACCCCCCAGATCAGAAATTATTTGAAAAAACATTGCCTCACACTGCATGATTGGTACATGGATCAGGAGCGCCTATTGAATGGCAATTAGACATTGGGATTAGGCGTCTGTTTCGCAAATTTCAGGATTATTCTAACTATAAATATAACGTTGAATTTCCCTCTCGATTGAATACCTAACTCTTCGGTGCATAGTTTGGGCAAGATTGTTCTAACTTCTTCAACTTTATTTCCACATCATCATCCTAACTTTAGTTTATAGTAAGACTAGGTGTCACGAAGGTCAGACTCTGAATCTGTCAAGTTACGCTAGGTGTCATGAATGATTGTGCATCCCCGCTGTTCATTATAGAGAGTCCCGGTTCGAGTTATCTGGTTCCAGTCTTGATTTAAGCTTGATTTTTCTGGCTTTCAACACTACAGTAATTTTTCCGGGAGCCTTTGATCGACTATCTCCAAATGGAAATTCTGCCAGATTCTTGATTTGATCGAGACCCACAGTTGATGGCCATAACTCGTGTTCGCAGCTGTCCCGCTTGCACACCAAGGACAAATGCGGTCTTAGTTTTGCTTCGTGGGCTGGATGGTGAGAGGTGAGACTGTCTGACGAACATGACAAAATCCACGATATTAGCATGGAAACATTCTACAAATTCAGTATTTGCACAAAAACATAACGGAGCAAAAAGCTCAAATGGGCCTAGGATTCTGGAGAGCGAGGCCAGAGACAAAGTGCGGGGATGAGACCATCGACCAACCAGTGTCGGCTTCATATCGTGGCACAACTACAAGCTTGATGGCCTACAGTGATCGTATTGGACCTCTGGTTGAGCTGCGAGTTCAGATACCACTTTGGGTTGAAACTACAACGCAACCGAATGGATGATGCGAACTACGTGGATTAAGGTGCCATTGGACCAGGCATCTCCTTCTCTCCGAATATTGTCAGCGGAAACCAATTCGCAATATGGAAATTTCAGACCAGACAATCTACCGTGATTCTGGTTAGAATTCCAAGTTCTAACCAGGACGAACTAGTCTCTGAGACGGAATGTTCCAGAAACTCATTTTCCACCAGACACTATGCAAAATCTTATTCCTCTGCCTCGTGGTTGAGAGTGACAATATGTCGAGTCCAAAGAAGTGTTCCATTGACTTCGGCGAGGACACTTGAGATCGTGTGATTTTGACCGCCAGGAGAGGCGTACTTTCTTGTTCGGATTGATCTAACCTAAAGTTTCGAGGAGCCACTCTACCACGGCATCCCAGTGTCATTTTGATCAATTGGAATGGATGACAGTACCATGTCCACTTGAAACTGACAGTAGACTGACGTTCATGAGTGAGTGAGTGAGTGAATTCATCACAATGATCACATAAAGAGGAGAGAAACCTTGAGAAGTTTTGATACCTCTCTGTTCAAGCAACAGGCAAATAGAGCAAGCTCCTCGAGTTTAGAAAAGCTAGAAAGAAAGCGGTATCACGACGTGGGGTGGAAAAGAAATTACGTTAGCACTTTCCTTAGGTTTCTCAGCTCCGCCCCCTCATTTGATGTGATGCTGCAGATTGTTGGCGAGCCATAAATTGGACGCAATTTCACTCGTTGGCCCTGTGGTTGGAGAGATTTTTCGATAGAATCCTTTCCTCTCGATTGGTCTCGTGATCCATACGACATTGATTGCCCAATCGCCTTGAGGTGCAGGGCCGAAATTAGATTGGCACCAGGCGAATGGGCGCCAACCACTAGGGCAGTTGGGTGAGCCGAAATTGAAGACTAGAGAAATAAAGGGTCCATTGGAATTGCAATTGTTTGTACTACCTTCCAACCTAGCAGCTAGGCGGTGCTGAGAAATTCTCAATGGAAAATATGAGCCACTGCCAGCAGACTTCAAGAGGCTGGTCCGTCAATAGTGACAGCGGCCTACACTAATGGCTTTGAACATTGGGCCGGCTTCCTAAGGGCCAAGCCAAAATGAATTCGAGTAAACTCAAGAACGGACTCCACAAGTTTGGTGCCGCTTGCGCCCATTACACAATAGGTTGAGATTTTCAATCTAATGTGCGCGAAAACTACAAGAACAACAATGTAGTGTACTGTTCCTACTAATAATAGGTAACACTAGCCTGTAGCTAGTGGCACTTCGCTCACAGTGTTGTCTAACCCTACCAGGTGGCTATTAAAATTTGAGAAAACTTTTTTTTCTCCTCACTCTCGATTCGCCCTAGACAACTCAGTTGAAGGCTAACCCTAGCTAGTAGACGGTTGCGGTCGAAGTGTGGCAATGTCAGAGGCTACGCTTGTGTTAGGGGATCTAGAGCACAAGATTCTAAAGTCGAGTCAGATTGGGTAGGGGCAAATAGATCCTAGTGAAAGTTGTTACGTTTGCTTAGACCTATCAGAACAAGCTAACAACAGGCCCGAATGCAACAGTCTAGGGTGGTGCTGTAGAGCCGCTCGCAATGAACACAGTGATAAGACAGAGCCGAAAGTATAAGTATGCGTGTGTTCGACAATTTCCAGCATTTGGTGGCCGCAAAGTCGCGGGTCAGTCTTGCCTTTTGCAGCCCTGTCGAGCCATGTTCTGTTATGCTGTGCTGTGTGGTTCAGCGTTGTTGTTTTCAAACAACAACAAGGCAAACAGCGCCGACAGCAACTTGGTGGCCGGCAAGACCATTTCAATCTGATTTGTGGTCCCTGTTGAGAAGAGCATTGATATGGACAGCTAAACCCTGCCAAGCTAGTCGAGCAGCTCGAGGTCCGGAAATCCTTGTACAATGGATCTAAGAAGGCGTATGTGATGGAGGGCTAACCACTACTACACAGCTCCTGTAGGGCAATTGCCATGAAACACGCCTTCAAAGAATTCGGCAAAATCGTGTGGTCTTTGTCTTCGATACTCCGTTTCGTAAGAGAGAATTCAGTTTCAGATTGGCGGTATAAATACGTTTGCGTTGGCCGCTTAGGCCACTCACTTGAGATTTTAGATCCAAACCTTCGATAAGATAGCAAAGAAGAAAGATAGAAAGAGCAGAATACACCTGAATTACTATTCTAACTGAACTGAAATCAAATCGAACGAAAGTAAAATGGCTTCAAAAACGATCAAGTATCTTATAGTAGCTTTGGCACTTGTTGCAGTTGTTGCTCTGTCATCCAATGCTCAAGACTACGATGACGAGGGAGGCAACCAGGGCAATGATGGTTACGGAGGCTTCTCCGGAAGTGGCGGCGGAGACGACGACTATGCGGCACCAAGAGATCGCGGAGTTGTTGGAGCTGAGGGAAGTGACATCAGCCCGGGTTACCACAACCAGGGAGAGGACGCCGGAAATGACAACTACGACAATGAAGACACCGCCGCCTCGCAGCACAGACCCACCATCGCTCGTCCAAACTTGATCAAGCTCATCAAACAATCCAGAAAGTGAGCGCCATCCCCACCTGGGAATGCTCTTTGGCCCGAAACAAGAAGCGCCACGATAAACGATGATCGTCGTGACACAGACGAACAAACAATGAATTGCAATCCATCACTGCCCCAAGCGTAACGAGAGAACAGGTCTTGATTATCAAAATTATTAATAATAAAATGATGCCGATTATTTAACGCTTCCACGAAAACACGAGCCTGCATGCAAACTATGATCATTATACAAAACCACACTCGCTTTCATGACTTCGAACACCGGATATACATGTATTTCAACTCCAATCAGGATCTTTTGATTAGGAACCTCCTTATTGTTAGCGCCTCTGGGAGTCTCTTTGGCTCTGGAGGCTCTTGTTGCTTCTGCTGCTTTGCCTCTCTTTCCAGTCTTTGTTGCTCCTTCAGTTGCTCAGCCAACTGCTCCTGTATTTCACGCTCACGCTCTTTCTCCTTTTCTCTCTCGACCACCGGGTTTATTAGTGGCTCCGTATACGTCTCACCTAGTTCATTTGGTTCAAATACAACCAAGGTCGTGTATCCGTCATAGGAGCTTACCATTAGAAGCCGGCCATCATGCGACCACGATAAATCGGTTAGACGGGCTAAGTGTGTTTGTGAAATATAACCTATTGGGGCTGTCTGCTGTGTATCATAGATCAAAATCGATCTTGTTGTCACTACAGCGAAGATGAACCTGTACGGCAACTTCCAGAAGTTGGTCTCCGAATTCTTGAGAGTGTATACTACAGGACAGAATCTAACACACAGGGCTGTTTCTTTACCAGTTAGATAGTAGAGGTGAGGTTTGTTGAAAGAGCCCCTTTTGAACACTAACATCACGTTGAATGGCTTGGGCGGCGGTAAAGTTGCTTTTTGCACGACATCGGTGTCACAATCGCCCTGGCCTTGATCGTTTTGCTGATCTTGAGACTTCGGAGGCCTATCACGCTCGACCATGCGACTTGAGGGGGCTAGCAGAAACTGCCCGTCAGGGGAGAACTCTAGTCGGCGACAGAAAGTCTGCAAGGTATCATCACAGAAAAATGCCTTATAGTTGTTCTTGATATTCATACGTCGACTTGCATATAAAAGACGCCTATCATTAAAATTATATGTTCTAAGTGTTCTATCCGAGCTCAAGGCAATCATGTATTCACCATGGGGGTCTATAGCAACTCCTTGGACGTAACCTTTAATAAGATCAGAGCACCAAACTTTGGTACCCTTTGTGGTATCCCATAGGATTGCCGAATTATCAACTGAACCAGATAGCAAAAATTTACCATCCGATGACCAGGTGAGATCACAAACGTCTTCAATGTGGCCACGGAGAACCCTTAAGTGCTGCCACGTTTCAACATCTTCGAATCCGTCGTCATTTAGAAAAGCATTGAAAGTTTCCTGCTCTTGTGGCTTATTACCGTTCCTAGATTGCTGATTTTCGTCATCGAACTTTTGTTTCCAAAGATAGATATATCCATCATCATCACCGGTGGCTAAAACATGCTGGACCGAGAATCTGACAGCACCAATCGACTTCTGATGCCGCCTAAGGCCGGCCTTGATTCTGATATCGAGTGTTTCGGGATCTACAGTCCAAATGTAGACCCTGCAATCGTTTCCACCTGTTGCGACTTTGTAACAGTTGGCATCTTTAGGGACATCTGGATTAGGCGGCGCAATATCTATGGCTAGGGTTGGGAGCCGGTTGTGCCAGGATATTTCTGGTGTGTAGGCCTTCATTTGGTTGGATTGCTAGACTTGATCAGTCATCTGATTTGCGAAGATTACATCAAAATGACTGATACTCTAAAAAGTGAAACTGATACAAGGTCTGGTTCAATATGTGGGTTTAGTTTGAGGCCAGAAATGATGACAAAGTAGGGCCTCAGAAGCATGCGAAACCCTGCCTGAACAGAACACTAGTTGTTGGGCAGATTTGCACAAGAATTTGTATTGAACAAAGAGACCAGAAAAGGCGCGCTTGTTGCGCTTTCTCGCGCATACAGTTTTGTTCATAAAACTATCTGAGCCCTTGCTGTACTATGGAGCCCACAGCTAGGCCTGGGGAAGAGGACCTAACTAACTTCTTGCAGGAACCTTGTTAACTTGATTCCAACTAGCTACAACACTTAACTTGACTTCATCGGCCTGCAAGCTAGCTTGGTGCTTGCCGGCTGAGGTCTTAAGTTAGTTTTTGGTTCGTTTTCCTAGTAGCATAAATTAGCTTATGCAAAAATGTACATGCTATCCCACTAGCGCTCAAAGGCAGTGATACATATGAGGTTACGTTTTTGTCTTCCTTGTTTGGGACGTGCTATTGAATGAACCGAAAGTTTGTTAGTATACAACTTCGTACTCAGTTGTGAAACAGCTTGGTTCAGATGGTCTCAGTTTCGTCGGTGTTTAAGAGGAACATTTATTCTCTCTCTCGAGCCCATGCGTATGTCTCTGTAAGGATTGATCGGCTGATAAGGGCACAAATTGGATGATTTTCGAAGGCCTCGTCAACATATTATGCTAGTGCAATCGAACACAGAACCCAAGTTCTAAATTGCCCAAGGGCCACAATGGCGATGCCACAATGTGGAAAGAGAAGAAAAGAATTGCTACTCGGAATCCTTGTTCTCAAGCTGATTATACTCTCGGCTGGTGGCACAAGAGTTCGAGTGGGACCACCAGAGGAAGACCCGTCCACGGCTCAAGTTCACAATGATCTTCGTCACCTGATTACCAGTGCGAACTATTTCTACTCAGAACAAGCTGGCGTCCACCCTCCGGAGGCCTCAACCTATGTTGGCCTCCTGGAGGGGGTCAAGATTGAAGATAGGGAGCAATTTCTGAAGAACCATTTCAAGTTCAACAGTAGCGAGTTCATAAGGCGCTCGATTTCGTACCGATGGCTTGGTAATCTCGACGAGAGGCTCGCTCTGCACGTCTACGATGATCCCAAGGAAATGAAATTGGCCAAGGGTCCTCGAGTGGACCAGGATCTTTGCGGCTTGCATTTGAGCTACATGATTCATATGGTTGAGAAGCATAATCAACACATGACAACTTCCACCGATTTGTCTCTATTCAGAATCATGAACGCCTTTGACTTTCCACATCGAGGACTCGCCGACGGTAACACAATATTCCCTGGCTCATACGATTCATGTATAAGTACAGAGCTCAGTTTGATTAAGCGCGAATTGGTGGAGATTCTGAATGGCAATACAGACGAGGCAGAGCTATGGTTCAGTCGTTCCAGAAGAATGACGAGTGAGCAAAAATCAGACTTGGGTCTATCAAAGAGTCATTGGATTAGGATGAAAACTTTTCTATGGGAGCATATGCAAATGCTTAAGCCTCTCTTGAGTTTAACCATCAGAGATCCATTGAAGCAGAAAAGTTTTGATCCGCAGGCTAGGGACAAGGTGCACACCATTGGTACGCGCTTCTGTATGGCTGGCTTGAGGTGGCCCAACTGGTCCAACAACTCTTGGTCTCGGCGACACATGACGGTGCGAGTGGGCACCTGTTTGCCAGAGAGCTGTGACTCCGAGTCGTTGGGCCCACATAGAGACAAGCTTCTAAACCTTATTAGCCGCCAGACTAATCAGTATCATTCGGGATTCTATATAGAAAACTTGTATTGTTTGCCCGATGAGGCATCGGAAATTAGGGATCCTCTCAGACACTTGGGCACACTGTTGTTCATTGGGTTCCTCATTTTATGGACCCTGATTACCATAGTGGCCAGTTATATGTTTTGGAAAAATGGTAAATGGCTTGAGAGCGAGTGCGCCCAAACATGGTGGTCTTACCTGAAGAGCTGGTGCATTCAAACAAATTTGAGCAGTTTTTTTGACACTGCTGTCAGAGCGCCTCCCAATGCAAACAATGCACCTGCTAGTGGGACAGCAAGTTTGGAGAAAAGTCACACCATTTCCAGGGTGAGACGTAATTACAAAACCATCCGGGAGGATGATGAAGATGAAGAGCAAGAGGAGCAACAAGAGGACGTCCGGCAAGAGTTAGATCTGGCCTCGATTGAAGGTCTCAAGGTTTTGGGCTCAATATCAGTGATGATGTCGCATGTTGCCATGCTGGTGATCACCAGGACCAGCAGCCCGCTAATAACAGAAATGCGTGATGCAGATGGTTTCAACAGGGTTAGCACGATATGTCCGGCGATAGTGAACGTGTTCTTCGTCATTACTGGTTCGATGACTGTCAGAACGCTGGCAAGAGTTGTTAGAGCCCACTCGCCCAGTTTCATGTTCTGGATCAATTTTGTTCTCTATCGTTATGTTAGAGTGATTCCCCTTTATTTGGTGATACATCTCTTCCTACAACATGCCTTCAGGTTCATGGGACACGGACCCTTCTGGGACTATGGAACCTCACACTCATCCTGGTCGCATTCGTGCCAAAGCGAGAGCATCTGGCGAATTCTGCTACCGACTGCCAACTTTATCTCGCCTTCTATCCATTGCAACGGAGTGGGCTGGTACGTGGCCAACGATATTCAGCTCACAATGCTTGTGCCTATAATTGTGCCTCTACTTATCAAGAGACCGCGTCTTGGTCACTTTTTTATTGGTATAGCTTGCATTCTCGGCACTTTATCCCACATAAGGTACTTCTATATCAATGAAACAGACCCGAGGGGTCTGTTTGAGTGGACCGGATTGGGACTGGGCAGGGTGACGGACGATACTATGCCTGGTTATATATATCCCCAATATCGCTTCGTGGCCTACTTCGTGGGACTCTCTCTGGGACAATTGCTGGACTCGTATGAACAAAAATCTATTGCTCGCTTTCCCAAGGCCTTATACATTTTTGGAAAATGGTACTTCTATCTCCTGTTCTACATTCTAGCAATAGTCCCAGCTTTGACACCACTCGTACTCAACTGGGATGTCTCCTCATTGAAATTGCTGGTTGCAATCTTCTCAGGAAGTAGTCATCTCTTGGCGGCGATATCTTTCAGTGGGCTAATCATCTGCTTGACGACCGGCAATTTCAACCAAACCATCACCCGCTTTTTGAGCTCCAATTTCATAACACAAGTCGCCAAGATGGCCCACTCGACATCTCTGGTTCATCTGCCGCTTATGTTCTACCACCAGCAAACGAGTCGTTCATTGCCCTCGATAGTCACCGCTTATGACATGATGAGGACCACCGTTGTTTGGCTATCGGAAGCTTTCGTTCTCTCATTCATCGTGCACATACTTTTTGAAGTTCCACTAAGAAGATTCCTGATTAAGGTTCTGCTTGCTGTTTTATCTCCCAGAAAGAAGGAGGACAAGAAGAAAGAGACAAGAACTAAATCGGCCACAGATAAAAAGGAAGACTGATTTAGGCGGGACTACTCGCAAGTAAACGCATTTCAAATCGGTTCTTAGCAAATATGTATATCATCTTTTCTTTATTATTATCCTTGTTATGTACTCATCTTTAGATCTAATCACACTTGCTCTGCTGCTACACTAAATTCAAAGCCAGGGGTGCCAAGCGGGATCCATTAAACTCAGATTCTCGGAACTCGTTGCCTCCGAAATTAAAAGCTTCGCCCCACTCTCCAGCGGAGCCTCATTGGTGCCTCCGATCTCTCGCATTCGGCTGTACATCTTTTCCACCACTCGATTGACCATCTCGATTATCGTGTGACCCTCGAAATTTTCTTGACCTTTCTTTTGCCAGAAAAGCATCTCGTCATGTAGGATAGCCTTGAATATAGAGCTCAGCCTCGACTGCGGCGTGGTCAGACATCTGGCAACTGAGTCGAGCGCCCCTCGGAATGGACCATCAATTCCAATCATGGTGATCAGTTTTGTTAGATTGGGTGTCAGACGGAATGGTACCAGCTTTGTCCTGGAACTCTTGCCATTTGTGGAGCCTGAGCTGTACTGTAGCTCGTTGATTTCATTTTGATCAAATTTAAAGAATGACACATTGATACAGCCGGTGTCTTGATGGATGTACATCGAATCTGGCATCAAACTCGTTAATAAGAATGCGTATTCGCATAGACAAGCCATAGCAAGCTGGTACGTGAACTTCGATCGGAAGACCCAGTAGTCGGTGGCATTCACATAGGTTTGACTGGCCCAATCTTTGAGCAGAGTCTCTGGAACTATTCTATTCTGGATTGTGGCAAAAATGTCAGGTAGATTCTTGTTCGAAGAGGGTGCGCCAAGGTTCTGTAGCTTGATCAGACGCTCGTAGTACTCTCGGATAGGAGTGTCCTGATCCATATCACTGGAAGACGATTTGTTACGGTTTATGCGGCGCCTGAGGATGTCGGTCAGGGAAAGGGAACTAACGTTATCTTCTACAAGCCTAAGTCCAGGATTGATTGCGACCACTCGCGGAGAAGTAAATTGAAGATATCTCCTTCCGGTCTCCTTCTTGTTGACCAGATATTGATTCAATAATCTGAGCAACTGGAGAACCCGTTCCTCTCGTCTTGAGTCACTCAGACAAGAGTCATTCAAGACCAAGTAAGGGTATATCTTTCCGTTATGTCCCCTGATCAGGATTCGACGAGCAGATGTGTTGTGCTTTTCTACAACTTTTACCTCAGGTATGAATCTGGCTATTCGGACATAATAGGGTGTCGATTTGGGCATAAGTGCATCACCAGGGATTTCGACATCTGCTGTGTGTTGAGAGAAATTGCTTAGGAATCTACACTTGTCTTCGATGAGATAGCTTGTTGCCATAGTTTTCTTCTTTTGACCCAGGATATTAATCCAATTTTTAAGTTTCGTTATAAGCGAGATCAGTTTCATGTTGGGCAGGAGAGACTCCTCGAAATCGGCACTAACTTTCACCCGAGTTTGACGGAACTCTGGATCTTGAAGAACCACTTGGTTGCGCTGAGAGAGGAATTCTACCGTTGTGGGGTAGAATCCGCAGCCCCCTTGGCTGCCCTTACCGGAACTGACACCAAATGCATGAACGATTTTTCGTACGAAATTCAGTGTTTGAGGTGGCACGGTCTGCTCGGAAAGATTATGCCGATGCTCGTAGGCAGATATGTAGCATCTTTTAAGTGCCTGTTGAAATTGTCTTTGTATCTCTTCGTAACTATAGTCGCGCAACCAAGCCATTTGGTCGGTGATTCCATCCAGAGAGGATATAGTGGTGGGATGAATTTCATACAATTTGCGTATAATTTCCGTACAACGATGAATGGTAGCAATTCGGATACGATTGGCTGGATGTATATGAGGTCCAGATTGAGGACTTTGCGGATATTTAACCGGAACTCCAGGCATAGGACTTTGAGGATATTTAACTGATGGTAGAGGACTCTGCGGGTGCTTCGCTTGGGTCCCCGTTGCGGGTATAGTCTTGATTGGTTGCTGAAGCTGTTGAATGAGAACAGGAGTTGAAGGGGGCCCAGGTGTAGTTGCTTGGGGCGGCGGGGCTGGGGATGGAGTGGCCGCAGAAGTTATGGGAGACGGTGCAGCGATAGGCGCCGACGACGGACTGTGAACCTGAGATGATGGTCCCACAGCGGTGACAGTCGGGGTAGAACTTGCGGTAGGCTGTGGTGTTACCACATTATTTGGTGGAGGGGTGGCTGCTACGGGCGCGGCTACAGGTGTTTGGTGTTGTATGGGTGTAGTGGGTCTAACTGGTGTTGTTGCGGTAGCTGATGGCGCTGAGGCGTAAGAATTTGGGGTGGTGGGTACGTTGTGGGCTTGATTGGTTGCTGGCTGACTAGTTTGATTTGCAATCACTAACTTGAGCGTATGCAATAGTGTCCTCACTGGGAAATAGACTGCTTGAGGTGAATTCTTTCCAATCAGTAATAGCAGATTTTTCATCACCTCAGATTCTGGATTCAGCATGAGGCATTGTAAAATCTGTGGAATCCAGACTATCCAGTTGGTTGGAGGAATACCTTGCTCGCGCGAGTAGCTTGCATATCGATTCACTTGATCTAAGAGCTCCCCTTGTTGATTATCATAAGAGAGAAGCCACAGAATTTTCGCTATGTACTTCCTAGCTTTTGGCTCAGGGTAAAATTTACAAGCTTGTAGTAAACAGGTTATCGCTGAGACGCCAACATCCATTTGCCTGTTTGCATAGTTTGACGAGTCTATGGAGCTGGTGAATTGATTCTCTAGGTACTCTCCCCATGCAGACCAAGACTTGGGAGCGGCATCATTGAGCTGTGCCGCGCAACTAAAAGCCTTGCATGCCTCGTCATGCTTTCTCAATCTTGATAAGAATATACCTTTATAGGTGTAAAATTCTGAAATGTACTCCTTCTGGAAATACTTCAAGTTTGTGCTCTCTATGATGTCGAGACCATCCATGAGCTCGGATTTATCTGGTGTCGCAGGTAGTTGTAGATAGCATTTGATTTGTTGGCGTATTTTGTGGAAGCAATCAAAAATTGGAACACTTGGGATTGTATGGATACGATTGATTGATTCCAGACACACGTCAACAAGTCCTTGCTTGCGAGCTACTGTTCCGAAACTTATGATACCCTGAGCTGAAAAATGAGCGCCTTGCATTGCCACATTAGCAGGTCCACCATCAGTGAGACAGATCGCACCTTGATGACCCATAGCCACTTGATTGGCTTGATTTTCAAAGTGCGCAACTATGGTTTGATACTGATGCTGACGCCAGGTAAGTATGTCACTCCAGTAGGAGAGGTCGTCTAATATTATGGGCAGTCGTTTGGGCCATGCTTTCAAGATTGTTCTTAAATCATGAGCTCCGTTTCGTGCAAGTCCCAGGAGAGCTATATGCATGGATTTCGCCTCAATCAGCTCCAACAGTTGCTGAGTGGCCTGCAATAATGGAAGGTGAGCATTTGTTATGATCTGGGGCAATTTCTTCCACGATTGGATACAATAGCTTGTTCCCACATGGAACGCCTCTTCAACATAATGCAAATCGGCTGTTTTCTCACGATTGCATATAAAGTTGTAGCCCTTATATAGCTGCAGGCGCCACATAGCCGAGGATGGACAGTTTTGTTCAACTAAAATCAAAGCGTCGCGCATCATGTGCCAGTTAGGCACTCGCCAAGCGCTCTCGAGCACCAACATGGGATTTGTGCAGGCTTTAGAGCTACCATACTCCAGAAGGGAATCCCATTGATTTAGCTCCTTCGTGCAACGAATCCAATGCTTTTCCCAAACCCTGTTTTCGGATTTCATCCCATTCTTTAAAATACAAGTCTCATCGAACTCTTGTCTTTGCCTATCCATGGCCATTTCATAAAATTCTTGGGCTTGCTCGAATAAGCCCTGCTGCTCACATAAAACTGCATTACGCGTCTCCTTGTACTGAGCCTTTTGGTGCCAAATTCCACACCATAGGTCCTCCTCGTGCAGTAATTCCAGAATGTCTGACAACGATTCAACAGCTTCTTCAGCAATGGTGTATCTAGAGTTCACAGTGATTATATCAAAGTCCTGCTGATTTTGTTGATTGCCCTTATTCGATCTTGCTGGTATAGGATAGATTGTGTCTAAATTCTTGTCTACTAAACAGTCTTCTAGCATCAGCGCCGCACGATGCCAGATGTTATGATTCTTACCGAGATATTTGATTAAGATTGGCCGGAGCTGAATTGGTGGTTGACAACGAGAGACAGCCTCCATAAAGGCACCGATGGCACTGGGATTACAATCGCGTTGGTATGCATGAGCCCCACTACCCAAAAATGGTATTATCTCACGACCAAGCAGAGTCATCTGCTGATCATTGAGAGCACGCCAAATTCTGGGAAACATGTTTATCCAGGTTTCTTTGGCAAGATCGACACTCATGTGGCACAATTGGGTCAGAGCTTTGAGCAAATCGCCGGTTCGAGTTTTCTTGAGATCTTCCAGGAAATTCACCTGCCTGGCCACCATGATTTGTAGATTCTTTCGTGGAGTTGATTCCTCTAGAGACTTGGGGCAATGAAGGAAACCAGTTAAATCATCAAGATTCTCATAGTTCAACACAAACTCAATGTCCTCAGCGGGTGAAATGATTGTAGTGGTATCATTTGAGAGCATGGACATCAAGGGGGACGAAGTGGTTGTTTCGATATCGCTTGGATTATAGGAGCCCAATTCAGCATTTGTTGGTATGCATGGTAGACAACCAGACTTGTCTGCTGTGGATATCGGTAACTCGTTCATGGCAATTGCTAGTATGAATTCTATACATTGTTGTATCCAAAAATGACATCCAATGTGCTGCCAATTTTGGGCACAAACTATGTACATTAGACGCTCATAGAGTTTTGGCTTGACAAAGCTATCAAAAATAGCGAAAAACTTGGCTCTTATGTGTGGCTGGACGCATCTAAGTCCTGATAGGAAGGCACTTTCTAATTTGGTAGTTAGGTCTGAATTCTTCAATTCGTCATCTCGGTAGACATAATGAATAAGTTCGAGAAATTGTGAATTCAGATCCGGTTCAGTGGGAAAACGCTTCTCGATGAAGAGCATCAGCTTGATGAGCAGCAGTGTCTTCTCGCGCAAATTGGGTCCAGCCGACTGTGCGGCTGTATCACGAGGCTTTTGTCTGATCCACTCTTCCACGATTCTCACAACAGCCTTCAACACTTTGGCGTCGCTTGTTTGACTTTCAATCAGGTTGGATAATATTTGCTGGATAAAGAGTTTACGAACCTCGGCAGTCATGGTTCCGAGACGATTCTTCACCAGATCCAATCCGACAATCAGAAGCTCTATGCTCATGGGAGTTCTCATTGTGTTGTTCTCAATATGATGACTAGTGTGCTCTTTGGTCATCTTCTGGATGACTCTGATCAAAGCCGGCATGAATTTGTCGATATAGGTGGGATTGTTGATGCACGCCGCTTTAAGTAGCATAAGAGAACTAAACAAGGGAACCTGAGTATCGCGAGGATTTTGAGGCGCTGGCTGAGAAACTTCCGGCACCTTCTCGTAAACGTTGAGTCCATTCATGATTACATTTTGTATACTGGTATATAGAGGCTCAAGGTCTGGATGTGGTGCATTTGAGTATTGGCCTTGTTGTGAGCCACCACTTGATGGTCCAGATGGTGAATTGATACCTATAAGATTGGAAGCCAAGCTACTGTTAAGACTTGATTGCGTTGCAGGGTCGTGTGTTTGGTTTGCGAATACATTCATAACACGCTGCACCAGATTGCTAACAGAGCGAATGATTCTTGAGTTGGTACTCGTTGTACAAGCGATGATGCCATCAGTCAGGTTTTTAAGACTTGCCAGCATTGCATCCTGTCTGATAGTACCACACATGTAGGTCAGAAGTTCTAAGGCACCACTGATACTACCAACGTTGCAGTTCTGGTTCTGAACGGAACAGAGGAGCTCGTTCATCCATCCAGAAAAGTTGAGATTCGGTCCACCTTGCGCTATGATAGGCTGCCCACTCCAAGATTCTGGAACTAGTATCTTCTTGATCAATGCGATGCATCTGTCGGATAGATTTTTGCAAGTTTGATAAGCGAATGAAGGTGCCAACTCACAGGGACCGGGATTAACCAGACAAGCCAGGCGTAAAAGGGCATTCAGTATGGCGTCAACATGCTTTGGATCTAGCGGTTCGAGATCCATGGGTGGTTTTTTCTTTTCCACCGGTTCAGTTGGCGCCGGAGGAGCTGGTTGAACCACTTCCATTTTGATACGAACATTCCCTACGGTCTCTGGTGATGATATCTGGTTCTGTTCTGGAGCAGAACTTTGTGGCTGCTGCTCGGACTTAGGTTGAGATCCTTGTTGGATGGTTTGCGGCCTCTGTTGTGATTCAGATTGCTGCTGCGGACCTTCCTCTTGTCCCGCTTGCCCCTGCTGCGCTTGCTCTGTTGAGCAGCTCTTTTGTGATTCTTGGGCCTGCTGGTCTGGTTGCGCTTGTGTTTGAGCCGGTGGATGAGCTTGTGCTTGTTGTTGTTGTTGTTGTTGTTGCTGCTGTTGCTGTTGTTGTTGCTGAAGCTGTTGTTGCTGTAAGAGTTGTTGCTGTTGCTGCAGTTGCTGCTTCAGGAGTAATTGTTGCTGCTGTTGGGCGTATTCTCGAGCATCTTTCTGACGGAACATTTCCCATCTCATGATGACCTCACACAGATCGACCGCGGTGCGACGATTCTCCAATGTCGCCCCTCCGGTGTTGAACCCCAATCGGTGAATTGAGTTGATCATAAGGGGTATGAGCTCTGCGCGCATTGGATAATAGATTCTATATTGACGGACAAGAAGATTCAACATGTGAATCAAGGAGTTAGTATTGTGCCCTTCCTCAATGATCATCTTCTTGGTATGCTTGAGGAGGGTTGCATTGCCATCTTCCAAGCGTGTAGATATGGCCGGAAGGAGAACATCTAATGCTTGCTTGACAACAGCCCTCGCGTCTGGATTTGAGCCTTTCAGAAGACTGGTCAAAACTGGAATGATGATCCTCTTATGCATCGCAAATTTCGCGATCATATGCGCAAACAGGAAGTGCCCGTGATATTTTGCAGCAGGATCAACACAGTTTCGATTCGTCAAGCAAGGTAACGCAAGAGTGACTAATTTCTTCAAGCGAGCTCCCTGTTTTCTATTTGTTGTCTCGTGTATGTGTTGAGGGGCCTGGTCGACCAATAGGCTGGAGAACTGCAGTATCAAAATCCTGAGGGCGTCTGAGACAAACAGTTTCATTTCACCCTGACGGCTGGCATCTATGAGTGGATCTATGATCTTATTCAAGTAGATATGGATCAAATTGTTGGGGTCGTCCTTATCTAGTTGAGGAGATCCTCCAAGTAGGGCCTCTCCAAGACCTTTCTCAAAGGAATGGGTGAATGATGGGATTATTATATGTTGCATAATCTTTGTCTTCAGTTTCTGGGGGTAGTTTGGATCGTGGAACAGTATCACGAACTTGGTGAACGCCTCGCGTTTCCATTCAATCGAATAAGTTTCGATAACAGTTTTTTCCAGAAATGATCTGAAGAACTCCAAGTCGCAAAGATATCGGTTTGTGAATACTCTCAGAAGCTGGAACAATAATTCAATGACTTCTCTATTACCTGCCGCGGTTTGAATTTGGAAGTAGTTCAGTAAACATTGAACCAACAATTTGGGGGCCTTCCAGTGTGCATAATCAGAGGACTCAACCTTATTGTACTTGATGTGAAAATCCTCCGAGGTCCAGATTACTTGGAGATTCTCTACAAGATTTCTTCTACTAATCAACCAATCGTTATCGTACTTTATCATTATAGATATGATCAGTATTGCCTGATAACGTAAGTCTAGGGTTATCTGTCTCTTCTGGGTTGTCTCCTCTTGTGTTATAGTTACAAGACCGGCTGTCAGAACGCTGAGCTTTGTATAGTAGTTGGGATGGCATAAGACATCACGGAAGATTTTTCCACTGTCACCCTTCAGGAGATATTTGAGCAAACGGTAAACTTGTTGCTCATTCAGATTCCTTTCAGTGGTCAGAAGTGCCACTGTTTGCTCAGGCTGCCTCCTGAGTAAATTCTTGAGTGGCTCCCTCAGAGGGCTTCCTGTCTCCATGATTGATGCCGTTTCAACCTTAAAAACCATGCTGATGACCGCACTAATGGACTTAAGCTGAGGAGGGATGAGCGTCAAGATTTCCAATATTCCGGCGCATATCTTGATCTTTTCATTGGCCATACCAGTTCTTTGATAGACCTTCTCATTTTGATTCAGTGGTGTTCGCAGATCTTCTATCGCTAGTTGCGATATTGATTGGAAATGTTCCTGTAGGCTGGCACAAAATGCTTCGTCAAAGATGCTTGGCAATAGTTTGGTCAAGCACAAAACTCTCTTTACAGACTGTAAGTTCCACATCTTGCTATCTTTTAGGCGCTCAAAGAATTGTTTCGTCTCGGCTTGTATCTGAGAGGGATCAATCTTAACGTTTGAGGTGAACTTGTTGATACAGTTGTAAGCTGCCTCTTGTAGCTCTGGACATGTTGACTCGGTCGTCTTGAAGAGAATCCTGAATATGGTATTCTCATAATCCCGGAGATAATGCAATGAAGCCAAAGCTTGTAAAGCTGCTGTTCTCACTGGAGCAAGATTAGTGACATTAGCGTAACATTGAAACCTTTTCAGTGTGGCATCGTCACTCTCACAAATCTTAATCAGCTGCTCGACGTATGATCTATGCTGTAGTCTGTTCGTATCAATTGTGAACACCTTAGGCTCTAAATTCGTACAGAAAGTGCAACCATGGATGACACCTATTTGAGTCCTAACAGGTTGCCGTTCTAGATTGTATATACTTTGATGCTTCTGCTCGGGATGAGTTTGAGGTTGCTTTTCGGGAGTCTGAAGAGTTTGGGGCCGATCCTCCGCTCCAAAGAGAAACGGCAAGGTCGATTTCAGTATCTCAAAGTG
>Ga0058701_10000416_pt1 | contig 29982 bp, 25 predicted proteins | sample AgamicOrMae_FD_97039 | JGI IMG/M metagenome (GOLD analysis project Ga0058701, IMG submission 97039) | Agave microbial communities from Guanajuato, Mexico - Or.Ma.e | ecosystem: Host-associated > Plants > Phyllosphere > Phylloplane/Leaf | place: Guanajuato, Mexico | collected 2012-06-04 | reverse complement strand
TTTTTTTTTTTTTTTTTTTTTTTTTTTTTTTTTTTTTTTTTTTTTTTTTTTTTTTTTTTTTTTTTTTTTTTTTTTTTTTTTTTTTTTTTTTTTTTTTTTTTTTTTTTTTTTTTTTTTTATATTTTAAAATTTTTTCATTAAAATTTTAAATTTTTTTTTTTTTTTTTTTTTTTACGTGATTTGTAATTTTATCTGCTGTCACGAGTCGGTATTAATCGATCACATCTAAAATTACTTTGAGTAACAAAGAGAATTCTTCCGTAAAGATCAACATCACAGCAACGCTAACGAAGCGTAACGACACATAAAAGATCTTACCTAGAATTTTGTTCCCGTTGAATAGATTATCCAATTGGATGCGAAGCTCTCCAACAATAAAATCGACTTTGATGTTTTTCAGCCACATTACTTCTTCGCCCTCCAACTTCCTGAAGTCCATTTCGCACTCAGCTGTCGTTGTCACGTTACCTGTTCAAGCAGACAAAATATCAGCCAAAACTATGTGTAGGCAGCCCACTCGACATACCTGCTGTGCGGGTTGCATCTTCATTCATTCTTACTTTCAGCTCTTGTTATGCGCAATAATTGATATGAAACAGCTTCGCATGCGATGGGAATTTTCGACATTATTGCTACTTAAGAAGAGAACTTACGTAGACTTAGCCGGGCACCGCCTTGTCCAACAATCGGTAGTAATAGGATATTTCCGTCTACGGCGTAGTCAGCTGTTACTCGCAATGCAGGAATACTCACTCCCAGAGAATAAGTCTTCCTATCAAAGTCTACCCTGAAAAATAAACGTTGTCATTAGAAATAAAAAAAAGGGATGTTCGAAGATGAAATAAATGCATACCGAAATCATATACCTGTATGAAGTATAAATCGAGCACTAGACATACATTAGTTTTCTGGGCAGACCTATAAAAACTACGTTTCATTTGATATGGCTCTGAGACTTCTAATCTTGAAATCGAAAACGTATTACACGAGCTTCAAAATAAAACAGCTTTAACGCAACACTAGAGCCGTATTTTACCAGGGCTGCAAAAGTAAAATCTCACGTATTCCAACGACTATGCTAAGTTAGTTTAGTCCCCACTGTGATGCATTCGCGTTAAATTTGAGGGTATAAGAAAAAATGCATCTATAACTCAAATTTTAAGTCAATTGAAGGTTGACGTATTCATTACGTACTCAAGTTTTAATAATTCAAAATTATTTTTTACTAATTTAACTTTTTTCTATCGACTTGGCAATAACTTTTGCATCAGGTTTATCCACTAAATTTGAGAAAATTTGTTTATATGAATACAACAATATAACATTGAATGTTCAAAAACGACTTAAACTGTTAAAATTTCAGTTAGTGCTGATCTCGATGAAATTGGGTTAAATAGGGTCCGAGCGATCTAGGTCACCCATGTGAAGTGCTAAAGTGGCTACGTGCTAGCTCACGGCGGAATTCCGACTTTGACACCTGGTCAGTAGTTTTAGCAAACATTGTTACCGGAATTAGCGACTTGTCCGCGGCTCGCTACTTAAGTTGGGTCGACTTAAACGCAGATTAAGTGGAGGCTTGACTCGACTCAACTATGTCGAGGAGAAAGTTGGAAATGGCTTACTTGACGAAGTCGGTGCTGGCGTTTGAGGGGCCATGGGCGTACAGGTGCGAAAACGCCCCGCGGATGGCCACGCCGCCCGTGCCGCGGCTCAGGGCGACCTTGTCGATGTACAGAGGCTCGAACGGGGCAACCTCCAACTCAGGAATACCTGCAAATTAAACTTTTGCAGGAGTACCTTCTAGAAAATACTTGATTGCTTTGGTTATCCACCAAATAAAAGCCAGCACACTCGAAATTTGAATCGGTGAGAGTCTGATTCAGTGAAAATTCCTGTAGCACCACTGAATTTTTTCGGTGGTGCTAAATTGACTGGAATTCGGTGAATTTTCACTGAATCTCAGAGACGCTCTGATTCAAGAGTGCAGGTGTTCCATCAGAGGTTTCAACGCAATTTCAGACCACCCGTGGTAAGGAGAGGTTACTTCAACGCCCGGCGACGCCCGTGTACCAGCGCAAAATATGAAAAATGTCAACAAGTAAGAGACTAACGAACGGAAAATAATCATTAAGCATTTTTGCATTCGTTAATGATCCCAATGTCATCCTTACGTAACATCCAGAAACGTAATTTTCAATTAGAAAAATACCCTTAACGCAATTGTTAGTGATACCGTTTTGTAGATGTGTCTTCGTCCTTGATGAAATGATACAAACGTTCCACAAATTAACCCAACAATAAGATCAAGACGATAACGAAGTCGCAACGGCGTTATTACATATTCTGTGGACGCGAATTACAAAAACAAGTAATCGTAAAAGGACACATGAAGGGTTTTTTTGTTTACTGAACAAACAGAAGCGAAACTACAAAGGAATGACAATGTTTTCTTTCCAAGTCAATGCAGACGAGTTAAAGTTCCTACACTGGCGAAAAATAGCAAGCCTAAAATGGCTCGCCTTTTGATATTGTGACTGCTTCGATGGGAAGAAAAAGAAACTCTATGCGAAGATTTTCAGAGGTTCGCAAAGGGTCAGTGAGCAAATTTCACAACTCTGAAAATTTCAAACGAGTATTTTTTAAACTTGGTCAAATTCATAATAGCCTCCAACTGCTCAAAGATTTTTGTTCGCACTAGGTGGCAAGGTGTAGGCCTATGAAACTTCAATATCTTAAGAGGAATTCTCGTTTGAAGTTTTTGAATTCACCACATTCGTCAATACCAGCAGAGATTAAGGATGGATACGGTATTGTGATATGGGATGGAGCGTCTGAATTGAACTAAGTCGTGGAGTTGAGACCTCCTGATTAGGTTTGGTCGCTCGTAAGTTGAACCTCTGATTGGTTGGTGTGGCAATCGGTCAGGAGACACCTCAAGTTAGGAACCAAAACAGATTGAAACAAACTTACCTCTTGCCAATGCGGGAAACATGTACGTGAAGCTCTCTTTTAAACACTCGTTTAAGTTTGGGTCACTTCTCCGGCATTTTTTTAACCAATCAGCTGAAACAAAACGAAGAGAATTAGATGATTTCGTCAAGGACATAGTTAATAAAAACATCATATTTATTAAGATCATTACTATAAAACTGTATGCAGTCTCATATACATTGTACTGTCAAAATCTTTTTAAATGAGGTTGGCAACATTTGAGTGTTGAACGAAAAGGTATCAGAGGTTGAAACGAAAATATAGCATCTTTTCTGGGTTGTAAGGTGGAGAAACCAAGCATTAATGAACGGGTTCTCAAGTCGACACCTCAATGCCAACCCGTAATGAAGCACCTGAATTTGATATAAACATCGTCACAGACTTCTAATCTGCCCTATTAACAGCTCTTTTAGGTGAGATACAGATTTAAAAGGACGTTAGAATTAAAAGGATTACGTTAAGTAAGTTTGAGATGACCGTCGAAAATCAGAAAAAAATTCACATAATCAGATCAATTATTAAAAAAATGAATTGTAACAGACATTTCCCTTTCGTAAACATGATTCATCCCTATATAGTGTTTATTTCTAGACAATTATCTACATTTTAAAGGTGCGAAAAAATTCTGTTTCCACACACTTTGATAAATATTTCCCACATTACTTGAGTTCTCCGATAATTTTGCGTATTGATCGCGGAAACAGCACGATATACGTTTTCAGGTTGAAACCGAAGTTTGTGTCACTTCTGTTCCGAATTAAGATGGATTCATCACGGGCTACCGTTGAATTTATATACTTGAAAACCGTCGATGTAAACATTGAACTTTCTAGTATCTTGGCATACGCATACTTTATACAATCACGTATAATAGCCTTACTGTCGCCAGTTTGCGAATCAGGGATTTCCGGTCCGCAACCTTAAGACTAAGTTTTTTTATCATATCGCAACGAGAAATCGAGGAAACGGGGCAAATGTAGAAGGTCTCAAGCAGCTGTACACTTATAATAAAAATGTCTGCTCTATAAATAATATCGACCTGTATATACGCGAAAAAGTATCGGTCCTCTACGGGTCGTTATAAACGATATCATTTGTAGGTACATGGAAAAAGAAATTCGAATTTAGGGTATTCTATGTCTTGTTTTGGTTATGAAAGTAAAACGAGTACAATCGTAATTGATTGGTTAGTGCTATCGATTGCCATATAAGTACATGGACAGTTCTCGCCTAAATCTTTTAAGGTCTGTGTTATATTCGCATGCCTATGCTATTACAAGGGAGACTTTAACTGAAATCAACCTCATTCATTTTAAATGCGACGTGACTTCAACGCCTGGAATCCAATCTAATACATCTTAAATACGGCAGCGTGTGAATAGTCACTTCGTTTTTTTTTTAAATATGCGACAGTTGATACGTCTTTACAAGGATATAACCAATATGTGTTGATTTCCGCACCCAAAAGGCTCGTATCCTAATTTCCTATCGCTTAGTTATGAAGTCTTCACCAATCTCTAAACTGATCCTTTAAATCTAAACATGTATCTCTAAAACCCGAACAACTGTAAGTATCCGAAAATCCTATAATACCACAGCTCCTTGGGAAACATACACAAACGAACTGCCCTTCAGTATGTTACCGACAAGGAACCCTTTTGTCACAGCTACCCGTCCCAAGTCCTAACACTTTCTCTCTTCTTTCTCTGACCTTCCTCTTTCATCTTTTCTTCGTGTGCTGCCCCCTCCACTCGCGTGTGCTCCATTTCGAAGGAGAGGGGAAAGGAAAAGACCAAAAGGATGGTTCCCGTTATCTAACTTGTTGGAATCACCTTAACAGGAATGTTACGTAACGTTAAACAAATTCAACGTCTTTCTCGAGTTTACTTAGCAAACTGCAAAAGTATGCCGCTTTGACATTGCAGAAACCGGGATATGAAAGTGTGCCAAAGGTGCGCTTAAAATGAACAAGTCACCGACTGCAAAAACATTCAAAGCGGAATGCGACTAATCATTTTTCCTTCGACTTCCCATATCTTTCCATCGCAATGGTTCACTGTCTAACTTTTTTAATTCACAGATAATTTAAAGATATCATTGCGCGATCGTATGCCGTTAACCCTTACGATTTTAAAAAAGATTACACTTGGATGGAACACGAAGGTTAGAAAATGCCATATTTACGATGTATCGTCCTTAGCACCAGTACCGAAAAGATTATTAAAGTACTGGAAAGATTTTTAGATGCACGCATCCGCTATTAGCTGATGCCATTTCAGCTTGATATTCGTGTTATTTTATTATTCCATTTACCTTATTGATACCTACGCCGTAAAAATCCACATTTAAAATAATCCGTAGAGTTTTGGGCGAAGTGTTAAAAGTACTGCGGAAGTTGAAAAGAGTCCACAGTGTACCAAGCGAGTGACGAACCCTTGAAGATTTTCAGAAATGACCATACAACCCGCTCGTTATCTCGGCGTTTTGCCTGATACGGGCATAAAATAGGAACTCGGTCCGTAGTAGGCAACACACATGACACCAATGTCGAGCCGGTTGCATCGCCATTTCCGAAAATCCTCAGGTGCTCGTTACTCGCTCGGTACACCGCTGTTCTCATCAGTGTGATTGCCTTACTAACATACATCCACATAAACAGAAGATAGGCCTACGCGTGTTGCGCCCTAGTTGAACCTCTGGTTACATTATAAGGATTGAGGATTATGTCCACGAAGCTTAGGTTAAGTGAGGTTTGGTTAGATGCCTGTCATTGGCAGCTAGGTTTGGCCACATAGGTGCAACACAAGAGTTGACCTTCTGTTTGCTGAGTTTCCTCATATGGATCCGATAACAGACATATCAAACAAAAGGACTTATTGACGAGAGTTGTCCATTGATAAGCCGATTGAAAACTGACCAAATTACGACATATTCCAGTTTTTCTTGATATTTAAAACAGGTAGAGGAGCAGTTGAAACAGGATTTTTTTCCACAGTGACGCATCTGATAAATGTCCTCGATCGTAAGGTTACAATATTGCATGATTCGAATGTCTCGAAACGACTCAAGATTCAAGATTTAAACAAGTAAGAAGGAATGATTTTCAAAGTGTCTTTTCAGATAAAATTTGGAAACTTGAGATAGACCTAAAATTAATAAAATAAGGAATTAAAATCATTCAACACTGGAAACTGTACGAAAAAGTAAAGTCATCAATCATAAAAGGTTCATGTAAACAAGAAAAAAGTATGAGCCGTGCGGTTCAGATGGGAGGTGACTTGAACGCATGGAACCCAACCTAATACAATTTAAATGGGCCAATTGGGTCAATAGACACTCCCAAATTGAAAAACACAATTACTGCACAATTTTACACCCTTTTCGATGCATCGAAAAACAGTTTACTTACGTTGTTGTTTGAGCACATGAAGCTTGTCTTCCTTGGCCGCAAATGCAGATAACGCAAAGGCCGGCAGTAACGATACAATCATAGTTAAGTGTTTCATGTTGAAGAGCGTCGTTAGGAAAGCGAGACACAAGACACACTACACGCACTGTCCCACTGCGATGGCAGAGGCGGTTCCCGGCTGGAAGTTGGCTTGTCCCAAGCCACCCGAACGCGGAACAAACGAACGACGGGACACCTTCGGCAGTCCTGTCCAGGCCGGGGAAGGTCTATGGGCGAACTGCACCTTCCCGCGGACACGGCTCACTTAAAAATAAACTCTCGATAACGGCTCGCGACATGCGGCCTTTATGTGCTTTTGTTACTCTTACAGTTGTGCACCAGTGTGCAATGCTCGTAGGGAGAAAGCGACGACGGTGGAGGCGGAGGGTGGGGAGGGTAGTTTCCAGGAGTGGGGACTCGATACTCGATGCCTGCGACGTGGAAGTGGTTTGTTTCGGTCCCACTTGGGAGGCTGGGCGGCTGGGAGGCTGGGAGGCTGCGGCCGAGTGATATAACGCAGCGCAGCTCGCCCCACGGGCCGCGGGCCGCGGCGGCCGGCCAGGCGACTCAAAACCGAATCTGTAACATCAACGAGGAATCGCGTTGCACGCCCGAACGAGGATCGACTCCCGACGGGCGGCCGGGCCGATCAGATCGAAAAATCGTCGACTGCTATTACCTCATGGAAGTTATGTTGGCGGGGAAAAGTGGATTTCGGGCGAGGAAGACTAGCCGGACGGCCTTTATTTACACGCGCCTTCATTGTCCGCTGTCACTCTTACGGCTGGGAGGGTATTGCTACCCGACTTGCATAAATACAGGGAGACTTGAACGCACGGAAACAAATCTAATACATTTTACATGGAAGGTGACGAACGCACGGAACCCAACCTAATACATTTTACATGGAGCATTCGGGTCAATAGACACTCCCTAAAAAAGGTGTTACAATTAAGGATATCACCCCATGGTGACAAAATGAAGATGAAAAGCTGAAATCGATTTAATGTGTAGCTATCATACATACTCGCATAGCTATAAATTTAAAACAAGTTTCACCTTCTAATTTCCGAGTTTGAGTTTGTCAAGAGAGACAAAAAATACACGGTGATGAAGACCTCATTAGGAAAAGTGCATAATCGAGAAATCTAGTTCTACCTAGTGAAGACCAGAGAGTAAAAAAATATTTCTTTCGGTTTAAACTCCAAAACAAAACTTTTGAGCCCAAAGAATTGAGATTTCACTGTTTAGTTTAAGAGAAAAACCTCAAAAGAACACACACTTTTCGTAAAAAAATGAGTCAAATCAGCAACTGAAGGATTTTTTTTAAAAATTCGGAATCAACTGATGTAATGGTAGATAAATGTTGGACTTGTATGTTAGTTCTGAGCATGCATTTAACAGTTCCATGGGAACATGACTAATTTTCCACGGGGGAATATCCTTAAGCTAGGTTATAAGTTCCATGCCATGCACTTTGCACAGCTCATAATGAGCTTGGCGGCAAAATGTGGAACATGAGAACTAAAAAATATTATTTCTCTTAATTCACGGTTCGTGCCAAAGAATGTGTTCAAGAGCATCAGGTGAGAGGGGATTACTCGCAGACAAGCAATGCCGGCCCATTTAGTAAAGGGTTTATCGCCTAAACCCAGGTTAAAGACTTTCCCCTGCTTTCCATGGGTATTTCCCAAGTGTGCAGCCAAAATGTGCGCTTTGCTCAATTGCTCAATGTTCAAAACTCCCTACACGACATTTGAAAATAATCCGTGCACGAGATCGAGACTTCAACGCGCGCACCAACTCACAACTTCGGGGAAAGATTGATAACACGAAATAGCAGCGCTTTTTTCAACTCATCAAAACCGAAAACAGCCCTCACAACTGCCAAACGGATCACAAGTAGACTTTACAGTCACGGAAGTTTACTCAACGTCAAATAAATCGGTCATTTGGGCCACAATAAAGCGGAGCCCCATTTTACGGAGTTCGGGAACCAGATAAAGTGCGGCAGTTGGCGGCCATTGCATAAGTAGAATGTAACCTGCTTCGTGAGGAGTGTGCAGTCTTGGCTCCTTTGCCGGGGTCCCCGGTTCGAAGCTGGGCCCAGCCTTCTCGGCAGTTGTCTGGGTCTGCAAGAACGGTGCGGATTAGGAGTATAGAGCCGCAGGACTGGGGAGATCATCGCGGAAGTTGGGCACCATGGCTGCGTCGGCGGGACGTGCACTGGCCGCCCTTCTGGGGATTTGGGTTTACGTAGCGCCTTCGGTCCTCTCGGCTTACCTGGAACACAAACGTAAGTCACGAAGCGTCTTGGATGTGACAGGCTCAAAGTGGGACAACCAATGCATGGTTTGGGCCAACCTGCACCTAAAGTTAGGTATGACGTGTATATCACACTTGGTTCGTTTCAAAGGTCTATGAAAGGGAATACTAAACAAAAAGGGTCGGCGAGTTCGTTCAAATTGCTATTCACAGATCTGAAAGGTGGAATGATCTTGAGTTTCACCCTTTGACGATGACTTAAGCGAGGCACGAGGCACGAAGCTCGCAAGCTGTTTAAAACTATGTGGTTGTGGGTTATTAGTCGTTATAAAGATTAAAAAAGGAGAAAATGCCACAGGAGGAATATTCTGCGCGATTGTACCGGAGCTAACGAAAATGCGTCCTGTTCCCTCTGTAATTTCATTCTTATTAGGATTTTTTTTTGACGGTCAGTTTTTTGTTTCGGAGGGACTTCAATTTAGGAGGATAAATATAATCCTTCAAAATATGACTGGCTATTTTGCATGTAAGAAAATAAATCAAGGAATAAGTTGGGGATGGAGACAACAGATAAATGGGAAAATCATGCACGCAGTCGAAGCAGGCGTAATGCATTAACAGAAATCCACAGCGTAAAAGTGACTTTATTCGAAGATGTAGTTCAGGGGTAATTAGGAACCAGCCGTTACCACCTCCGAAATGTCAGAATTGCTGATACGTCGTGTTTTGAAAAACGATTTTTTATCGCTAAATATTTTAAATATAATGATAATTTAAAAAAAAATAAGAATCTAATATGAGCACAATGAGAATTGTAAATTCATTTAAGCAGTCATTTTGTACATTTCATAAAATCTGATCAAAATTGGTAAAAAGATAACTCAAAGCTCCCAATCGCTAACGTGGAAGATGAATATGCAAACGAAGGGACTATTCACACGCCGCCCCATATAAAATGTATTAGGTTTCGGCGCGTTCAAGTCACCTCCCATTTAAAATGCATAGGTTGGTTTCGTGCGTTCAACTCTCCCTTGCACTAACATAGGCGTGCGAATAGCACTGACCAAAAATAAATCAGATAATATTTGAATGAAGAAGATTTAAGTGTCGTCTGACGAGACCGTGGCGCCTTGAAAGATCGAACAAGGAGTCAGTCGGCGAGAAATGACGTAATAGTTAATCGATTACGTGGCGAGAAGACCGGTGAGAGACTGCGTCCGCGTCCACTCGGTGGCGCTTCTGGTCATCGCCTTCTCAAACACGCACTACTTCTTTCCTTTTTCTTCTTGCTCGTCTGCCAACAGGCTTGTTCTCCGGGATCAGTCCCCCCTCCCCCCCACGGGGCGTTGCACAAACCGAACAGAACTGCCTAGGAAATCCCGTCCTATCGCAATGCTTTTTGCTCACAGGGTTCCACTCCGAATTTTGCCGATCTTTGTTTGCTGAGAAAACTATTAATGGTTATGCCAAACCATCTCAAAAATCTCTGACGTACTGAATAAATTAATACCTCTTCTGGGAAATAAATCAATGCGCATTAGTAAAGAGAATTTTTCTAACGGTTGTGTTGTACCCCCGGGTTGAGGTATCCATGACGAAAAATCCATTCACTAAAAAATACTCGTATGCCCTGGTCGAACTGTCCGCGCGGATATCCGCTTGGACATCCGTAAAATTATGGATATCCGTGTAGAATTATCTGTACAACCACGAATATCCATTGTAAACCACGCTCCTATATACGTAGCACCGATATCCGCACGGATATCCACTTGGATATCGCTGACAAATGTCCGAGCGCGAAGTTTCCGTGGATATCCGTAGTTATACAGATAATTCGACACCGACATCTGTAATTTTACCGATATCCAAGCGGATATCCAAGTAAGTATCCAAGAGGATGTCCAAGCGGATATTCAAGCGGATATCCGTACTGAAAGCTCCAGCCAGGGTGAACATCCATGGTTCATAGATATAGCTTGGACTCATGGATATCCATTTGTGTATTTACAATAAATGGATAATTCGGCATGGATATCGCATGAACATTTCAACCCGGGCGTGATCAACCAAGCGGAGCGAAGCAGAGGGCATTTAACCTGTCGTCGCCGAGCCGATTGCTGCTTCAGAGGCAGTTTCTGCCATTAAGAAGCGACCTCAGGCCTGGAGACAGGAGAGGAGCGACAGCGGAGCGACGCACATGGTACCACACCCAACGTGGGCTAAGTTATTTCGTCAGTAACGTGAACCAGGTTAGAACACAAACAGTATAAAACGCAACCTTTAAAACCGAGAGCGCGGGCGGCGCATGCGATGATGTAAATAGAACCAGTTTGTCGTTAAAGTGGAAGAAACCTAAGTTTTCTGCTTGACAAGATCGTTACTCCACCTTAAAAGACGTTTCATTTCATTCCAGTGCGTTTACTGCGTGCAATCGAGAAACGACCCGCTGACCAAATTAACTTAACCCACAAAGGAAACACATTTGGAACAAGTTTCCACGTTGCAGGCCGGCGCGATTGGATCAACGCGTCCTCAGCGGAAATTTCTAAGCGGCCTTAAAAAAATGATAGCTTAAAAAGCGGGCTTGGAAAAAAAGGGCTTATTAACTGATTCACTGCCAATACGGTTCAAAAAATTCTTCCGGGCAACAACTTCTTCCGGGCAAAAAATTAGTTTCTGCAAAACATTTAAAAATATTTATGTTCGTCAATGAAAATGCAATCCCATTAAATACTACACCAGCCATGACCTTCCTGAATCTCCCTATTTCTGGTCAAGAGTTCGAATATATGTTCACGAGTTTTTTGCGTTAGTTTTCAACTCTCAATGAGTTTACAAGTATATCAATAGAAAGCTCTTACCGAACCCTTTGGTTCTTAAAATTTTATTCTTAAAGGGTTAAGCCTACACACCCAAAACAGCTGAAGTGATCCGCTCGAAAATATATACCCTCAAATAATCTCAGTGGTTACTCTTTTTTTATGGATTAGCTTTGTATGACTTAAAAAAACTGAGGTTAATTTTTGTGTTACAGCATCGTTCATCAAGACTTGTAACGTGAGTGCGACTGACTTCTCCACATGCTCCCGAGAATCAGTTCAGGGCCTTTTCGATCAACTTAGCATTGGTAAGTTCAAACTTTCTCTGGTGCAGGCCAGGCTGCGCGGCTGGTGCCACGAGCCACGAGCGGCCCAGCCCAGTCCGGCCCGGCCCTGATACAGCACTTTCTACCTCCTTATGACTAGTGATTTAGCGAGAATTCGAACTCATGTCAGTAATTTAGGAAAGAAAGCAGGGCGGAAGTGAAGTGCCTTCCATATCGATAGAGAAGGAAAAGAAAAGAAAAAAACTTCAAGAGGTTGCGAAATTCATAAAACAATACAAACTCTTAACCCTTCCTCTAAAGTAATGATTTCCACGTTAGGAGTTTGCATATTCATTCTTCCGATTTAGCCGACAGTTAAATGCGGTTTGGCTGTGATCAACTCAAAATGCTTTAAGAGATTTCTCACAGAAGTTTCATTTCATTGGAATCGAGAAAATTGAACTTCGTAACCCAGTCGCACAGGCCACAAATTCAGATGAGGGAATGGGACTTGAAAATCAAAGTTAGCACGCTGAGAGAGCGCCGTTTGTTCTAAATTTCGACTGTAATTTATGCAATATCGATAAAATAATAACTAAAAAATCCGGAATGATTTAATTGAACAATATACTCTATCTTGGAATTTTTACAGTAAATCAACAACTAAGTTCCACGAGTAACAAAACATTTCTGGTATAAATGGCAAAAAAAAATCACAGTAGAATTTTAAAATCGACAATATTGGCACTGGATGCGTTCATAAAAGCCGCATACATAAATAAGCCACGTCCGAAATTTTGGAGAGGGAGAAGGTAAGTGAGGTTTATCTTTGGAAAAATATCGGACAAAATTAATATTTAGCATGATGCGTCATCAAGGCAACATCTCAGGATAAACATTTCTACATAAAGTTTTTTTCCTTCATTTTTTTTATGTTTGCCTCTTTTTCTACTTTAAATCTCAAAAATACTTGGCCCAACTATTGCGGTAGAATAGGCCTAAGGAAAAGTTGTGCGCCGGACTTACTGTTAGTTATGGAATGGAGCTCAGGCGCCACACTGACAAACTGCTGCCACAACAATAGGTGCAGTTGTTAATTGGTGCAAACATTGCTAACAAGTAAGCTTTGTTACTGACCGCGCCAGTTAAATGCCCCGGGCATATGCAAACAAAAGATTAAGACTCTGCTGGGGCTGAACCGTTTTTAATTACGTGTGCCATAGTCCACATGGCATTGATAAGAAAAAAGTAACTTTTTTTTTGTTTAAAAAATAGGTTAAGCTGGACCCTTGCTGCGATTAATCACCGCGTTCATTTTCAGGCCTTCCCGAGATTGGCATACCACCCTTGGACCCTCTATTAGTTCCCGAGGTGCGCATTTTGCAGGGCGATGGACCTGTTAGTGTTACTGCGAAGTTGAACGCAGTAAGAGTAACGGGTTTTGCGGGAGCCAAAGTTTTGAACAACACGTAAGTAAACCTCACAAACTCGCTTCTTTCAGGCCCATCTTAAATAAATTAAGACCTATCTCATAGAGGCGCAAACGGCGTACCCATACTTCATTTTGAAACTCTTATCTAGTGTCGACTGCACAACGTAAATAAACAAAGCTGAAATCTACACAGATTCCGATTGAGTAGCGGTAGCGTGTTTGACTCGCGTGGAAATGTCAGAACTTCACTTGAAAGCCCCATTTGACGATCAGCGTCGAAGTGCGACAAGGAAGGAAACACGCCATTGATTTCCGTGCTTGTCAGTCTGCTAACATTTTGAAACAGTCGTCTAGAATTTCATGACAATTAAAACGATCAGTAGTCTTTTGCATTGAATTAAATATAAGTCGGATGCAAGCGCCCAATGAATGGGCTTGGCGGCTTGGGTTGGTTCCCCTCACTTTCCTCTCCCCACAGAAAAGTCCTCGTTTCTTTCACGACGTAAAATCACCTTGCGTGAAATATACTATTTCAATCTCTCTGAAATCACCGGACGCAAGTAAAAATTGCATGCAAAAGATGCGTTATATGGCGAGTAATAGGAAGACATTTAAACTTGAGCTCCTCTAGAAGGCCTAAAAAACTTTACTTGTATGGCAGATCAATGTACCCAAAGATGGCTTTGAGCTGCCGGTATTGCAGTTTCGTCATTTGCCCACGCTCTGCAATGACCTCTGACATTCACAGGACCTTTTTCAATCACAATTCCCGAGCAGAAAGTGCAAAGAATGTAGTTTCCAGCTAACGCAAGTTTCGTGGTTGCTACCGGGATCAGTCAAATTCGTCCATGTCCACCATTCAGCCTCCCAATGCTTACCTTGTTGTTGAGCATTTCCCTGTACTTTAATCGACACAAATTTCACACACACACACACACACACACACACACACAAACGTCCTCTAAAATAAGACACTCTGAGAGAGAAAAACACTTCAAGGAATCGAATGAATGCACTTACCACGAGATTTACGCGGACGTGGTCGAACGGCCATCTCACTCGCCGATGGTCTAAAAATCAAAAATCTGCTGAAGATCTGAAGCATCTAAAGATCCTTCCGAACGAATGTTCTCACTGGTTTCCGCGACGCGCCAGATTCAAATTGTGCGCCTGTACCGTTATGTCATCTAACCTCAGCTGATCTTGTTTCCTTTTCCAGCGTTGATCTTGATACCTACAGTTTTGTGACTCGTCTTCATATACCTAAACTACGTATAGAAGGAGACTATTCTCTGCGTGGTCGAATCTTACTGATTCCTTTGGTTGGACATGGAGACTGCTGGTTTGAGCCCCGTAAGTATTAAAGCCGCATCTAATCTGCCGAGATCTAATAATCTTATTCCGCATCTGATAGCAGGATCATAAAATTCCTTAATTATAAATATTTTTCTTAATAAGAGCTTACAAATGTGGGTATCTTGTGATTTATTTCGAGAATCGCGAGGGCTCTTTTTTGTTAAAGCACAAGTCATGATTCTTTTCAGGTGGACTTGACGTTGTGTCATCGCACGACATAAAACTAAAATCCAGAGAAAATCGTAACTTTTTCGATCTCAGAGGTGTGAAGGTCGATTTTAAACTGGGAGGACTGAAATTGAGGATGAACAACCTCTTTGACGGAGTGAAGGCCCTCGGTAAGTCATAATTCATTGAACAAATCACATGCTACGAGAATACCGATACTGCAATCCCTCTCTTCTTTACTCCTATATGGTCGATTTCTTGGAAATGACAACTTCAGACGTTCAGTCGGGATCAAAGTTCTGACAACCGTTTATGATTCATAATAGTGTTTCTGCAACTTTAAATCTCTAATAAATTTTGTTCCGTTTTGGAATTTTTTCAGAGGAGCCAACGAATGCGTACATCAACGCTAACTGGCGGCCAGTGGCAGACTCTCTTCACCCAGTTTTGACGAAAACTATTCAAGATCTTTTGTATACCGTTCTTAAAAAACTTTTTGATAACGTGCCAGCGGAGTACTTCCTGGGAGATGTTAAAATTCCTGATCATATATAAATTTGAGTCTATAAATTGAACGGCGCAAGAGCTTAGTACACGGAAAAAGAACACTTACCTGTTGTATGTCTTTTATACTTTGCTTGGTAAGAGACATGGGATATTCAGTAGAAAAAAAAATATAAAAAAAAGCATTCCGGCTGTCAACCATACGATAAAATCCAGAGTTAGTTGTAACACACTATGTAAACAATACGCGTATTTTTTAAGAGTACCGGTATTGATGTAAAAGGTATATTTGCTTCGCATTTATTTTTAAGACTATGTAAATTATGTAAATAAAGTTGATATGTTTGAGAGACGACTCCGATAAAAATACGCCCAATTGTGAAAATCGTTGGCAATACACGACGTTCAGAACCAGAAAAGTTTCAAATTAAAGGCGATCCGATGCAAGTCTATTCTTTATGAGCATTATCAAAAGGGTCAGGGACAAGTGAGGTAAAAAATAAACACACAGGCTGAATGACATAAGTCGCTTACGTTCAATGCACCTGCAGAATACAGTACTCAACAGCCCGGCGAAATGCTAAAGAAAGGCTATCTGATATAAGCTACCGGTATTAACTTATGAGAGGGTTCTTAGTAACCAGATAAGTGAGGTACGATTCCTCAGCTGTGGGGGTTAGTAGAGAAAAAGTCTTCATAATCTTGTATACTTTTTCTTTTACTGGGCACGTCTGCGAAACGATGGAATGGCTAAGAGATAGAATCACAAGAGACATATGTCTTTCAGAACCCTTACTTTGATGTCTAGTACGGCATTAGCTGTTTTATGGGGAATTTGTCGAAAATTTTGTTAGAGTATTCTTGGAATAGATGACCAATGGTTTCTTCCAAAATTGGTTCAATTTCCTTGACAACGCTCCTCCAGTTTTCGTTTAAGAACATATTCATCGACGCACCTACAACAGAAACGAAATTGGTTGTTAGTGCACCTTCGATGAGGCAACTTATTCTAAAACAACAAATGAAAACAAAGCAAAATGGAAACTGTTGAAACATGCATGGATGATGTTCGAAAAGTCCATGGATGATGTTCGAAAAGTCCATGGATGATGTTCGAAAAGTCCATGGATGAACCAACTAGTGTTGTGACGATCTGCCGAAGTAGGCAACCTACACTACACGACTGTAAAGGCGTTGCCCACCCTAAGCTCGAGATGCACATTTTTTACTTACCAAGTGCTTTGTCTCCATCGAACAAATTGTCGAGCTTAACTTGCGCGTGACCAATAGTGAATTTAAATTTAAAGCTCGTAACGTGGAAATATACGTCATCTTCTTTTTTCACTTTCTCTCCCTTGATAGTGGCGAAAGCATCGACGTCAGCTGAAAAATGAAACCATTCCCGGTTAAGATTACCGAAGGGGCAGCTAATGTCCGATATCCATAGTTTTATGCAAAGGCACCAAAAATCCATGCTACTCTGCGAGAGGATATCTGTTATTCAAAAACCCTGTTCAGTATCCTTCATCTTTCTACCTGGATATCCGTGAAAATATGAATACTGTAGCACAGGTATCCACGCAAGTATATTTACCGCTAATTCTTAGACCCTAGTAGAATGAAAATAGACATCCAAAACGGAAAAACTATCAGATTTCAGCGCCACGGTATAAATGTATCGCAGTTTTATTTTTTTTTCACACTTACTATAATTTCCGTAGCTCATGCCTTCGCCTTTGATAGGCAGTGCGAGAATATGGCCGTTTAGTCTGTAGTGGCTCTCCATAGATAAGGTTGGTAAGTAGATCTCGAATCTCATAGTCAAATCATCCACGTCGAAGCTGCACACAGAAATACATGTTTAATCAGAGGATACTTTGCGGTGCTAAATATATACCGGTGCCAACTGAGAACTAACAATAAGAGGACTTACTCTACTTTTCTAAGTTTGAAGTTTGACGGTCCATAAACGTGAACGTTGCTGTACGTGGACGTGACTGAAACCGGGCCGGTTCCTTGATTAACAATCACCTGAGGTACGACCAAAGGTTCACAAGGTGGAATTTCCAACTCAGGCATACCTGTAAAAAAAAGGTCATCGTTAAAAGTAATCCTCTTATAGACCACTGATATTTAAAGGTTTCGACCAAGTACTGGGACTTACCTGCTGCAAGCATAGGCCTTAATTGCTCGATAGCGTCTTTAATGCATCCATTTAAATCAGGGTCGGATTTGTGGCAAATTTTGAAGTATTTCGCTGAGGAAAAAGAACGAATTGATAAAAGCAAGTTTATGTTCAGGAACATCGGCGGTGGCTTATTTTGGGTGAAGATGAGAGGTAACAGAAAAAGGCTATAGAATGCAAGTAAACTTGACGAGATACGAGAACTTTAAGTACCGTACAGTATTTAAAAAGGGAGTCAAGGTTTCATTTTCCTAAAACATCCTGATATTTTCTAGATTCATCTGGATGACTGGGTTTGCCCTTTTAGTGCAATTTCCGCGTCATAAGAAAGGAGAAATGGTATGGAGATTCAATATTTGTGAGCGTGCATGGCGAGTTAGGATTGGATGGTTGAATTTTTTTACACGGTATAAACATGCTGAAAGTTTTTGAAATGTCAGTTCTACAGAGAAAAAATGGTGGTCCAGTTGTCCACATTGGTCATATTGTAATTTTGCGTAAACCAATAGAAAGCTTTTCAAACTAAGAAATACTCACGAAGTTTTTTGGCGGCAGAAACATGTTGAACTTGAATTACGATAACGGCGCACAGCGCGAGAAAAAAAGACCGCACAATAACCGACATATTCGCCATGATGGCTTCAATTAATCTGCCGCTTCTCCGTCTGGATTTCGTCGCGAGGTGCCATCAATTCCCTGACTCGGCTCAAAACAAGCTGACGTGATCTACTAAAATTGTCGATAGCTCTCAATTTAACTAGGTGAAATTCATGGCGCAAACGTAAAAACTTAGAATTTACAGGACTGCCAACTTTGTTTTCTAAATAGGATGGCGTAAGCGCGTTGACATTTTGTAATATACTATTTTTTTATTGAGTGACATAGAAAAACAATGGTGGTCGAAAAATATCCTTATACAAATAACTACGGTGTTAGAATAGGTATAGTGCATTAGCCGATCATCCAAATGATGTGTTGGCAAGTAACCTTTAAAAAAATCGTAATAAATAATGTAAAGTGGGGCGGTGCAGTACGTAGGTACTTCGATGTAGACGCAATAACCTGCTTACATTACATGAGATATTTCATAATCAGAACGCTTCTAAGTAATAATATATAGCTATTTACATCGTGAAATGTCTTTCCGGCCTATACCGGCGCGGTATAAGTTCCGAAAACACAACCTATTGAAGATAAATTAACATAAAATGTTCATGCGCTACTTCGTATACCGATCAACAGTGCGTCGTTTCGTCATTATTTTCACAGCCATAAACTTTAAGAAACCTTTCACGTGTCCTCAAATCATTTAAAATAATATTACAAGGCCTCAAAATTACAGAACACATAAAAATACCACTAATAACATCTTATGTGGATTATTTAGAAATGAGAGCACCAATTCGATACGTAGAATGAAATCGCTGAATCACAGACAATCAAGATCTCTGTTGACATTCGAGTGGGTCACCTTAAGGGTCTCTAAGATGTATCAGATTTTTCATTCCGAGGGTATATTTTTTAACGGCATTCCGTTTGTTTTCATGTGAACAAGATCACACAAAAAGGAAAACATTTTTTGACGACCTTTCCTTCGTCTTAAGCATTACTTTCTGAATCGTTTAACTGTTGGGCAATATTTCTCAGAAAAGAAGTTTAGGTGTTTGATTCAGAATTCGTTCAAATCTAGTCAGGGAGTATTTCGGAATACGGCATAGTACTTAAAATATCGTCGGCATACTGTCGGGCAACTTCGGAGAGAGTGTCTTCGGCGATCGGAGTAACGATTTGAATTACTTGGCGCCTATTTTGGAGAATGAAGTTGGTAGCAGTGTTGGCAACAGCGGCATTTCGCTCGTCGCGATTTTCGATTTGTAAGTTGGGGCTGCCGCCAACGTTCAGATTAATCTTAAGAGTTTTCACTTTAAGGTGTTTTACTCCCTTCTTGTTTGGCACGATGTCGGCACGACCAGTTATGGTTCCCCGGCTGTTAGCTGTAAACAGGAAAATCAAGGGCTCATCGTTTAATTCGCCAGCAAAACGATCTTGCTGGATAATCAGGTAACTAGCTGGTCATTCAATCTTTTGAAAACGAGATAAACATCTAGATTCGTTAACGCGATCTGCAAGGCTTGTGGATAAAAGTTTGTAAAGCAGGAAAAATCAAATACATCCCCAGCCCACTACCGCCCTGAGATGCCGTTCAGAAACAAAAAAAAAATATTTTAGAGAATCTTTTCAGTGCAGTATTGTCACAATCAAAATAATATCACCCCTCTGGAAACCTGAAATTAACTTCTTTAGGCATTTCCCAAAGCTTAAAAATGCGTATTTCAAAGGAAAAAAAATATTTCAATTTCTCTTAAGCTTAATTTCACTCCAAATACTTTTGGCTGTTATGGGTTAATCAGTTCACTTTTTTCCATACTTACTGAAGTTGCCCTTGAAACCACCAAAACCTCGAAGAGGAACAACCAGCAGACGGCCGTCAACATCAAAATCACACTCCACGTAGAGTTTTGGAACCATAACAGTGGCGGTCATCTCAAGGCGCGAAAGGTCGGACCTGAAAAACGCAATTTTCATGTTTTCAAAATGACTGGCACAGTCCTAAAATGTGCTGTCTTAAAACAACAGGTCACACTCGAGTACTCGTCCTATGACACCTAGCCTTGCCAAGCCTTGTGCTGTGAAGCGACGACATGAGACAGTCCTTGTGAAGACTTACTTGAGGCTTTCGACGACGAAGTGGGGGATTCCGTAGATGCGCAGGTTGGCGATCTTGGCGTGCACGCGAAGGTTCTCCAAATCGCGGTCAACAGTCAGTTGGGGCAGGACGAAAGGGTCAGCCGGAGGGACATGCAACCGAGAAATGCCTGCAACCAACACAACAATATTACAAGGCGTTTCAAAACAAAACATTCCATTCGTCCGTAACTGGGTGCTTTAATAGTTTCGCTGCACGCGACACAGGGTTTTGAGGGCCTAACTTTTGAAGGTTGAATTTTCCAGCTCTGTAGCCCACCTTAGGTCGACTACTATTACATCATAAGGTTAAACAATATACAGACTCGTAGGTTAACCCACTACAGCCCAGCGACGCCGATCGGAAAAAGAGAAAGTTATTTAAGAGGATCTTTTCAGTTCAGTATTGTCCCAATTCAAAAATTATCACCCCTCTGAAAACCTGAAATTTAATAATATAGGCATTTTTCAAAGCTTAAAATTTCGTATTTTAATGGGAAAAAATCCTTCCAATATCTCTTAAGCTAAATTTCACTCCAAATACTTTGGTCTGTTATGGGTTAAGTTAGTTTAGTTCAGTTTATGGTTGTCCTATGGCTCAACTCAGAAATGCCTCCTTCACTTCCGCTCCGCTTTGATATCATATTCACTTATCGACGGCAGTTGCTGCCGCTGAGAAGTAGTGGTCTTATTGTCTTGAACTTCCATTGGCAAGAAAATATAGGTATCTAAAACTTTCCCATTGTTGCAAGTTTGTTCCATACCTGTCGAAAGTGCAGTAGGATGCCTCTACATTGTTGGTGGACAACAAAGGTTGCACTTAAAGTGATCAGTATGGCCGTGAGGAAAGAACCCATTGCAAAGCAGACGGCCTTGCAGGCGACGCACTAAGCCAGTTTGATTCGAAAAGTTGCGGTCAAGGTAGCGAGAACTTCTTCGGATTTTATTTATATATTTTTTGCAAACATCTTCCCGTTCACTCTTATGTTTTGGCGGTAAAGGTGCTGGTTACCGCATTCGGTAATCGCATACCGGTAATCAAAGTTTTTTAACAATTCAGAAATTTGCTTTAATGGCCAAGGGCAAAAATAGTTCTGTTTGTAGGTGGCGAGTGTTTGCGTAGAATTACATTTTATTATTACGAACGCTTCGCATCGTTGCATTTTTCCCACGCAGCGCTAAACAAGCTACAATACTGAATAAGGTGGCTTATTCAAAAGAGCGGCATTTTCAAGTAGATGGATACTACTCCTCGAGTTTTTTTGGCGGTTAAGTTGACTCGACGTTGTTTCGACCAACCGTGATCAAAACGGGTGAATAACAAATAGCATAGTACCGGTACTTCTGTGCACATCCCTCACGGTCAAAAAAGTTTCGTACCCTTACACAGAGGTGTCTACTTCCACAATCTATGCTTGAATGTTGCTCTTCACAAAAGGAGGGCTTCGTAAATAACTTGAGAGGATATCAAACCGACACAGAAAAGAAAAGAATGAACTTACCTTTGCTTAAGTGTGATCGCGACGCCATGATAGATTTTTTGACACACTCATCGAAGTTAGGGTTGCTTCGTCGACACACCGTCAAATAATCCGCTACAAATATACAAGATTTGATTTTTAAACGTTTTTCATCCTTTAAGGTTTAAAAAAAGTATGTCACGCTAATTTAGTGAGCAGCCATGCAGTGACCGGGGAATCCTCAAGGAGGACGTAAAAGTTACGAAAGTCACCGGACGGAGGGCCGGAACAAAATACATAAATAAGAGCTTTGAAAAGGCAATTAACTTGGGCAAGTCGTGTTACGCAGATGCAAATTTTACAATTAAAAATACGCTAATTAAATTTGTGAAAATGATATCAAAGGCCATCTTGTGGTTCCGATAGCATCCCAAGCGAGTCGTAATGACGATACCGCCCGTTGTTCCTCGAATAGGTTTTCGAAAAGTGAGGATCCAAAAATGTTTCGCGGATGCTTTCAAAATTTGGACTACGTGCATCTCATAATGCATATAATTTACGAGTTATTTTTCGAAGCGATTAGCATGGAACACTGACGTCCGACCTGGCTTGTCCTAAGAGTTTACGCACTAAATATAGACATGATTATAAAATTTCAAGGTCGTGGCTATTCACAAGCCTTTGCCAATGCCGGGAGATTTGAATGCAAGGAAACCAACCTGATACATTTTAAATGGGAGGGGAGGTGACTTGAACGCACGGAACCCAACCTAATACATTTTATATGGGGGAAGATAAGCGAATAGCCACTTCGAAATAGCAATAGTTCGTGGAAATGATGAACGTTTCTTGTCGTTTAGACTATTAAGCCTTACTCCCAAAACAGAGAAACTAGAATTTCTACTTAATTATACGTTAAGACACCAAGTCATTCTGAGAGATAATAGGCCTACTATTTGATTGGGATGTCATTGACTTATCTCGATTGTTATGTCGGTTTCATTAATAGGAGAATCAGAAAAAAAAATCACAAGTTAGCAAACCTCTTTTTGTGAGGATAAGCGACATCTCTTAAAATACGACCGTTCGTCACACACGCTATACAAACAAGTTCCTCCAAATTAATCAGTTTACTTCCATCGAACGATTCGATGCAACAAGTCGCGCTTAATCGACGCAACACGCTATTATGGTCAGAGCAAGAAAGGACTTAAATGCATATTAATGCAAAAAACTGCGGGAGCGCATGTTTGGCGCGAAAAAGCTTTTTGGCGGGAAACAAATACTTCTAAGAATCTGCCGCTTTCGTGGGTTTCAGGCATCATCAAAAACCCTTTGACTAATTAGTTCGAAGTAACATAAAAAGATAATAATAAAAAAATAACATCCACTCGAAAGATATTTCTGAGAATCGGTGCCCAGTACCGTATAAGTTACGCGCGTTCTTGCGATGGAGAATTACCGGTGCACGAATGTTAGAGATTTCTAGTAGTCGGATTCGAGGGTGAGTTCTGTGGATGCGTTTGCCAAAAAGAAGTAACCGGCCGGGTCCCAGAAGTCGTCAAAGTATTTTCTAAATTTCTACGTATTCTTATCACGTTAAACTTGACTAGACTCGATTTGTTCTCAGTTCCCAGAGGTAACAACTGAAAGTGTTACGCGAAAATTACGGAATACTCACGTATCTTCTTCGCATCACACGCTGATATTAAAACAACTGCAAATACAGCGACTAAGATGGGAGCGTTTAGCCCCATGTTGTCGGCTCAAGAGTTTGTGGAAAAATGAACAAGTGATAACACAGTCGCTCGGAACCGGAATGCTTGAGAAGGCCGACCAAGTTATGTCCTATCTTTTCCCTCCACGCTCCCTCGAGTTGTCTTTATACTTCTCCCCCTGTTCTCCCGTATCCCCTTCCACCACACTCCCCTCCCCATCCCTCCTCTTCGCCCAGAGGGAATCCATCCAATGGGATGCACACAGTTTGTTTAGCTAATGGACTGTTATGTTCTTCCCTGTCCTTTAGGAATTTCGGAGACGTACACTCCATCGAGACGAAATACACACTCAAAAAAGATAAATCGAATGGGCTCACCTTATCAACAACATATCAACAACAAAAAATAGAATTTTAGGAAATAGTAATAAACATACTGCAAAAAAAATGACTGATGTAGTATTACAACAGCCATATTAATTTTTAGATTTTGCGCGGACACTTCAACCCGCGCGATGATTTGAATAACACTCGCTTTGAACGCTGAGCCTACCGTCCAACTTTTGGCAACATTGACTTCGAAAAATATACCACCGTCAACAACAAAAGAGTTTGTGTTCAAAGTTATTAAATTGCAAAGGAAGGTCATCTTTCCAGACATGCCTGCGGTCGGGAAAGTAATGATTTATTCATAGCGTATTAATAAGCAATGTCAAATGATAATTGTGCTCACTTGCAGTACTGACCTTTGATTTAAGTACATTCCCGAGATTTTCGTCTCGACGAAAACATTGCGTTATTTCCGATGGATGGACAAAAGACGGCACACAGTGAAATTAAGGAGCGAATCACATTAACTGAACCGAGGGGGAAATCCACGCTGGTCATTGAACACTCTTAGTCCATGAGGTGTGATTAGCACGTGTTTGTGGGTTAGCAGTTGCATTCAAGTGTTCGAAGGCTCATCTTTCAAAACTCTGCAATATTTTTAGCGGGTTTAAAATGTTAACGAGAGTAAAATAAGTCATTCAAATCAGATATCTAATCACGAAGTATTTCTAATCTTGCGAGAGATCTTTGAATACCGTACTTTATGGATGACAAACTGAAGCGACGTGGAGAGGACAACGGCCTTCCACTGACTAAAAGTTTACGCATTTTAGAAAAAAAAATAAAGATCAACAGAAAGAAGAGACGTCGGTATTTTTTCCATTCACTCAAAAACTGCCTTAAATTAAGGTCAGTTATATTCGCACGCATATGTTAATACAAGGGAGACTTGAACGCACGGAAACCAACCTAATGCATTTTGAATGAGAGGTGACGAACGCAAGGGGGGGGGGAAGAGGCACTCTTTCATGTGCGTTAAAGTCTCTATAAAACGAATACATTAGTAAAATCTACCGGAATCAAAACATTGAAATGCGCTAAAGGTGGATTAAAAACAAGAAGAGGAAAGAGAAGATGAAGGAAAGTAAGAAGACGAAAAAGCGTGCTCTCTGATAATTGGGTCAAAGTCAACGTGTGTCGTTTGTACGCGGGAACAGGTATCCTGCCCCTGCCTGATGTGACACTTTGTAAAGCTCACATTTGCTTTCGTTTTCTTGGCTTAGCGAGCGAATCAAGCAATTATTTTATCGGTGTTCGTGGAACCCGCGATCCTTCTGTGAAAACTATTTTTTCAGTTTCGCTGGAAAAAGTTTTTGGTGTTGCCATTTAAGAATGATTTGTTTTGGACAGTTTTTCAATTCCGCTGCCATTTTCCGCAAAATTTTCCAGTCATCATGATACAGCAAATAGGTATCCAATGTATTGGATTTTCGAACGAACATGACGAGCTCATGTAAAGATAATCGAATTCATCGTTAAAAAAAGTTAAATGCAAGGCATAGATCCTTCTCCCACCCACCTCACTTTTGTGAGAATATCTGAATAATAATTCACTTTTGAAAAGTTATTTTGGAACCACAAAGAACATGACGCACTGCAACGCATCAACGATTTTTCCGACTTGGAATAAAGAGCGCGAACGTCGACACGGAATCAACACTCGTGTTGTTAAAATGTCGCAAATTACGCTGATATGGGGCGTTAGAACTCTGATGTCGACTTAACGGGTGCAACACAAATATTCCAGTCGAGAATCTATATTATCTCTTTTCTTTCCCCAAAAATGATTTTGTTCAATAGCCGACAGAAACGCATTATCATATGGTTAATTTCCTGATGAGTGATGAGCCCCGGTAGATGGATCTCTCTGGAGTCACGAGACCTTATAGCTCGTGATTACCACCAAGGTACCGGCACGGAACATGGATATGGATATCCAATAAAACGCATGGATTTTCAATCCATGTGGATATCCATGCATGGATCCTTAGAGATTATAATTACGCTTAAAAGCTGTGTTAAATGAATAACAATGTAGGGTGAAGAGGGGGAAAGAGTGCTCACGCAGATATACCCGACAATAAGCGAGACCTAAGCTGGGCTGTGCCAGTAAGACTGTTCTGTGCTCTCATCTTTCCAGAGCGAGTATACGGTTGTATGGGTCAATCGTTTTGAGTAACAAAGATTGACCGGGGGAGGGGCCTTCGTACTGCACCGGAACGGAAGCGCAGTAAGGGAGAGGCCCGATGACCCACATATATTCCTCACCATAAGCGACACGGCAAAGAGGTACGATAGAGATGCGTACCGGTACCGATACACACGGAAATCGAAGAATTACGGCGGAACAAGACATTTTTGCACGAGCATATTCGTCGCACGCCACTTCTCCATTAGGAATGTTGCGAAGGAGGAAGTTAGTCGTATTACCGCATGAGAACTTGGGGCTGGGGGAAAGGTAGATAACCTCCATACGCACTAATATCGAGTTGCTTTAAAGTACGAACACCATTCAATAAAATGCAGGCCTTATTGTACCTCAGGGTCGGTCACATTACGAATTCCCCTAAAAATAGGACCTCATTACCGATTTATAATAATATTTGACATCAAAACGATAGACGAACAGAGGTTAGCTTCGGTAAGCGAGTGCAATGCACTAAGAGTACGAACACTACCCAATGAAATTACAAGCTGTGGTTGTACTTCAGGATCGGCCTCATCACGGATTCCGCCTGAATAGGACTTTATTGACGATTTAAAGAAATATTTGACATCAAACCTACGTAGACGAACAGAGGTTACAGAGCCTCCGTTAGCACTAAGGTAATGATATGTCGGCTAATACCCCGAAATCAAAACGAAGAGAAGGCTTAAATTACCGTTAACAGTCCATAAAATTACGAGTATCACTTTAAATATCACAGAAATGGTTACTTACCTTGAAAAAACGAAAAAGTAGCGACCTTAGGGGGACTTCTTTTCCTTCCCCTCCCCTCTCCACGTTACCTGTTACGTACAGCACAAATCATAGATTGAAAAGTAGATCACTGAGAGCGATACCGGTATGGGATTGGTACGGGTTTCCGTAACTAAATACCGCGGCAGTTTTTGAACATCGTTTATTTCTCAAAGCATTTTTACTTATGTATAAAAGCAAAATTATTTCTACTTGAATGCTATCTTGATCTTGACTCTATTACAACAAAAGAAAAGGGCACTATGTGATTTCTCGCTTATGTTTTTACAGCACTTTGAAGCCAAGTAATTCCATGGAGTATAATCGTGTTTCACATATCACTTTCAAATGTTGCTTGCTAGAATGTTTCCCGTGTCGTGAGTACAAAAAGGTAGAAAAGACATTAAAAATCTATAGACTCGATAATATTTATAGGTTAGAGTCATCTTAAAAGTATTACTCGCCGAAATCATTGTTCAATAGTTCCAGCAACTACTTGCAAACATTTTTTACTTTTAATTTTGCAACGTATAGAGTATTGAAATGTCACGAGCGAGTTATTCTTTATAGACACATAATAAGTTGGCAGGTGCAGACCGCTGAGAGGGCGAAGATATTAAGATTAACGTACCGTACAAATTTCTCATGCCTGAGTTGTATTTATTCGGTGCAGCTATAGACACCTATCGGAGGTAACTACGGTTAACTGAAATACCGGTAGATTATTTTAACCAAGACTGAGGCACTTCTCATGCATCACGAGCGGAAGCCCAACACTTTTCAAAGACAGTATGAAAAATTTACACACTGTGACATGCATTTCATATCAGCGCGATTCCCTATCGTAGCATAACCGGTTTATGCCTAATAATCTCTAAAAATTAACATGTCCATAACTTCCCATTGGTTCATTCTAACGCATTTTTCGTATTTTACAACGCCGACTTTAAGGCGACTTCAAAAGTGAGATTTTCAACAAGAATTGATTCCCCCCCCACTCAAAAAAATAGTGGTTATTTTTTTAAATTTAGCCTTTATAACTCTTAGACTTCTTAACAAAGTCTTCGCCTTATCAAAAGCAGCAAGTTGGTTACAGAAAAAAGTTCTGGGGGTAATGTGCACGCACAGCGTATACCGCCAATTTTGCCTCCATTTACTATTTCCCTCCCGTAATTTCTAATAATCACTCACAATAATAAGTCGCGGGTTTTCTTCCTGCGAGGAAAAATGCCAAACGATACCATATGGCTACAATCGAACGCAGTTCACAACTTAATATCATTCGCACACGTAACCCTCGCTCTTTCCATTCGTTTCAAATTAAGAATAGTGAACCAGATTGGTGACACTATCGCACATCGACGGCCAAAATTAAAGATAAAACATTTTAAAAATGCCTATTACCCACTCTTCTTTCTGTGCATGCCCGCTGTCCAAATCCACACAAACCAAGCAATCAATCCCATACTTGAGTCTATTCAAGATCCGCACAGCAAACGTACATTTACGCTATTTATGTTAGTAAATTATCATTAAATTTGTTGATAAAGCGGCTTATCTTAAACCTGGTAGTTCAATAGGCTCACTCAGAAGAATAATAAGCCACTTGAAAACCACCCTACAGACATTTTCGTAAAGAGTTTTGAGAAGTTTTATTCCACCCATAGCAGTTCATAACTTCTCGTTCTACTATGCATCATATTTTCATCAAGACTTAAGAAAAAAATGCAAACTTTGGATGTCTACTTGCTGTGCGTTCTTTTCGTCGCCTAATAACGACGGTCCCTGTGTTTAGTACGTCACTAACCGGGTCATTCCACTACTGACCTAATAGAACGCGAAACGTCCGCATGGAAAAAGTGTTAAGTCGTCATTTTGCGCGGTGAGCGGAAAAAAATTGCTTATTCGTCTGTGGAATTCGTCCGTGGAAAAAGGAAATTGTGGGCTTGGTTTAAGTTTTGGCTTCGCGTGCTCACGGTGTTTCAATCGCATGACGTCTGTTACAAACGCACGATGATTGATTCCAGTTCATAAAACAATCTGCTAACGATTATCACAATCCCTAATTTAAGAACCAAGTTAAGAAATAAGATAGAACATGAATTCCCTTTCCTACGCCTCAATTTTTTCGCATGATACGAATAATACAAACAAACTCTTAACCGAGAAGAGCTTTGTAGATCCTCAGTTTTCATGTTTATCAAGTTTTCATCATTATCAGCATTTCGGTTTCGATAACCTTCCTTTAGTTTTTTGTATCATTAATTTTAGAGCGAGTTCCTTATTACAGGACTGCGAGAATTCCTGAACGTTAATGACATCTTGAGGGACGATACCGACCCGAAGGACAGATAAAAGATCCAGTGTATTTGGCAAAATTTAAATGGTTGAAATGGGTTACTAAGAGGAAAAACACCAACTTTATGGGCCCGGCTTGCAACCTGGTTTCAACACTACTTTCGCGACACGGAAGAAAAACATCACAAACGAAGGTTGTGATTTAGAAATCAACATTCTAACAAAAATGATACAAACACTCAAAAATTATCTACGGCGATTTACACCTACGGGGAAACGATGTGGTACAAAACAATGAGATCAATCACAAGAATCTATATTAAACACAAACATTAAATCAATCCATTCATGAATGTAGCCAACACCTTCAAACCTTACAGCACAGCACACCCAAACCAAAGTTCTAATATGAGGAAATTTACTCACCGGTGTTCATGAAAACATATTTGTTATGAAATTCCGCTTCTTGAGTATCTCCGAAACTGTTCTGTTATACAAATACGATAAACCGACGAACTTCAAAATAAGCCAAACGCAAACCGAACGCTGAAAGTAAAGTGCGCCTTTCAAATAAGTATCAACCGAAGGTGTCCGAAAAATAAATTCCGCCGAAGATTGGGTCGACCGTTTCCCAAAATAAATAAAAAGAAATAATAGTTTATTACATAATGGGTGTGTTTTTATTCAGGTTTTATGGATAAAAAAACCGTAAAATAATGCTTCACATAGTTTGATAAACATAAACAAAATAATTTTACATCGTATTTTGTTCACTTAGCAATCAATCCGTGAAACTTCGCAAGCAACAGTACATATAATTCGATATTGGTCGTCTACACTGGTCATTTTAAGGAATATTACTGTGATGATTATTTTCATTTATAATTGATGACAGATCTCCTGATTGAGGTGAAATATCTGCTGACGATTGCTTTCAAAGTTTCACATAAACAGAAGTGCTCTATCACATACGAAT
>Ga0058701_10000415_pt1 | contig 30000 bp, 31 predicted proteins | sample AgamicOrMae_FD_97039 | JGI IMG/M metagenome (GOLD analysis project Ga0058701, IMG submission 97039) | Agave microbial communities from Guanajuato, Mexico - Or.Ma.e | ecosystem: Host-associated > Plants > Phyllosphere > Phylloplane/Leaf | place: Guanajuato, Mexico | collected 2012-06-04 | reverse complement strand
TAACAAATGCCACTTCCCTGGCTACATAAAAGACCAATCAGAGAACTGGCTCAGTGTTGACAACTCATTAATTTATATTTTCGACGAAAACTCAACAAGGTATCAAGTGAAAGAGACAAGAGAAGGCAACGTGATTGAAGAGGCCACCTGTTTGCAACAATTCACAGTTCCCAGTGGCCAAGCAAATTTAGGTTTCAATTATGCGGCAAGGATTGGCCACCAATATGCGGCTAGCAATAGAAGACACTCTTCGGCTGGAAACCAGCCCATTAATCAGCTACCAGATCAGTCGCAAGCGTCCACAATCCAGTCAAGATCGCCGCAAACTATCAACGACATAATCTATTTGATACAAATAACTAAGAATTGGTGAGTAGTTTACTGATGATCAAACTGATGGTTGTTGGGCAATTCCAATCCATTGAGTAATTGAATGGATATTGCCACCATCCTCTAGCAATGGGCCGCCCTCGAGCATTTGTGCGATCGTTTGCCACAGGTAATGGCCTAGTGGTGTGTCGCTGATCAGAAAGTAGTAGGCTAGCACGATAAGCATCAATTGCGCCAGCAAATTGCCCGTTTTCATTCGTTTCCTCGTATGCCGAGCTGTGGACAGTACATTTGGATCGTCTTTAAGTGCAAACGTCCTATTTGTTGGTTGTATGAAGTAATTTGTATTGTGTCGCAAACGATTACATTGCATTGTTAGTTGATTCTTTTTCCAGCCATCTAGCCGGCGAAGACAACGACGAAGGAATGAACAACAGCAATGTTGTAATTTGATCTGGCGATACTTACTTTGAGCCAATGTAGTATCTTGAGATGTAGTCCTCCCAATCCACTTGTCTGACATCGAAATTGAATATCTTTTGATCGACTTGGCTCAGACTATCATAGAGCTTGGTGACGTTTGTGCACTTGAAGTTCCATTGTTTAGTTGTAAATGGTCGCAATGTGGAGACCATCTTGTTGAGGCGGCTATAAATTATCACTAGGGATTGTTTTTTTCCAATTAATCCAAGACAGAAGTCCCCGAAATAGGCGACACACTTGTGACTGAAAAAGTTGAATATGGAATAGAGGAAATCATTTGATACTAATATGAAGCCAGGAACTCTAAGCGGGTTGTTCATTGGGAAATCCTTGTTGATATGCTTGACGTATCTAACAATGTCTGTCCAGAAAATGGGATTTAGAGTGCCGCTGACACAATTGAATATCCTTATGTTCTTTTCAGCCATCCTAATCATCGGCTCCAACTGCTGCTGCTGCTGGTGTTCGTCTGTGCTGCCTTCTTGGCCCAATTCGAGCTCCCTTTGCGGCCTAGCCTCATTGGTGGCGGCGACATGGTAAGCCGAGGAAATAATCAGATTAGCAACAATATCAACTGGAACTATGTCAGCGCAGTAGCTCGAATTGGCCGGCATTGCTTGGAGTGCGCCAGTGACCATTGATAGAATAACGCCCGTTGGCCCATTGAAGTTGTCCACCCAGCCCTTCAAGGGTTGCTGCCAAGTGCCGGCCACAATGGAGGGTCTAACCAAGGCGATTGGAACGTGCGGTATGCATTGTCTGGACTTTCTGACCAGCAGCGCCTCTGCAACTGCCTTGGTGAATGTGTAAGTGTTTGGTCGGGCGGCGAGCAAGTTTGGAGTGATCTCATCCAAGAGGCTCGAGTCCATCCAGTTGGCCATTTCGATTAGCTTTTCTGGCTCAATTGGTTCCTTGTAGAACAGTTCGTCCACTTCCTCGCGATCACAGTTCGAATAGGCGGTGGAGACGTGCACAAGAGCTTCCAGTTTGGCTAAGCGTTCTGCCAACCGGATGAGATTTCCAACACTCACCACATTGTTCTCCACTGCCACTCGAAGAGGTTCGACGAATTTCACAGTGGCGGCCGAATGGAACACGAGCGACACTTCAGAGCTAAGCAGTTGGATGTCCTGCTCGCTGAGACCAAACATTGGCAGTGTTATGTCGCCCCGAATTGCCTTGATTTTGCCCAACGCTTTGTGGCCCTCAGGAGAGTTTCTCAGCTTGTTGAACAGTTCTGAGTTGAGCATGAGACGCAGTCGCTCCTCAATTTCTAGCCCACGTTTTGGCCTCATCAAAATGTACACAGTCTCGATCTCTGCACAAGATCTCACCAGTTTCTCAACTAGACACTGTTTTTGCATCCGCATTTTTGGCCATTTGCGAGAAGGAAGAGAAGATTTTTTTGCCACATTTTTTGCAGTCCATTGTTAGCGTTTGTCTTCGCAATTGTCTTCTCACACCAAACAACATCCTCTAGCTTTTCCGAGCCGGAAGAAAGCAAAAGACTCGCAAAAGAAGTGAAATGGCGCCTTCCCATGACACAAAACAACACTCACCTTTCCAACAAAACCCGAGGCTCCCGTGACGAAGACACTCCTTCCAGAGTAGAACTTGCCAATTTGGGAGTCTGGATGATAGTCTGGAACTTGTTTGTCATACTCGAAATGGTCGTAGATTGCTTCTCGATTGATTTGTTGTTGTTTAGAGTCGACGCTTGTGCGTCTAACTTGCACTTTTTCGCAACCATTTGAACTCTTTTTCGCATCAGCTGAGCTCATGTTTGGCTTTTTTCACTTTTGTTTGCCTTTTTTGGTAAGATGGTGACCAATTTAGCGCAAAATTTTCTCTATAAATTTAGATGATTGACCAAATTTTGTTTACTTGGCCTTCAGATTGTGTTCACACTTATGACATTGTTTACGTAATACAGTTGTGGACTCTTAGCACTCGAGCAGCACCATGAGAGATTCACCGCCACTCAGCTCGCTATTTGTATCCATTCTCGGCAGCTGAAATTTCTGTCTCTCTTTCTCTCTAACACCCGACGATGCTCATCACTTGAGGCTCACAAAATGGGCCACATTGAGGAGATGCAATCTCGGAGCATAGCGCATGGATTGATGGCATCAGTAGGTTGCGAAATTATCTTTCGGAGCAGCTGTGAAATACTGAATGACTGTGCTCGTCAGTTCAATCAGTCCATTCAGCTTCCTCTCTCTCTCGCACTTGTTTGGAGTTCATTATTTAGTGGCCAGGCAGGATTGTTGCTGCTAATGATTGTCTTCCAAATAAGTTTCCTCACTTTTTTTTCTTCCACCAACTTCTCCTAAAAGCTGCCGGAATGCGTTGAGAACTGCATTCGGCAACCATCTGTTACTCGCATGCGATCCCCAAAGACAAGCTCAACTCGGGGCCAACTGTTGGGGGCTCTTATTTGTGGTTGTTTGTGGACTCAGAGAAGAACGTGTGGAAAAACGTGTTTTCTATTCCAGATCAGCTAGACAGACAGACAGAGAGACGAATCAGCCGAGTTGGTGGGCAGAATTTGGTGGTGCGAGCCAGCATTGCACTGCACAGAAGCTAGTCTCGTCATTTGCACTTCCCGGTCGGAAGTGCCAATGTCTCTACGTCGTTTGTTTTGTTTGTTTGCTCTAAATAGGGCCAAAAGGAGAGCCCAAATGGGTGCTCAGACTGGATCTGATGGAACAGAGAGACTGGTTCTATGTCAACTGTTTGGGTTTGCCAGAGTGTAGCTCGCTTACAAGTTCACCTTCGAGAATTTGGGGACGAAAGAGGAAAGAGGAAAGAGTGAGAGTGAGAGTGGAGGGAAGGAGGAAGAAGAAGAAGGAGGGAAAACAAAACTAGTTGCCAAGCTATTCTATTAGTTTATATTTCAGCTTCTCGTTCCAGCTGGATATGGATTTCATCTCTCTCTTCCTGCACCACTTGAGGGCCACACTCTTCACCAGCCAGCCAGCCAGCCACAATCCACAATCCACCTGATCCTATTTTCTCAATTGCCACACATTTCCATACCTCTGCTCTCTTTTCTCTTCTCTTCTCTTCTCTCTTCTATTCCACAGCCAAGGTGACGACGAGCTCACACCACTTGACGCGCCCATCTTTAAGCTCGACGGAGGCCAGCTAATCAATTTAGCCTCGTGCTCTAATCTTGTTTCTCCTCCCTCTCCGCAAGTGTGTGTGTCTGGCTGGGCGTGCTCGTGCGCGCTCACGTCTTGCCGCATTCAGACGCCCATTCAGAGGCCGAAGCAGCTAAGGCAGAGAAAAATGATAATGTTGGTAATAGAAATAATCTAGCTTATTTCACTTGCTGGAAATACTTTACTTTTTCAAACTCTCTATTAGTGCTCTCAACTGAGAGAGCAGGCAACTCTCTCTCTCATTTTTCCTTTTTCCTTTTTCCCCCAACGAGCTGCCTTTTTGCTGGCAGACTGCATTGACTGACTTTATTTCGAGCAGCTCGCGTTTCTCTCGCCAAAAAGAAGAAGAAAAAAATACTAATTTGCGAGGCGCCAAGCTGAGCAGCATCTCAATGAGGCTTGGCCCAACTTAGTCTAACCCAAAAGGGCCAACAGGTGTGCCTCGGCGGGACCATTGAGGCGAGGAATCAATTTGATTCAAGCGGCTTTGTGTTTTCACTCTGGAAGCCAAATGGATTCCAACGAGAATTAATCCGCTCGCTCGCCTCTTGATCCATTGCCAAACTCAAAGCGATGAGATGCCTGTGGCGATGTGGCTGTGCAGTAATTGCCATTATGAGGAGCTGATTGTTTGCACTACGAAGAACAAGAAGAACACTCTCGTCTTCCTCTTAGACTCAATCTTCTCTCAGACAAACACAAACAAGCTCGCATGCGAGAACCCCTTGCACTCGTAGCCTGAGGTTCCGTTTCTGTTTCCCTTTTTGGGGGCCACTTGACTCGCTTCCCCCCCACTTGCTCTCCGTCACCAACTTCTCAATGTGTACTGTGCGCCTGTTGCTGTGGCTCGTCAGTCTCTGCTCGTCTCTGCCGGCCAGCATCATATGTATACAATTATACAAACCAGACCACTACTAGTTGACTGCTCAACTGGCCATCCAATTCACTTGGCCACTGCTCGCCCATTTGGCTGCCCACTCATTTAGACAAGCTCCTCTTTGCACACACAACAAGCTGCCCACCAGATGCGGTCTCAAACAGCATTTTCCCATTTTGCTCATTTGAAACGGGCCGAGAGAAGACTGTGTGCAAGAGTTGGTTGGAGAAAAGGAATCCAATGAAATGATCATGAGCGAACGGATTCATTTACATGTCCCGAGCAGTCATGTGTGTGTGCTCTTGTGTTCTGTTCACTACTACTACTAAAAGCTCCTCTCTTATGCGGCTCATCACTTCACTCAACTCATGACGACTCGATGAGGACAAATTAGGCAAGATTTTAAGGCTCTCTCATTCATTTGCTCATCTTCTTCTTGGCTATTGGAGCACTAGTTTGAGCTTGTGTGTATAATTTTCAACAGGCAAAAAGAGCGCTGTTTGTGCCTGTCTGGCACACAATATTATCATTAGCCATAGTCCAGGGCGAGACGAGAGAAGATAAACTCGTCTAGTTTTTTTCCTTGCGCAAAGAGCAGAGAGCTCTCCTCCTCATTGAACTGCGTCCAAAGAGTGGCGTCTCTCGATTGCTGCCTCTCTCTGTTGGCCAGCCAGTCAGCCAGCCAGCCTGACGAGATAGACACATTCGAGCTTTGAGAAGATTTGCCTTCGGCTGAGAAGGCAAATCTCTAGTTTCGATCTGGTGCATGTGTGACGGCTAATTGCATTTGTCACACATTGCGGCCGGCCTCGATTGGCTGCAGTTAGACGCAAAGAGAGATAGACATGGACGAGCAGTCAGGAAGTGGAGCTCGCGTGCTGAATCCTAATAATCTTGCGACGCGTTGGCGGCCCTTAGCTGCCGAAAAGAGCTGAAAAGAGGCGAAAAGAACTGAGAAGAGAACGTCTCACTTTTGCAATTAGATGCACGCGCGGCCACTCGTCAAAAAGTGGGCCGCTTTCTTGGAGCTGCTGTCAAGCTGTCATCTGCATTGATCTGAGGCTTGAGGAGAATACAACCTAGTCTCTAGAAGTGGAAGGCGACAACCCAAAGGCTAACCCAAAGACACACACACTCCTCTCCTTCCTCCTCCGCACCTGTGCCCCACTCTTGCTCGTGGCCGCACTCTCGTGAACCACCAACAATTGTCCATAATAACAACCAAATTGGACTACGACAACACGAACAAAACAACTAACAAACAAACAAACAAACGAAAAACAATTGGACCACAGCCAAGCGACAGACTATTGCGTCCGCTTCCACCGTCGAACCACTGGCATAGTGCAAATCGATTATTTTATCGCCCTCCAAGGGGGAGACATTGGCCAGCGTTGCAAGAATGCCTTCGTGTCTGCGCCGCAGACCCAGATCATAACTTCCACAAGTAAGTATCGCCAATGCTAAGCCGCCGCTTGAAATGGAAGCGGCGCTCTCTCTCTCTCTTTCGCTCTGTTTCCTTCTCTAGCTCTTCGTGCTCTCTCTCTCTCTCTCTCTCTCTCTTCAGCCTCTCTTTAGCCTCTCTCTGTCTGTGCTCTGTCCAAGCCAAATTGGCAGCCAGTGTCTCGGGTGTGTGCTGTTTGCAGAGAGGCGCTGGCAAACCGGCATTGTCTTGTCCAATCGGCATTCGAACAACGTCCGCCCTTAGGAATGGCATTCTTTCGTGTCTGTGCGTGTGATTGATCAGTTTGCTTTGGCATTCTGGCATCTCTGAACTGGCAGCCAGCCCACTGGACTCACTGCACTTATTGGACTGGCTGAGCAAGAGACTGAGACTGAGAGTGAGCAAGAGACTAAGAGAGGCACGCGGTTGGCCCAATCTGCTCTTTGTCTGCAGCCCGCGCAGATCCCCATTGCTCGTCCATTGGCTGTGGACGTGCCTCTGGAGCTCGCCACAAGCACAAGCACAAGCACCACAAGCACCACCAATGCGCCTTCCTTCTGACGCTAATCCTCATGAGAGCGCCACTAAAATATGTGTCCCCCTCTTTCTCTTCTCTCTTTCTGCTTAGGCGGCGGCTGCTCCTTATCAGCCAACCAGCCTCAGACTCGACTAGAATCTCTCTCTCTCTCTGTCTCTGTGGACCACCAGTGCTCTTTGGTGGCCAAGCCCATCCTTTGGCAAAGCAGTGCCAATTGCAGGCCCAAAGGAGAGTTTTGTTTGTTTTTCCTTTGCCTCCTCATCGCTTTCATCTAACCACCACCGCCAACTGCTGCTAACCAATCAGAGTTAGCATCTCGAAAATATTTGTTCGCAACTATTTGGTTTGTGTCTCATTGCTGCCCATCAACAGGCAATCTCTAGCTCGATTGCGCCTCCAAAAGCAACAACAACAACAACAAGAACATTTGCCGCCGACCAGCAGTGTGCAGTCTCCAGTCTCCAGTGTGCAATGCGCAGTGTCAGACACAAAAACGGATCGATCATTTCCAATTTCTCAATTCCCAATTCCAATGCCAATTGCAATTTCCACTCGCCCATTTCATTTCCATCTTCATTTCGCCGCCCATTTTTGTCGCCAATCCAGCAGACTAGGACTAGCAGCAGACTAGGATCGCCTCACGAAGCAAAAGCGAGCGAAAAAAATTTTTCTCCTTTCAGAGCGCCAAGCGCGCAGAAATGGCCAGTCTCTGTGGTGTGGATTTTCCATTGATCTGAATCTGGCCACAGCTTGAGAGTAGCGCTCTGCTAAATCCAGCAATTCGGATTTGTTTTTATCATTTATCGCTCGCTCATCGGGTTTGCATTTGGCTCTTTGTCAAAGAGAGAGAGAGATTGGATGCTGCTGCTCGTCGTGGGCCAGACTCAGTCTCAGATGCAGCCGCCGTTCGCTGTCATCGTCATGCTGCTGCTCATCGTCTTTTTTCCTTCCTCTTCCTCTTCTGCTGGCCCTCTGGATGCAAAAGAGGGCGGCCATATTTTTATGATAAGGCCAAAAATTGAGCGCCTGCTGCTCCTGTCAGCTGCTCGCCATTGCACGTCCGAGCGGCGCGCGCATGAAGAGTGGAGCTCGCCTGGCCAGTGGCACCAAAGCGATCATCATCATAATCATCAGCAGCGCCAACTGGCCGCACTTAATAAGCATAAGCTCTGAGCGGCCAACACAAACTGGCCTCCACTTGAGAGAGACTCTTAGGTTTGTTAGCCAGCTTTTTTGCCGCTTGGTTGCTGCAACAAGAGTCTGTCTCTTTCTGCAAACTGACGACATTTACCGCCCGAAGATGCACTCATAGGCAGACACTCACTGGCCGACGATGATTAATACTCGCCCCAAGCAGCGAGCCAAGAGAAGCGCCCTTAGCTCAGCTTCTGCTTGGTGCTTTCTTTTCCAGCGCCCAACTGGCAACTTTGCCCCCTTCTAAGCGCCAGCAATCATCTTTCCCGTCTCGCCGGATTCCTTTTGGCATTATTAAAACTCCCTCGTCTGAGTCTGTGTGTCTTAGTTGGCGCCGGTTGCATGACGCTGGCCAATAATAAGGGCCAATGGTTGGCGCGTGTGACACTCATAATGATGATCAGATGCTGCGCCCAAGCTGAGCATTGAACACTGTCTGCTTTTCATCCTCCTTCTTTCCTCCTTTCCTCCTTCATCTGCCTTTTCATCTAGCAGGCCAGTTGTTCGCGTGCCCCATTCTGCAGCCCAAAAGGACCAAGATTGGCTCATTGGAGGCGCCCTGAACTGAACTGAACTGAACTGAGTTGAACTTGGAGGAGCCAGCAACTGGCAACTGGCCGCCAACTGAGAGGCGCCACCAATGCCCCTCGGCGCACAGGAAACAGTCGCCGGCCACCAAAGCTCCAACGCAGACCAGCTTTGCCGCTGCTCCTTTGCTGTTGCTGCACTCTGCATTGCCCGAGGCCGCCTGCATATGGCGCACCAGAGGGAGGCGCTTTCCTCTATCATATTGGCACGGAACCAAATTGATTGTTTGGCTTCTCTCTGGCTCTTGCTGCTGCTCCTCATGAAAGTGGAGCCGCTCGGTGGGCGCATTTATATTCCGGCCCATTCGGAGCCATTTCTCTCCAGTCCAGCTAGACTCTAGCAGAAGCAGATGAAGAAGCAGATGAAGAAGAAGCAGCAGATGAAGCTCCCCCAGTGAGACTGGCGGTGAATGAGAATGGAGAATGGAGATTGGAGAGTGGCCGAAAGCAGAGGAAGAGGACAGAGCACAGAGCACAGAGCACAGACAGACAGTTGGGAGGCAGAGAAGCCCCAGATGATCAAACAGGAGAACAATTGACATTTGTTTGTTACCTGCAGGCGAGGGGGCAGGATGTCTCTGTGTGTGTGTTGTGGCATTTTGTTGGCTCTCTTTTGGCTCTCCGTTGGCTGATGGACCTTCTGGTGTGTGAGGCATTCTTTAAATGGGGCCCAAGCGGGAAAAAGAGGCAGAGAGGCCAAGAGATGAGGCAGTCCAAAGGAGCAGACAGTGGAAAAGAGCCGGCATTTTGCGCCATTTTCGCACACGCACAGAGAAGGGCCCATTTCTTCTTGCCCTTCTCTGTCGCCTCACTTTTGCCCATTTTCTCCCTCTGCTTTCAACTTGGCCCCCTGCTCTGCTCTCTGCTTCCTACTCTCTGCTTCCTACTCTCTGGTCTGCCTGCTGATGCTCTGCCTTCTCCGCCGGACACACACTCTCAGGTACCTCCTGGTGGCGCCTCATTTGCCGCCCTCCAGCCACAAGGCGCGAGACAAAATAATTCGCCCTCCTTCTCCTTCTCCTAAGCCAAACTTTCCGGCAATAGTTTTTCTCTCTCTTTGCCCTAAAGGCTCTCTATTCCATTCCATTCCATTCCAAAAGCAAGAGCAGCAGACAGACTGGCCCAGAGGAAAATGGAGCCCAATTTTGTGAATTGTTTTGATTCTTTGGCCCTTTTCGCTTTTTTGGTCCAATTTTCAGATTGTTGTGCCAGCCTGCTGTCTGCCTCTAGTGTGTGTCTTTCTTCCTCTCTCTCTCTCTCTCTTGCTCGCTCGCAAGTAGAGTGCAATGGCACTCGGGCCTTCCAAACTTTGGGCCGGTCCTCTCAAGGTGCTGCTTTGGGCTTGGAGCTTGGGGGCGCCTCCATTAGAGCTGGAAGTGCAGAGGGCAGAGACGCGCCTCCTCCTGTGGCTGCTTGTGGCTGGCTGGTGGCCACTGTGTTAGACACTGGCAGCCGAAAGAGAGAGAGAGACAGAGAAGGAGAGGCAGACTGGCGCTCACAAGTTGGGCCGCACTGGCACTGGTCTCTGCTCTCTGGCACTACTCTGAGCCTTTAACACACACAGACTGTGCACGCACACTGCCCATTGCGTTCCGACGAGAAGAAGAAGGCGCACCAATTTGGCGAGCAAAGTTCCCCTCAGTCTTTCTTGTGCCTCTCTGTGCATTTGCCCATTTTCCAATGAAATCTCGAGTGGCCGCCCCTGTTTTCCTCTCCACTCTCCTTTTGCACCGCCTCTTTGTCTCTCTGCCTCTGTCTCTAATGCTGAAAGTGGTGCTCTGCCTGCAAAGGGCCGCAATTGCCATGCTTTGTCGTGTCATATTTTTGACTGGCAGCTCCTCGTTTTGCGTTTTGCCTCCAATTCTTCCCTTTGCCGCCTTAATGACAGACTTGGAGAGAGCTCATCGCGTCCGCTCGATTTGTTCTCCACTTCTTCTGGCGTCCTATTTGTTGTTCGCCCGCCAACTTGAGTCACTTTTTCTCTTCGCCTCTTGGCTCTTTGTTTCGGCTTGGGAAAGAGAGCTCTGAGAGAGTTGAGTGTTGGGCGACCCACAGGAACACAGACAGTCTGTGTCACAGAGACAAGCAGCAGCTGCCCATTTTCGCCTTTTGGCCAGCCAGCCGGCCAATTTCCACCTCCAGCGCCCCCCAAACAGGCGCGACCAAAAGCAGACTCCCAGCTTGTTGTTGTGCTTACAAGTTGCTGTTTCACTTCGCCTTTGCTTTTCAGGCGCCGGAAGTGGCCGCCCCAACCGAGACAAGCTTGGCGTTCTCGTGCTCGTCTTGGTCTTCGTGGTTTTCGTGGTCTTGGTCGCCGCAGGTCGATGATGAGATTTTGGAGCGCCAGACTCGCGCTCAATTGCGTGCTCTCGGCGGGAGACGAGCAGGCAAAGGAGAAGGAGGCCAGTGTGTTGCGTTGGAGGCATGCGAGCTCTCCCGCGGTTTCCGACGAGCGAGTGGGCGCATTGTTTGGCCTGGTCTTTGGGCAGCAGTTGGGGGCAGGCTTTCACTTGCTCGCTTTTGGCCACTCTCCTCAACTCCACACACAGTGTCACCAAACTGTGTGGAGCAATTTTTCTTCTTTCGAGACTTAAAATTGGCGCCCGGCCCAAATAAAGCGCCGCCTCAGAGAAGTGGAGCCCAAAGAGACAGAGATTGGAACTGGGCGCAGATTCTCATTTGCTCGCCTCTGCAGACAGTCTCAGACGCGCGCGCCTGCCCCCAAATGAACTCATCCGCGCTCCTCGTTGCCTCCTCGAAGTGCACTAGCAAGTTGGCCGCGCCCTCTGCCTTGTCTACACACTGTGGCCTAGTATGTAGACGGCCGCATCTTGTCTGAAATGGCCCCAGACCTAAGCAGTGGGCGCGCAACCAGCAGCAGCACCTCCACTTCACTTCCACTTGCACCTCGAGAGCGCCCCGGCCACTTTGTCGCCCAAGATCCCAGTGGAAATGGTGGTTTTATTGCGCCCGCATGCTGCCCAATCTCAGCTGTTGGCCACCACACTCCAGCCTGCTCGTGGAAATTAACTAATAATGTATCTCCTTCTTCTCTTTTTCTTCTCTTTCTTATTCGCCTCGACCTTAGCCTCACAGCCTCAGCCTTAGCCTTGGCTCTCAAGCTCTCGAGCGCGGTTCTGCTCTCGTGATTATGATGGATCTCGGCCCAGACACACTCTGCTGCCTCTCTCTGTCAGTCAGTCTCTCTCTCTCTCTTTCTCTCTTTCTGTCCGGCCGTGTTAATGTGCCTCAGCTCAAGCTCCAAAACTCGGCCCGCAAGTTCTAGTTCCAGTTCCAGTTCGAGTTTGGCTCCAAATCATCATCATTAACGTGCCGCTGCCCATCAGATGCCGCCTCTCGTTTTCTCTCTCTGGCCTCTCTGCTGGTGCTGCACGCTTTTTAGACGCTCTCTCTCTCGCTTCTCTCTGGCCAATCATAATAAAAAACACACTTCCCATTGGCTTGCACGAGAAGAGAACAACGCTCGCCAGTCGAAAAGAGCGCCCAACCAGTGCCAGCACAAAGGCCCAACGAGGCCCAAAAAGCAGTGGCCTAATGGAGACTCTTTTTTCTCCTCTGCCTCCTTGCCACACTTGTCTGTCTGTCTGTTTGTGTGTGCCTGTTGCGCAGGATTGCCAAAGATCTTTCCTGAGCTTTTTCTCCTCACTTCTCTTCTTTTCTCCACACACTCGTCTCGCTTCTGTACTCGTCTCGCTCACTCAAATCGAACTCGAAGTGCACAATTCTGATGGATTCGAGACTAGGACTAGAAGACTGAGACTGGGCGACTGAGATTGAGATTGGGACTGGGATTGGGAAGCCAGAAAAAGGCAACAAGCAACTTTGGGTCTGTGTTTGATTTGGCTTTTTTGGTTTGTTTAGTGGCCTGGCAAGCAAACAAGAAGAAGAAGAAGAAGCAAAAGAAGAAGCCAAATTTGCGCGGGCGTCCAAAGTAGGCAAATTGTGCGCCTTTTGCTGCTGTCCAATGGGCCGCCAATGGACAACAAGCAAGCAAGCAACTTGTCTCGCCCATTCCAAGTCCCAATGATTGGCCACTTGCACTTGCACTTTTCCACTTCCAAATGAAAAAGGCGCCTCCATCTTCTTCTGCGCTTCTGCCGCCCAACAGACAGTCTGCAGAGGAAACTTGCCTACCAGCAACAATCTGCGGCTGATGGCCACTCATCAAAGTCCATTATTTTCATGTCCGAGTTGCTGAGTGGTCCTCTGGTGTTCTTTTCCACTCTGCTTTTACTGCTTCGGCCGGCGCCAAGTGGACAAGAGTGAGGCGACAGAGACAGACAAGCTTAGGAGAAGAAGAGAAGGTAATCTCATTTCGGTCGCCTCCTCCGCCCGTTTCTCTTCTGCTCTCCTTTGGGCTTCTTTGCCGCTCCTAATTCGCCGCCGCCAATCCACAGAGACACCAAGAGGGACACGCCATCATCAGACACACTCTCTCTTGGCCGCAAACACTAAACTGATGAGCGCTCTTCAGATGCATAATCAATTAATTATCGCTAGTAAGTAGTAATAATTATTTGGAACTGAAATTGGAGCCGGCCTGTGTGTGTCTGTTTTTTGGGCTGGCACTTGAGCTTCTTCTTCTCTTCTTATCGCCAAACTAGCGCCACTTCCATTTCCATTTCCACTTCTCTGGGCCCACAACTCTGCACCAAGTCTGCACAAAACTGTGCTCAGCTCTCTCAGTCTGGCGTGTTGCTCTCGAATCATCGCCTCATCTGCTCGCCCTCATCGTCTGCATCCTTCAGCTTATAGTGTCGCCACCCGTTTCAGCACTTTTTGGCTGAGGAAAAAAGTTTATTATCGCTTTTTTTATCAAGTAATTAGATCTCATGCTCGTGAGTGGCCCTCTGGCTCCCTTGGCCAAGCATTCATGATCATCAGATTGGCACTGGCGCGCTCCTTCCAGACACACACACACACTTGCACGCCGCCCGACTTTGTTCCTGCCCACTACTCCTAAGCACCGGCAACTTTTTCTCTGACCAACATTTTCTCAATCGAGCGGGCCGCAACCTAAGCTCTTTCTTGGTCTTGCCTCTTCTCTTCTGTGACTGTCCGACGACCAATTCACTTTTCACCGAAACCCTCACCTTTTGCCCAAGACTAGCTGCCCTTCTCGAGAGTCTCAGCACATAAAGTTGGCCAATAACGATGTAGATCTCTCGCTTTGATTGAGCTTTTTAGATATTTTTCGGCGCCTCAGAGATGAAAAAATGGCCTCTAAAGAGAAGCATAGCACAGGTCTCCTTGGAGAGTGTCTCTCTTGCAGGAGAGTTGCTGCTTAATTTTGTTTAATTTTGTCAAAGACAATCAGAAACACAGAGGCGCAACCGCCAGTCTTCCATTGAAACTTCCAACGACTGTCTGCTAGGAGACAGTCGTCGAAGTCGCAAACTGGTCGCCTTATCTCGTTCTATCGTTTTTATTGACCACCACGAATGAAATGGAAACAGAATATGAGCAAGCGGAAAAGAAAGACAAAGACTAACAAGCTCAATCTCACAACAACAACAACAACCACTCAACAACCACTCGAAACAACTTGCACAGATCTGGAGCCTCAGCGCTGTCCTCTGGAGGGAGCTTACACAATTGAGGCCCCAACGGAGAGCGACCTTTCGTTCAATCCGTCAAACATATTCATTTGTCCTCGTCAGTCATTTCTCACTTCCCAATGTGACAATCCAACTCGCATGAGAATCCACTACAAATGCAGTCCACAAAATGCGGCCATTCAACTGCCAGCGAAATATATGATCAAGAGTAAGTATTCCTCTCAAGGCTCCCCCTAAACACATGCCCTAAAGAACATGCCTGCTTATGTGAATATTCAGAGTCTGTGCTTGTTTCAAGAACAGTTTCAAAAACAACTCTTTGGAACTCTTCCAAACTCTCTCTCTCTCTCTTCACGCTTCTTTTGTTCTAACTGAATGCTTTCAAATGTGTTTCTCCGTCAAAACTGTTTTTCCAAATGGCCAAAACTAGATCTCTACTGTCTCGGCAGCTGGACCTCAAATGGATTGGTGCGCTTGTTGTTGGCCGACGACGAGCGCCAACGATACAGCGCATGGTACCGTGACTATAAGAGCATCAACAATCAGCTAGTCCCAAGCACAAGTGTGGCCACATCTGCGCCAGATCTCACCAGAGCTCAACAATTGTTGGCTCTCTCGCAGCAACAACAACAACAACAACAGTCCGTTTCCTTGATTGTGGATCTCCAAATAGCCCTGATAACTTCCATGCCAAGTGTGACGAAACCAATGCAAGCCAGACTGACGCGCCGGAATCAATGTTCCGATCTGAGAAATTATCATCCAAACACAGTCTCCTCCTCCACTGGCGGCTCCTCCTCCTCCTCCTCTTCATCCTTAGCTTGGTTTGGCTACGGAAATCCCGCCGGACAGAGCTCCAATTTGCCCCTTTCATCCATCGCGGCCAGTGGCTACGCCTCAATATCATCCTATTCCTCCTCCTCCTCATCTGCCCCAAGCCTAATCATGAACAAGCCCCCATTTGTGACTGATATTGTTAACTTTATTGTGATAATTGTTAGCCTGTTGATAGTTAAACAAGCAAACTTAGCTCAAATGAGAATATTCACATCAACTTAAGAACTGGGACACAATTGGCACTTAATCAGAGCGCTATGTAAGCAGCATAACGCTCAATAGCAACAACTCCTCAAGCTTGGCCTCAATTAGTGTCCAAAACGAGCACTATTGTTGCAAACAGAGAGTCGTGAACAAAAGTGTCTCAATTCCTCACTAGCTTGACACTTGCTACAAGTGAACCCACCTAAGTAGATGAGCCATTTCGGGATAAATTATTTCTCTTCTGTTACATTCACAACTTTGAAATAAAGTGCACTTCCTATTGTTATAATTACAAGACTAAATCGATTGTGTCAACTCATTATGCATTCCCACCTCCAGGCTCTTCATCTAATCGCTAGTCTGTTCTTATTTATCCTTATTACTTGAGAGCTTTTTTCGTCTTTTTCGAAGATCGAGCCATCCTCTATCAGTGTATACTTTTTGCCTGTTTAAGTTGGACGATTCTTTGTGGAAGCACCGACAAAACTTGAGCCAATCTTAGGAATAATCTCTGTCCAAGACAGTTGGGAGAAGCTCACCTGTCTCAAACTGGCGAACTAATGTTCACTAGAAGGTTTAATCCGAAGTCCGAGAGTGGACAAGATGCAAACTAAATCTGTTTCTTTCCGCAAGAAGATTGGACAAAATTATTCACAAACCAGAGGGATCAAATTGCTAAACAGTGATTCTGTTTGCTCGCGGCATTTCCTATTCCGTTGGCGAGATTAGTCGACCAGGTAGATTAGTCCTTTTCGTACGAGGATGCGATCTTGACATCTCGAAAACTCTGTCCTCACGATCCGAGTTGTCCGGAATTCGTGGAATATTTTCGGCTCGGATTTGGAACAGATTAAGAAAAGCTACTGTGGCTGGTGGTTGATATTCCTCGTCCGGATGTTGCATTGTTGCTATTCACTCGCAAAAGCTACTAAGAGATTCACTGTCTTGCCAGAATCAAGAGGCTTCATCCATTTTTGACTCTCCTCAGAGATTATGTCTCAGAAATCGTCGCTATCTTGCAGACGGGCCCAGAGCTTGGGCAAAAAAAAAGTTGGTCTCGAGTCGCATGCGCCTCAAGCCGGCGCTAAAGTTCGGAGAATCAGAAAACCCTAAGGCTTCGCCAGACTGGCTTCCTTACAGATCTGGGACGTAATGAAACGGAAGGCATTCTGGAAACCATTCGGTTCCACTCAAAGGATGATTGAGTTCCAATTCTGAGCTGAACAAAGGGACCGTTTGTTTGGTAGGTAAGGAGAGGTTTAACACGAGACGGTGGCTGATTACGCAATGGTGAACCGGGCAGTAATAGTCCTCAATCGAGCACCCAAAAGCGCTTGGTCAAGAAGGCTGGTCAATCTTTGAGGGAAGCTCAACGATTGATGCGAGCTTTCTTCGTCTCAGAAGACCCCAATTTAGATGCTTTAAATTGTATTGGAGAGCTTTTTACCATTTTTGAATAATGGCTGGTCCATTTTAATCGGGCGACGATTAGGACTTGGGATGAATCCGAAATTATTCGTCGACCAGGCTCATCTAGTTAGATTGAAAAATTTCCAACACCGCTTTGACAGACTCTCGCGACTTAGCCTGCTTTTGAGATAAATCCGTTAAATGATATCCGTCGGGGTGTTATATTCATTACCACACGAGAGAAACCTTTGGAAGTTGCACCATTTTGAAGATAGATAATCGGACATTATCAGCTTCAAATATCCTCAAATCACACTCGTCAAGTTTGACAGCTTTGCCAAAATCGCTCGGATGGTGAGCCATTGGGTGGACAGGGGTACTAAAGTCGGATGGAAATTTAAACTCTAGCTCATTTCCTATGCAGCTGAGTTGACGATTTGCTCTGGCTTATGACATTCACATGCATTGAAGATAGTCGAGTGTGTCCGGCGGTGTGAGATCGAGAGAAACTGGAGGAAAAGTCAGCGGAGAGTTGGAAGCTGGCCTTTAAAAAGTGGCAGACTAAATGCGATTGTTACCACCAGATTGACGAGTCCAGAGGAGGTTGCAAAGTCGATCGTCAAGCAGCGGATGGCAAGCGAGACAGGCTTGCCATCCGCTTGGTCGGGCACTTGGCCAGTGCCATCTTGTGAGACCTTCGTGGGTGCAAAAGTGCACTACGAGCGGCAAGCAACAGGTTCTGCTTCCAGGCGATTCCTTTGCGTCGGCCTTTGTCTGTCCTTCTCGAGGCGAAAGCAGCCCAGGCAGAAGGAGGAGGGTGGAAGAAGAAGACTGGGACGAACTGGGAAGAAAAAGAGAAGAACTGGAAAGTAACGACGCAATAAAGCTCCTTATCCAAAGTTTCAACATGCAATAACACCCGGGACAGCCTCGAGTGGAAGCCTGAAATTTCCAGCTTTTGCCAGAAGACCTTCTTGGTGTCTGTGAGTTTGAGAGAGCTCAGCAATCGGATGCTGCTGATAGAATAAGGCCACACAAACGAAAGTCTGGTAACAGATACACAACCAAGCACAGTAACAAGTGTCCAATTTTATCACCCGAAAAATACTGAAAATATTCGTAAAAACTTCAATCTTCTCAAAAAGCCATCCTATTACGATCGAGAGAAAATATACTAACCCGGCAAGAGTCTTTGGCTGGCTCGATAAAGAGTATTATTGAACTGAGGGGAGGGATTTTAGTCGGCCGTTAGAGGGTTTCATATTTAGAAGGAGAAACTTTTACCAAGACAAGATGTTGCATTTCAACGATCGTGTTGCGATAGTTACTGGAGCTGGCGGCGGTTTGGGCCGAGAGTATGCACTATTACTGGCCTCTCGAGGGTGTTCGGTGGTGGTCAACGACTTGAATCGTAGTGCCGCCGATTCAGTTGTGGAGGAAATCAGAAAAGCCGGTGGAAAGGCTGTGGCAAACTACAATTCTGTCGAGGAGGGTGAGGCAATTGTCAAGACTGCGCTGGACTCATTCAACCAAATAGACATTCTAATCAATAATGCGGGAATACTGAGAGACAAATCCATGCTCAAGATGACCGACGATGATTGGGACACAATCCAGAGGGTCCATTTGAGGGGCTCATTTGTGGTTACTCGTGCCGCTTGGCCGCATATGCGTCAAAGAGGCTACGGTCGAATAATTATGACCGGCTCATCAGCTGGCCTTTATGGTAACTTTGGCCAGGCCAACTACTCTGCCGCCAAGATGGGCCTGGTTGGTTTTAGCAATTCCCTCTCAGTTGAAGGCGTTAAATATAATATTCACTCAAATGTTATCATTCCTATGGCGGCGTCCCAATTGACTCAGAATGTCCTACCGGAGCAAGTGTTGAAACGATTGTCGCCAGCCTATGTGGCGCCAGTGGTGGCCTATTTATGCCACGAGAGTTGTCGAGAGAACGGCGGAATATTTGAGGCTGCAGGTGGCTGGGTTTGTAGATACAAGTTACACCAATCACGAGGCAAGGTTTTCAGTTTCGAAGAGCTTTCCCTCGAGTCTTTGGCCGACCACTGGGGCGAGCTCAGTTCCATGGAAGGAGGCGCCTACCATTCGGTGATTGTCGACCATTTGGGCTCTGTCATCACCGCCATCCAGGAAAGTGACGCCCTGCAATCACAAAGAGAGGCCCCAATGCAGGCCAAGAAAGCGGAAGATGCTGGAAGCGATGGTAACAACAACAGTATTGGAAAAAATGAGGATGAAGCTTTGCTCAAGTCGATACCTTGCTCGGGCCACAAGTGCGATATCTTATTCAACATAATTGACGCTCGCATGAAAGAGGAACCAGATCTTATTGAACAATTGAAGGCTGTCTTCCAGTACAACATCACTCATGAGGGTAAACAAATTACAACATGGACCGCTGACACAAAATACGATATGGCTGTTTACAATTCTGAGCCGAGAAACAATGTCAAACCAGATTGCACTGTCACCGTGGACGATGATGATTTTGTCAAGATCATGGTTGGAAAGCTCAATCCACAACGAGCCTTCATCATGGGCAAATTGAACATCAAGGGCAACGTGTTGTTGCTACAGAAATTGAACACTCTCTGGACACAGATTCAGATGGCAGGAAAGGCCCCAGAATTGCCTCTCCTCGCCTCAGCCGTCCTCAACTACAAATTGATACCTGGGGCCAAGTGCGACGCGATGCTCGTCGAGATGGTCACCAGGATTGCCCGTGCTCCAGCTTGTGTCAGCGACCTCAAGAGCGTCTTTAGATTGCACGTCAATAAGGGAAACCAAGAGATAGCCTGCTATACATTCAATCTATCGGAAGAGGTGCCAAATTTCTACCGTGGTGCGGGCCAGACTGACAAGACAGACTTCGAACTCTACATGGAGGATGATGATTTCGTTAGATTGATGTACAACAGGCTAAGACTCGACGAGTGCCTGGCCAGCGGGAGGGTGAAACTGGTGGGTAACAAAGAGTTGGCCCTTAAGCTTCAAAGATTGTTTAGTCAGCTGAAGACGTCCAAGTTGTGAGGGATGGGCGACTAGCCGAGGATGTGTGCTTGGAAAAATTTTGATAATTCAGTCCTCGAGCTCTCGATAATTACAAGTTCAGTTAAAAAAGATGGCAATAGAAATGGGAATTAAAGATGTGCGGTTTCGTGTTCTTAATCTGTTTGTAGCATACAGTTTCTTTAGGGGAAACAGACCGTCCCCAGGGATGCAAAAGCGTCAGTTCTCGCGAATGAGCTTTTGAAAATTTGTCGCCTCAGGAGCATAATGGGCTTTGTACTTGATAATTGTTTGGGAATTCTAGATATTGCGATCATATGGCGTGCTCTCCGTTTGATCAGAGTATCTCTTTTGACGGGTCGATATGTTGAGCTATGTAAACACAGTATCTCTCATCATTACATGGAGCGTCAGTGCCCATGCAACAAACCAGACCACGTACAAAAGAAAGAATTGCATTTAAGCTGATGAAAGAGCTCTCTAGGAGTCGGTTTTGGGGGAATTTGTGTTTTGAGAGCATATTCTCAGGGCTCGGAAGCTAGTTTTCGTACTAAATTTAGACAGCTTTGGTTATTGTAAGAATCTTAAGCTAGTGATAAATAGACTTGAGTAGCAAGATTTGTGAAGCCGAAGATGTTCTGAAGATGCCTACTCTCGCTCGATCCTTAATACATGAGTGGAGACTGAGTTTGTCTCGGTAGGAATCCATTAATCCGCGCGCGAACAGAGCCCATCTTCTTGTGATGAGATCTTGCAGGAAATCAAGATCTCAATCGGAGGACCCTCTTCAATCCTCTATTTTTCGCATTGTTTATGACTGAGTTGGAGCTCTGCGATACTTTGGAGGATTGCGAAGAAGTTGATTGCTGAGAGGACGTTTTAGTCTCCCTCTGAGGACCTGGAATCTGGTCAACGGCAGTCGGTGAGGTGTTATAGCTGTCTAGGATATTATTGAGCCTTTTGATAACCGGTTCATCCCCACAGGCTATACCATCATGTGGATGCTTGTTTGTTGGCTTCGTTGAAGAGTCTGATGAAGCAATTTTGTCGCACAAACTAGTTGTATTATTATGATTTCCGTTAGTGTTATTACTAAGATTACTCGAAGTAACGGACGAAGTAGACGAAGCAGGCTGGTGCTCTTGGCAGTCATCGTGACATTGATTCTCAGCTATCTTCGCCTTTGGAGCATGGATTTCTGTCATCATCTTAGCTCGCTTACAATAATCATCATAGCGCTCCAGGAGCATCTTACCAGCCTCCTCATTGAGTGCCGATTCAGGATTTGGCACTATTAGGAGACATTTAATGGTCAATAGTATGTGCTTAATGCCGAGATCTTGATTCCAATCTTTCTTTAAAGTGTTGACACAAATTTCACCATTTCTGCCTACGTTGGGATGGAATATTTTGGTGACAAAAAATCCCTTAGGCGGAGAGACCGGAAAATTTTTCCCTAAAACAAGACGTATCCTGAACGAACCACCGTAATAAGGTGTTCCAGGAGGTCCGTCTATGTCGGCTTGGACGCTCGTTATGTCGTCGTCATTAAAAACTATACGGATTCCTTCTAGAGAGTTTTTTGTTAGGTCGCCTAGTTCTCGTGAGATTTGCTTAATGATATGAGGCGAGAAGTTTTCAACATTCGATGGCGCCATTTTGTTTCTCTTTAGACTAATATTGACTTGGTATTCAGTGATCAACTCAATCAATCATATATATTCTACACTAGATAAATCTACAGGCTTTGGTCTCCCTAAGACTGCGACAGAAGCTAAACATCCAGGGTAGTGCAGTTGGTATGATTTTGTTTAGTAATAACTATCCTATCGGGGTGATAAGATCCTTGTAATATGTCTGGGAGCTCGTGCAATTAGGAGATGAAACGATGAACGTAAAACGATGATCTAGAAAATTTTCACCTATCCTTGGAAAATGCGATTTTTAAAAATTCATAGTTAGTTGGCCGCTTGTTCAATAACGACAGCTTGGCATGGAGATAAATGGATCCGATGTAAGTTTTTTGCTAATTATCCAGCAAGATGCGAGACACCAACTTCGTTGACCTATTGTTGCGATTATGTGGTGAAGAGTGTGTGTTGAGCAAGAAATTTCTTGAGCGAGTCGACAAGGGAGCAACACGAACGGGAGAATTAGGAATGGGATAAAGTATCGGCGTCGGCAAGTGTGCTATTCTCTACATCTAATGCTTCCCACTGGGATATTCTCTTGTGCGTAGGATAAAGCGTACATTTGAGTCGACAACCGGGAGTAGGTGCGTCCAACGAACTTTTCAGGCAGTTCAATGTGCGATGGCTCACTGCGTCTCTCAATGACGAGACAGTTGCTGGTGGACCGTTCTTCTTGCGTTCTCGAGCCGAGCAGTCTGTGCCATGTCTAGCATTCAATGATGTCCACCGGCGTCTCACATCTGAATATTGGATGTGGATATCCTTGGATGTCGAATTCATGAATCACCGTTTGAATCACCTATAGAGCGTGTCCATCCATCGTCCCCGATCGGGACTAGAGCATGGTCACCAGGCTCTTCGAAAGAGATGGAATCGGTTTTTGTTCATCATCCGAACTCTGTGACAAAATCAACTCGTCGCCATTCTCACTCCAATCGGAACATAATTAACTCTAGTCCCTTTTTCTGCCCACCTACTTATCAAAGTGATGAGGAAGGAGGTATTCGTTGCCACCAGACCTCTAAATCATTGCGCTAAAAGCTTTAATTCATTTTGATGGTAGGTACGACCTAGGGTCTACCGTCACCTTTATTTAGAGCTCGACTATCTCACAGATCCGAAGACTGCATTTAGATTGGAGCGATTTGCACTCATCTGATTAACAATGTTGCAGAAGTCGGCCATGGTCACCTTGCGTAGGTGGTCTGGAACGCCGCTAGTCCCTGAGACACGTGTTTCAAAGAAGAACTCAGGATTGTCTCTCGTGAACTCTTCAAGCCTTATCATGCCAGCCGCGCGACACATCTCGCGCAAATCGGACCCTGAGAATCCCTCTGTTATCTCGGCCAATTTATTGAGATCAACAGTAGAATCTAGGGTCTGATGATCCACCATACCAGCGAGGATATCAAAACGCTCGTTGGAATTTGGCATTCCGATCTCGTACATGGCTGGCATACGTCTCTGGATTGCACTATCTACATCGCGGGGTCTGTTAGTCGCCCCCATGACAATAACTTGACTATCGCTTTCCGTTTCTAGACCATCCCACAACTTCATAAACTGTGCCTTAACCATCGCGGTCGCCTCATGGTCATGCGAGTCTCGGGATCTCAGAAATGTGTCGATCTCATCGATGAATATGATGCAAGGTTGTATCTTTCTTGCGAGGGTAAATACCGCCTTAGCGAACTTTTGGGATTCTCCATACCATTTATCAGTCAGCATGGAAACATCTAAATTTATAAATCGGGCGCCAGCCTCACGTGCTGTTGCCTTTGCTAGCATCGTCTTACCACAACCGGGTGGTCCATACAGAAGAACACCAGTCGGTGTGCGGAAATTTCTCAACCCTTGTGTGCCAGCTAGCTTCATGGGTAATATAACATGGCTTCGAATCTTGTTGATGACATCATCCAAGCCGCAGATATCACTCCAAGTTACATTAATACTGTTCGGATCTATCAACTGAGAAGCAACTTGTATCTCATATTCATCTAGTTTGAGTTTACTAATATTCAGTTTGTTGAACAATACCTGGGCCTTTTTCTGGGCCTCTTTCTTCCTGGATTGAGTGGGGTCTAGTGCATTTGAGACTAGTTTGATTGAGAAGTAGGAAAAAGCTCCAAGCATGACTAACTGAAGCAGCATCGTTACCGCCTTCGCGCGGTTTACATCATTTATGGAGTCCATTGTGTTCATTCAATAAAGTTTAACTTAGATCAAACCATAAGGCTTACATAATTTGAGGCGAGTTACAAGTAAGATTACGGTCCAGTAGATAATTATACTAGCTAAGAGGTGCAATCTGACCTGAAGACAGAAATAAGTACGAGACAAACAGATCCACGCGGCTAGAAAGTGTGTGAGTCTTGGTTGGCTTTACGCACTCATGAGTCTAAGAACAGAATGAGCGACATGCGGAAAGGTGTCTCACACATCCCCTTCGTGCCTCCCTCAACCTGTCCCGCCCCCTCAAACACCGGGGGCCAAGCTGACTGAACGACGTCACCTAAGATATCACCGACTCCGTTCTAGATCGTTTTCGAACGGGGCAGAATCTCGAGGGGGCCAGCAACTCGTTCTTTGAGAGCTGATGATTGTGCCTTCAAGATGTCAGGACGGAGGACTGTATACTTGTGATGTATTCCTCTGGCTCTCATGTAATTATGATACCAACTCTCTAGTATCAGTGCATGAGACTTTAGTCTCGACTCGGATCAGTTGCAGTCATAGGGGCATCTCGTCCCCTGTTACTACCCAATTGACACACCTGAGGACTCCAGTTTCCTTGTCGGCCGAAAGCTCGGAAGGGATGATAAGAGAATTACTATCAATCGCAGCACAGTCGGGTAGCAAACTCTCGAAAGGTGTCATACAACGTTCATAAGCTCGTCAAGGAGACAGTTGGTTGGAAAAAGAAAAAAGAACATGATCCGAAGATGAGACCAGTAAGATCTACATTGCTGCGATGCTATGGGCTGTGACCGCCTGAAGCTATCGGGGGCTGCCTTCACGAAACACTCTTCTGCAGCTTCCACGCACCGTGTGCTACGTTGAAAATTCTGACCATGTGCTGGCTGCTAAAAATCATACCAAACCATGATAAAGCTTGGTCATATCCATCACTGGACTCCGATTCGATGAAACTTCAATGCTCAAGCTCCAGATAAATATTATCTATAATTGGAAATTCTCATAACATCTATCTATCTATCTCTCAATTTCGATATCGGATAATAAATAGGCCCTCTGAGCATAATCTGACATTCTGGATTCACGCATAATCGAGGCGACTCCTTTTCCGAAACCTATCACTCTTTCTTGGACCCAGCTTTAGAGGAACTATTGATTTTTATACATGATGGCGGCTTCTCATCAGCCATCTACTGGAACTCGTAAATCTATCACTGGTTTTATAACAAAGTTGGTCGGCGATGGAGGAACGTTTGGCTTTATAAATGATGAAGTCTTTTTTCAACAGGATGTTGTTATTGGCGGTCCAGCGGCCATAAATGATCGTGTTTTTGCTGATTGCGAATATTCGGAGAATTTGCCGATCAAATGGAATGCAACTTCTATAAAAATAATCCAGAAAGCTGGAGCCTCGCCCAGTGGTGCCGGCGGGACAGGCACCCCTAATCCTCTCGATTCTGATCCTCGACGTAGACAAGGCATGTTGAATCAACAACAAGCTACGCCCTTGCAGCAACCTTTTAATAATCCACCGCTACACAGCCTCCTGTTGCAAATACCTATCAGCAACATCGGCAGCAAAGACAACAACAGCAACAATTAATCGGCACGCCTCAATTTGATGGTCAGCAGAATCAGAACGACAGCGGCAATATCCATCAACCGTTGAGGCTTTTGGATCAACCCAATGTTGTAAACCAAGAATTCTTTGCCGGCCAACCATTCCCCCAGCAAATGGCACATGATATCCCACCTTTTCAGCATCATGATGCTCCAATGGGTCCACCCAAGATCACTTATACATCCCAATTAGGCTCCGCATTTGTTCAAAATCAAGGCCCAATGGTAGCGCCACCTTTCTTACCTCAGCCCAGTGCTCCACCGATGCTCCCCAATAATCAACAGAGTAATCAACGTGTCAAGCAGGGAAGGTTCGGTGATCAGGGAAACAAACGTCAAGACAATAATCGCCAGCAAGACAATTCGAGGAATCGCGGTAGGCCCGAGCATCAATCTCGTAATAACGATCGAGATTCCAAAACAGCCCAGCACGATAATCGCAACTCGTCTTCTAGATCTGATGCATCCTCCAGAGATAGATCCAGCGGTCGGGGTTCGTCACCAAAGCGCTCGTCCCGACCTTCTCCCCCTTCACACCATCCGATCAGATCTAGGACAAGCATCAGTTCTGAGCGTAGCTCTAACCATCAAAGCTCCAAAAGCTCTGCCAAAAAGCACTATGAGGCTCAAAATATACCGAAATCAAAAATTATGACAAATATCAATGGTTGGAATATGCGCTCCAGGTGTCCATCATCGATTCATGTACCATCAGATTTGAAGGACGTGATCGTCAACAAGCACTTCCGTTTAGATATCAAGAATACTCCCAAGCCAATATACTATGAGATCCAGTCGCCACAACAAGTGAACAGTGGTTCCGATGAGAATGGGTCTGCGAAAAAGGACGAACAACCTCTTGTCAATACTGATGAGAGCGCGGATTCGGTTTCAGCTCCTAACTTAGTCGAGCCTAAAGAGGCTGTACCTGATGGAGAAAAGGTCTGTGATGAATCAGCCAGGGAGAGCACTGCACCCGCTCAGATAAACCCCCAGCCGAAGAATGACCTGAAATTGAACCATAAGTACGGAGTCAAGGTGGTCCTGATGGCTTTGCCAGAACTTGACACAATTTATAAGAATGTCTTCGGAGATAAATTGGATTCTTACTCAACGGAATCAGGTCGTTCACGATCCAGACTGGACGAATCCATATCATTGCTGTGCAATAAGGGTTCTAATGGCGGCCATTCATTGATTGGTGGCAAGTTTGATCCAAACTTGGATGGATTCGTAGAGGGTGGACAAAACGAGTTTGAACGCCATGGACGACAACCAGATTTGATTGCAACTTGTCGCCGTGTGGTTATGGAACAAACTGGTCTTGACCTCAGCCCTTGTAGAAGTTGGGTACATTTATCTACCTTTATGTACAACAACAAGTCAGATTATTTCTCTCCGAAAGCGAGCGTAGAGTATTCTTACATTTACATGCCACAAATATGGACTATGGCCCCTATGCACTCTACCGAGAAGGAGAGCCCCAAATCAGACCTGTTAGATAATCAACCCAGTGAGGAAAGTCAGGCAAGTCAGGAAACGCAGGAAACTCCCATGAGCAAAGAAACTGAACATGAAGTGAAAGCTGAAAACCCAGAGGTAGCAGTAGACTCGTCGTCCGAAGATGTGAAGTCCGATCAACCAGGTGCTGAAGTTCCAGTAGCAGTTGAGAATCCGGAACCTATGGAAGTGGGCGGCTTGACTCTCCAAAATCTCTCTGATCTCAAAGTGGTCGATCTCAAGCTCGAATTAGATAGACGATTTATCAAATATAAACCGAACGCGAAAAAGGCTGAACTTGTCGCTCTGCTTCACCAGTGTCTAGTAACGACAAGCAGTCAGGCACAAGTGGAGCAGGAGAAAACAGAGACAGCTAAGAGTGAGCCAGTACCTCAACCCGACGAAGCAGTTCAAGTCCAAGAAGATAATCAGCCTGTTGAGTCTGGTAATTTGGAGAATGTAGGAGATTCTGAGTTCAAGCCTGATCCTCAGATTGAGTCGAGCGAGAAGCTTGAAGATGAGGCCGCTTCTACTGAGGTCGTTCCAGAGGAGTCAAGTTTGAAACTTGAAGGCGAAGAGTTGGCGAACAAGGAAGCGGAAACGGAACAGACTGAGCCTGAACTAGAGCTTTCAAACAAACGGAAGACTGAGGAGGTTGGGGATGATGTAGAGGTCAAGGCTAAGAAAGTTTGTCTGGCAGGCGAAGAATCTGAGGTCAAACAAGACGAGGGTGCCGCGTCCGGTAAGAAAGTTGAGCTCATCAGCGGGGCATTTGTCGTTAGGTCTAAGACAGCTCAGCAGCTATTATCATTGGTTCCCCTCTATGAGACATCCCAAGTTTCGCGCTACGATCAGTTTGAATTATCTGTGGCCTCGAATGTTTTAAAAGAGGCTCTCGTCCAACATCTGAGCGAATACATTTTAACTGCTTTGGTTGAAGATCGAGGAGGCAGCAACATTGACCCATCGACCGGAAATGGAAACAGCTCGAATAGTTCAAGTTCTCAGGAGACGAATTCTAGTGATAGGAATAATAATCCTAATCCAAAATCAAGCACATCTAAACAGACTGCAAACCTCACTGGTAACGATAAGAATCACACGAAAGAGTTTCCCGTGGACAGGTACATTAATCTTGCTTGCTCCTACTTCGATTCGACTCACATGGGCTACCTGCATATAGATGATCTCAGCAAGTTATTTAATAATACCGGCCTGACAATCAGCAAGCGGGCACTAATTTCACTTATCGGCGACGGGGACAAACTAAACTATAGGTGCTTGGCCGATTTGTCGCCTAAACTCTCTCCCACATACATCTATCGGTTTCCAGACCAATTCAATAGACTACCAGCCGCGGATCATTCGGATACAGGCAAATCTTCTGAAAGTGCTACTGTATCTTGTTCGAACAAAGTTATAGAGTATCAAGGAGTAACGTACAACCTCGAGAGTCTAATTAGTCAGGTGCGTGATCTAGAAACCATGCGGATTAATATGATCGAGAGGTTCAATTATGCAATCGAGAACCATGACAAACAAAGAGAGGAGATCCATGTCCTTGAAGTTAGTCAGAAGTCTTTGACAAATGCACTCAAATCTCAAAACGATGAGATCACTGAGTTGACTCGAGAACGAGACTCTGTCAAGAAAAAGTACGATAACTTGAAAAAGGCTGTCAAATCTCAACTGGCAACTATGACTGATATGATGAACAATTTACTCAGCTAGCTATATGCAGCAAGATTCACTGATCGTTTATTCTATTCATGTGACGAAACTCGGAGATAATTCCACTCTAGAGGACATCTTCAAGAGGACTATGTGCTGGATTTTTTGCAAAACCGTGGAAACTTCATCCCTATCTACATCTGCGTAAATGATAACTGCTAGATCATTTTCTCTAGGTCAATCTGAATTCAGTTCAACAGTCACTGCGATCGAGGCAAAGGTGCTCATCTCATCACTATCCCATCATGGATTGTCGGACACAGATAGCGTGGATTCTATACACCGATGAGTCGTAATCTATTCACAACGGCTACATGATAGCCAATAAATTTTACTCGAAACGATGAACAATCCGTAAACTTGTGCATGAACAAGAATTATATGAAATAAATACATAAGAATCCATCTCTCTCCCTCACCACGAATACCTTTTCGTCGGCGATGACATAACGCCTCTATCTATCATGCATTAGTGATCATTCGTACGCGTCCAAGAGTATCACCCTGTTTGAGATTTCATACAATAACGTTTCTTCCATTTTCCATGTATCAATTACAATGAAGCTTCTACATGGTATGCGAAATTCCGGTACATGGTTCCTCTGAGGTTATAACCATATGTCGCTTTGGAATACACTAGGTTTCGCATTTGGATGCAAACTTACACCGCATTCTCAAAATGATGCCTCTGCATAACTTGCTAGAAACGTGCTCTATTAACAATTTGATATGGTGTGCATATGCGACGGCCAAAGCCGGAAGTCCGATAGTCGGTTTGAAGAAGTTAGCCACCGGCGATAACTTTCCGCGTCCTGAATAGCCTAAAGCAGTGAATACAATTGACTCGCTTTGGTTGGGGTGTTCACGCTCTCCATCCTCCGTCTTTGAAGCGAAAGGCTGGAACAGCCATTTGTATCTGAATTCACATAGGTGGCAGCAAAACTGAGCAATCATGGCAGGGTGGTCGTTCTGTTTGTCTTCGCTAGCCTGCTCGCCCAAGCAAAGGCTCCACACTTCAAAGTACCTCACAGAAGTGCTCTAAGCTGGCATCTGTTACGAATTGCGGACTCATTTGGCAACAACAAGCCGCCTAGCCGCAAAAAGGAACAATGTAAGAGGCTCTGATTCGTGCAACAAGAGTCCGACGACACCTGCCCTCATCAGAGCTACCATATAGCAGCCGTCCCGCCGCCTCCTTCCCTTCATCCATCCGTTCGATTTGCAGGCTCTAAGCTCTGCCTTGTCCTCTCCGATCAAGCAACAGGTGAGCTCATGGCGACAATTGTCCTCTTACAAGTGCCAGATCCTCGCAAACCCTATTCATTGCACAGTCACCATCTCTGCCCTGCCCACTGATGCCCACCCATCTTCTCACCTAAATAAACACAAGCACCCACTCCAATGGCGCACAAACGCTCACTATGGCCTCGCATATGATCCAAGTAATGAGTTCATGCTCATCATAGCTCACAGAGAGATTCCATACCATGCAGATGCTGCATCCTACTAACTAGGCATCATGCATACTAATGCTCGTTGTAGTGCTCACAGAGCTGTGATATTTCCACCAAACTTGCACTAGTGC